>Ga0126342_10018708_pt1 | contig 11843 bp, 13 predicted proteins | sample Cyp1metagenome_FD_92528 | JGI IMG/M metagenome (GOLD analysis project Ga0126342, IMG submission 92528) | Coral microbial communities from Lord Howe Island, Old Settlement Bay, Australia - Cyphastrea 1 metagenome | ecosystem: Host-associated > Invertebrates > Cnidaria > Coral ... | reverse complement strand
ATAATATATATATAATATAATATATATAATATAATATAATATATAATATATATATATATATATATTATAGTATAATATATATAATATATATAATATATATATTATATATATAATATATATATATATATATAATATGAATTGTAATGAGCCATTCACGGGAAGATGGTACCATAGGTTTGACCCATGATTTATATCAAAATGTCCATATATCTCCATCCCATAACTGCTTCGATTCATGATTAGTCACCCCACATTCTCAAAGACCTCAACTTACCCCACTTGACCCTGTGGATCCCTGTGGCCGGGCCCAGCAAGTTGTGCTTGGAATATCTTGGAAATGTACTGCAATCTCTTGCATTGATGAAGCCTTTAAATATTTTAAATTCACATCCCAATAACCCTCTGGTAATTTAACATAGCTATTGAAAATGGCCCATTTATAGTTGATTTACCTATTAAAAATATTTAAAAATTGTGATTTTCCATACAAGTAGTTATGTTAGTTTACCAGAGGGAATGCCCAATGGGCCCAATGTCTTCCTGCAAGAGCCATGGGCCATGGTCCAAGCCCAGCACCTCTCTTGCTCTCGCTTCTGCTGCTGTGCTTCATACCTCAAATGGAAAGCTCAGCACATGGAAAGCGCAGCTGATTTGCCGTGCAAAACAGCATCTGCCTTGGTGATGGATTTGGGTCTCCAACTTTGAAGCCCAACAAAAATATCCAACAAACACAACTCATTGCAAATCCAAGAGGCTCTTCCCTTAAAGCCTCACAGAAAATATCTCAACGTGTCTGGAAGTATGCAAACACCAAGAGACCATGAGCTTCCCGTAGCACCTGGAGTTGTTCGCGCTTCTTCCGCTCTTCAGCCTGAAAGGAGATTTTCGGAGATATGGGTTTCAGATGGTTTCTGAATATTTCGATTCTGGACTCAGATCATCAGCTGGCTACAGGAGGACCGTGAGATCCACTTTTCAGCAGGTAATTTTCCATTCAGAACTCCCTTTTTTTTCGATCGAAAAAAGCACACCCTTCCAGGCGAAGGTGTCACCGTCCAGTGCTAGCGGCCCAGCGGCCGAGTGGCCGCCGGCCTTCTTTCTGCGTTCGAAGTCTTGCTCTTTGGAGCGGATGGCAGCCTGGCTGGATCGGGATGCAAATCCCATCGATGGGACATGACGACAGGACTTCCACCTCACGCTTTAATCGCTTGAGCGTCTCCGCATCCAAGTCGTCCGCACCCATCGCGACAGCACCAACCTGCCACCAACTCTGCGGCGCGCGGCTTGAGCCATATGATGCTGGGAGCGAGCGAGACTGCAGTTGGGTATTCAATCCTTGGGAGCAATAAACAAGGCACTGAAAAGGGCACGACAAAACACGAAGACATAATGGAAAGATCTGCTGGAACTTGCACTGGAAACTGGGGCTTTCATTTTGGGGCCTTCTACCACTCTATCCGGACATCCGTTCAATTTTCTTCTCACCAAAGATTTCAGGACACTCAAATCTACACAAGATGATCAAAGCACCGAGGCTGCCAGTTTGGACTTGCCTTCCAACGCATCTTCAATTCCACCAGCCCTACTCTATCCGAGCCGGTGGCTACCGGTGGCTATGTGGGGTAGCACCGTTTCTTGCGTTCCGGAGATATGCCATTGCTTCGCGGGTAGCAATGAATCAGTGCTACAATCCCAGCTGTTGCTGGCCTACCTCTCCAGCTTAGCCGGAGGCATTCAAAATGAGTGAATCTTTGGCTTGTACAGGCTCATGCAGTGACTGAGGCAAGTATCAATCAATCCTTTGTCCCTTCGCATTTGCATATAGGGGGTTCCTAAAATGGGTGATCCCAAAAACCATCAGTGTCAATACATGCTCTAATTTAGGATGATTTGGGGGTACCACCATTTTGGGAAACCTCCATATCATGGGACATCAATATGTTGTACCATCTACGATCCAGTAGTCTTGAAAAGGCACCTCCCTGTTCAAAAAATATATATATTTGGCATCTTTGGAGATTGTCATGGAAATTCATGGATTTTCATATCCTATCTTCATACCCTTCCGCAAAATAGAAGTTGGAAAATGTTTGAAGGGTAGGAAAATAGGGTGAAATAGGGATGTTGTGGTATCCTAAATATGTACTTCCCCAAAATAGGATGTGAATGACTTTTCATGCTTCTCTTCCCACCATCTTGGGATTTGCATTGCCATGCATTGCCTGTGGACGCGTGCCGAGTGGAAAGAATCCGGTGGCTCAATCATCAGGTACAAGGCCTTGACCTTCACAGCATCCGTCAGTCACCCCTGTCAAGACTAACATATATTAGAATATTGTGTTTTTACTGGGGTGAATGAATTTGAATGAATCTAATAACATGTTGACTGAATGATGGAAATGAAGAAACATCATGAATTTGAATTCCTGTAAACCTGAAAAAGGGTGAAACTCCATTTGCAGAGAATGTTCTTGCGAGGTTAAGGATAGTCTGTGCAATCATGGCCCCGCGGCTTTGAGAGTGTTTCCTTCTCAAGGTGCGACATTTTGCAATTTGACTATGTTCCTCCCAGGTGTTCAAGAGATTGCATTACTAATCATACTTGGTGGCAGTTCAAGATTTCTCTTCAACCCCCAGGACAGTCCGCAGTGTCTTGAGTGTTCCAAATCAATGACAGTGACTTCATAGTGACGTCATAGTGACTTCCAGTGCCAAACTTCCATAAGCTTCATGCCATGCCTCCAAAGGTGCCCGCCGTTTTGGCCGACTCGTTTCGCACCAGCGCTGGAGAGGCCTGCCGACAGAATCCGACAGAGACACATCTCCGGTTGCTACCAGATGTTCAAATATGTTCAAATGTGTTCAAACATGTTCAAACCCTGAAGGAGGCTTAACATGAGAGAACTTGATGACACTTGCTTTTTATTTCCCCTTCTTTCCCGAAAGAACGGACAGATTGAGTGGTGGTTTGAATCCATCATCTTCCGGTGTAAAGATGTGCCAAGTAGGAACGGAACCCGGCTTTGAATCTTGGCCCAGACACCAGCTCCGGATCATCCACATATTCCACATCCTGCTCGGAGGTGACGTTGACATGAGTCTCATTTTCATCCTGGGATGCCATGGGGCCATCTGGCATTTTGACGCAACACCCTTTAGGATTCAGCTACAAAGTCTGAAGCACAGCTGTTTCCGTATCCATACAGTTGTTGGACCAGGTCTTACAATGTTTGATGGTGGTGGTCCGGCCCAAAGCGCCCTATTTTTGATATCAATCATGATGGACTTCAGTCTTGAGGGGCACCATGTTGCTGTCTCTCTGGTCACTGGCAACTGAGCCTCCAACCAGCCACTGTACGGACTGGCGGTGGTTCAACCGAGTGAATGTTGCAGGGTTTAAATCCGAAGAAAGTCAACTGAAGCATACTGAAGCAAAGATGTTTGAATCAATGTTTGAACTTTGCGGGTCAGTACCAAGGTAGTGTTTGCATCCGGGTCAAAGTCAGGCTGCTGACAAAGGTGACAAGGCAAAATTGACAAGACTGGAATTTTGCGCCCGTATGTACCTGATTGGGTAGAGATTGTTGGTTTTGAAAAGCACCAAAACGATCTTCCCATTACCCCGTGCTTGCCTGTTCATCATCCGGATCCGGCAACCTCAACGCAAATGATCAAATTGGCTATTTTGGCAAATCTTAAACACACGCCTGCCGGCAAACCTATAGCCAACCTCGAACAGTGAACAGGGCACGTCCAATCACCTGATTTTTGAGGCCCCAAACGGAAGCGGTGTCGGCCTCGGCAGCTATGGCTGACATCACTTGGGATGTTCCATAAATGGAGGTACCCCCCAAATGGATGGTGTATACTGGCAAAATCCATAAAAATGGATGATTTGGGGGTCCCCTATTTCAGGAAACCTCCACTTACAAATACTGCTCAAGTACGGAGATGAAATCTGGCGACCTAGGCATCAATTCTGGTTCGTTTGTCCGACAACCCGGGCAACCTCCCAATCTCTAAGTCTTCCGGCGACACCGGCGGTGCGGCTGGGGGCCCTTGCAGCTACGACACATGCTGCAGTGGATCCACTATGCCAGCAATGTATATAGATCTGCTCTTCTGAACTGCTACATTCTTCGAATGGCATGTCAGTGGCTCAGGGGATCCAAGGGTACCGTTAATGTGCTGTGCTCTTGCTGGGCAGCAATTTGAGATTCAAATTGTGCGCGGCACATCCTAGGATACCAAATTGCAGAAATTCAGGAGACTTTACTGTAATCCCATGAGAACCCTATTTTGCTCAGACTCTCTACTGCTGCTGTTGAAAAATGCCCAAGATATCTTGTAAACTTGGCAGAGCCCATCAAACAGCAATCCCTGATGATTATCTCTTACCATCCCCATAAAAAAAACATATATCCATTATACATTTGGGATTGTTGTTAAGGATGTCCCTAATACTCACCAATAATCCCAGGTCTATCGTGGATATTTGTCATGTATACAATGATAACTATATCATAGGTTCATAGATATATCCATTGAAACATTATCCATTATACACTAAATTTGATGAATGTACATGTGTATATATATATATATAGTGTGCACCTGTACTTCCATATCCTGGAAATGTTAGGATGCGGGTCCAAAACCTGGTTTTGCCAACCTCCGTAAACGTCCAAACCGAATCGAAACCGGGTTTTGAAAAACGTGGCGCGGCATAGCCGCGTGGCCTTTGGGAATCTGTTCCGCCGCCATGGCCAAGTCACTAGCTGTAGCTCTCTCCTGCAAAACAGCTGGGATTAATGGATGTACATCTCCCCCAAATCATGTATATGTATCTATATACATGTGTGTATATGTATGTATATGTGTATGTATATGTGTATGTAATATGTGTACGTATATGTGTGCATGTATGTGTGTGTGTATGTATATATGTATATGTGTATATGTGTATATGTGTATATGTGTATATGTGTATATGTGTATATGTGTACATGTGTAAATGTGTATATGTGTATATGTGTATATGTGTATATGTGTATATGTGTATATGTGTATATGTGTGTGTATATGTGTATATGTATATGTGTATATGTGTGTGTGTATATGTGTGTATGTGTGTGTATGTATGTATGTATGTATGTATGTATTTATGTATTTATGTATTTATGTATTTATGTATTTATGTATGTATGTATCTATCTATCTATCTATCTATTTATCTATCTATGTATCTATGTATCTATGTATCTATGTATGTATATATATATATATTCATTATGTGTATATATATACATACACATACACATACTTTGTATATTTAAAAAAAAATATATATATGTCGAAATACGGCAAATTCTAGGTTTTGATCCATTCCCAAATGTCCTCAGGACTTAATGCCAGCAAGCTGTTCAACAACGGCCTCAGTTTGGCTTAGCAATCGGTCTGCAGATTGAAATTCAACGACCTTTCCATGGCTACAATGCCACCCATGGTAGGATTCCGCCACATTCTGCCCCCCATGTTGATCGCATTGGGATACTGATGCCAGGGCAGAGCCCACTGACATATATCACAAGCTCACAGAATGTACGAAAACATAGACATAGATAACTAAATGCAGGAATCATCATTTCAATATATTTCAATAATTTTCTTGTCAGTTCTGAACATCAACTCAGCTCGCCCAGTTAAACTGGCATATCGACAGCAGTGCTTCAATGGAGTTGCCAGGTGCAGATTTTCGGATGCACTGAGGACCCCAAACACCAAGGACTGTCGAAAGACTGCTGCATCTGGCAAGCAATTCGCCTGCCTCAATGGACCATTGCCACGCCAACGACCCACAAGGCCGGGAACAACATGTTGTAGACATGGCTAAATTCAGCATGCAGATTCATGTTGTGAGAGTGTGGGACTGAAATGAGTTTTTGGTCGTTGCGCTCAAGAAATTTTGAAACCAAAGCCCTGCAGTGTTCCCCAACACTTGATGTTTTGGGCAGTATAAGTATGAGTGATGAAGAGCCATTCTCATGAGTCTTATGGAATGGCCTGTATAGCCCGGTTCGGATACTATCTAAGAATCCCTGCAATATCCGGGCAGCAGCGTTAGGTTCTTGGAAAACTGGCACGAGAGGGATGCTGAAATGTGCAGGATTCAACTTCTGAAACTGAAATCACAAGCAACTGCCAAAACATGGCTTGCAGAGTATTTTGCACTTGTGATATCGGGCGCTTGGCTCGCAAGGTACATGTGTAAAAGTACCCACCTTTCACTGGTGTCCCGACATGAAAACTGAATGCGAGCACATGTTCCGCATGAGCCGGAGCAAACAATCTTATGGTTTCTGAACATCTGCCTTCGATCAGGTTTGCCAGGTAGGTATCATCTGGTCTTCGATAGGCTTTTGAAGCCTCGAAGGAAACAAACGTGCAAAGTGCTTTTGGCTCTCTTAGCTACAAGCCAACCTAACTGCCCAGTCAAGTACCTTGATCTAGGGATATACATCACTATATACATCACTATCGTCAGACTATATCAGACTATCATCATCTATCATCCTTGATCAACACGGTGATCCCACTTTCACGACGTGCTGACGCGCTGACGCGCTGACGTGATCACAATTCCGGCCTTCTCCTCGCTGTTGAACATGCCAAGCACCTGACGAGTTGAAGGGCCGAAGGGTGGGAATGGGACTGGGAATGGGACTGGCATATAATTAGTCCAAAGAAAGTCAAAAGAAATAGAGAGAATCTGACTAAAGTACTGTAACTAATCTAATCAATCTAAAACTCGCACCTTTTCGATCTTAATGGAAGTGCTATACTGAAACTTGAAGGGTCACCATGTTTATTTCGCAAAAAAATCAGCTCTGATTTCAGCTCGGGCCATCCACCAGGAGTAGCTATCCCGCCCAGTGGCCGCCTTGTCCACCGTTCTTGGACCACAAAGAACTTCCAGCGATGTGATTCCTACACCTCAGATGATACGTTGGGACGGTGTATGAGCATATAAAGGCATATAAAGCACAGCTCACTGTCCAATTCTATCAGCCGGTGAAGGTCAATATTTCAATCTTGGTGACAGGTGTGGAATTCCCAAAGTATAACGACAACAGCAAGATAGAAACGGTATGAAACGGTGCTTTTCGTTCATGCGAAACGGGCTGGTGTTTTCGACCTGGAGACTGGTGCAGCCATGTGCAGCCTCTTTCAGACAAGACACCCCACATGTCCGCTGACATCCCATCATATCTGGCCGTGGCAGAGACGATCCCCCATAGATTCGATAACCCTATCATCAAACACAGGATCTTGAACATTGCTCACATGAGGCTTCCAACTCTTGGGGACTTTCAGCTTGCGCCGTTGCGCCGAAACGCGCCTCTCACCCTTCAAGACCTCGGGTGCCACAAAGGGCACAGTTCCACAGGACTGCAGGCACCAGGAATCCTGCAATGAGGAGATTCAGACTTCAAATGCCTGAAACAGATCAAATCTTGCAAAATACATACTGAAAAAAGAACTTCCATAATTCTCATATATATATATATGTACGTATATTAACATCGTATATCATATATCCTGATATTTATTTCTGTTATATGTGGATATATCATGACTTATCATATCTTATCATCAGATCGGCCAGATCGGCCAGATCGGCAGTGGAACCTCCACCAGCCTCCATCACGAAGGCCAGTTGGAATCCCGTCAGCTTGAGCAGAACCGTCTCCGCCGTCTGCAGAGCTAAACAAACACGGCAGGGAACCGTGGGGAACCGTGGGGAACGGGTGAAGTACCCTCTGGTTATGTCAAAATAGCTATTGAACATGACCATTTATGGTGGATTTTCCCATGAAAAATGGTGGCTTTCCATAGCTATCTTAGTTTACCAGAGGGTATCGGTGTCCAAAATGGATGTACTGAAACTGAAGAGTAACCTGATAAAAATCAGTTAAACATGTGTGACAGTGCCAAAATAGACATCCAGCCGCAATCAGCCAGATCCATAGCCGCATCAACTTCACATGAAGGGGATAGCAACTCATCACCTGGCCTCGTGCAAATCAAAGCTTTCAGGTTTGATATCCCTGTGACACCTGGGGCGCTGGACAGTTGATCCTCTAAACCACATCCAACATTTAAGGAACCGGATCAGGCTCTACTCAATGATGATCCAAGATGGGTGTTTGTCATCAGTAACATCAGTTATACTAAGTTTACTTTAAGGCGTTTCAGTTTTCAAGTCAGTGCTCGCATCAGAAGACTGATGGCAACCGAGTCAGCCATAAATCTGGACCATCTGGGTGCCCCAACACCCGTGGACCCAGGTGCAAATGTGCCACTGCCCGAAAGATCTGTTGCAGAATCTGGGACCTTAGAAATGTGCAGCATATACTAAGAGCGCAATACTCAAATATGCTGATTGCCCCTTCGCTGACGGCAAAAAATTCACGCCACATCCGGGAATCACTTGGGCTTCTGCGTCTTACTCGAGGACAACGGCCTGGCTTCAACTTTTGAGTACCGTAATGCTCACTAAAGAGCAAGTCATTGACTGGGAAGTCATGATCTAAATATGACTCAGTTGAAGTCACAATAGAAGGTAACGAAAAACATACTTAGATGATACGAACCGGATGCAGTATATCAATGAGTTAATGACCTATAATGATCTATCCACACGTTCTGCACCTTCGTTGCAGGCGGCATAGCCGGCCGTGCAAACTGCCAGCGCCGGCATACCTGGATCGATGACACCATCAGTCGATGCTCAAGCTGACTAAAGCCGGTTTTGTTTTCAGACATAGATATCAGCTAACCATTACATATTACATTATCACTATTGTATAATTGATGAATTACGCATGGTCAGCGAATGTCAATATCCACAACAATATATCATACAGTATATTCAAATAGACTATAGTACATTTTGAGGTGGTTATCACCTGGAACCACTACAAGTAGGTTGCCATCCCCATCGCTCCGTCAGCGCACTCCATCCGCATGATGATGTGGGTCCTCAGAACCACGCTTAACTCAGTATAGGGACTCATCTGTGGATCTGGAAGTTGATTTCACAAATCACCAACATGGCAATCGAAAATTGCATTTGTTCATGAAAAAAACATGCGTTCTATGACAACATGCATACAGATACGGGATTCTCTCATTCTGCGGTTAGATTACCAGAACCTACGTACCAGTACACCATCTGAAAGAATTCGGTGAAGAGTTTAGAGTCAGAGTTAATCTGACCGTGACAAAAGGAAGCCTGCTCTGGGAGCTCTACCACTCCCTTGACATCACCAAACTGAGTCGTCCACTGTGAATGGTAAACTTGAAAAAGCCTGGCAGTGGACCACTGCACCAAGATTTGCGCACGGATCACTTTACAAAACCATACAAAACCATCCTTTCAAGGCATCAAATGGGTATAGCCGGTATAGCTGCTATAGCTCAAAAAAAGGGCTATGAAAATCATTTTTGGGGTTCCTGGTAAAATGATCCACTGTGGTCCCTGGGGGCAAACCAGGAAGCCCACTAACATGGCTATCATTTTGTTCTCCATCGCACGTATAACATAGATTTATCAAAGAAGGACGCTGCTAACATAGCTATCCATTTTTTTCCTGAGATATCACCATTTTACAGAAAACTAACCTGGAAAATACGTGTGTTTTACTAAAGTTTTTTAGGGACGTTAGTTTACCAGAGTGTACCTTATCTGTGGACCCACACTTTGTGTCACTTTGTCATGCTTTTATATGTTCAAATTCAAATAATTCAGCCAACAATTTCTGGGACAAGTTCAGATCCTTAAACACTATCAGTTTCAGAAACAGTTCAACCATACATAACCATACTATCATTCATACGGAGGTCTCTAGCCATTCTATGGATCACTGTAGTAGATTTTAGTACTGAATCATCCATTCCCAGCTTTCGGTTGCGTCTCGAAATGTCTCGAATGTGTCCAGCTCCCAGACCTCTGAATGTTGGGATGCTGCCATTTTTCGCAGCTCACCATCCACAGAGCGTCTACCTGGCATATATTTCGGATCGCCAAAATGCACTGCACTTTGAATCCGTAGAATCAAATAGCCAAGAAATAGCCAGGAAACAGGATGTCATATAACTCTCATATTCATCAAAATCAAAGAGCTAAGGTCAAACAAATCTCCAGATATCTCCAGTGATCTCCAGTGTCAACTGCATGCCATGGCGTCCATCCGCTTCAACGCCATCATTTGCGTCACATTGCGAACTGTTTGCTTGTCAACCTTGGTGCAGCAAAGCTGAAATGCGGTGAAATGCGGTGAAATTCCTCAGTCGGAGTTGGAATTTCGGGTTAGGCGTCCACACCAAGAATGCCACTTCTTTGCTGCCACCTGGCCAAATAAAGGCTTCACAATTGGGAAAATCCATCGGCAATTCCCATCGCATGTGTCGTCCGCGGCATTTTTTCCAATTCCTTTGCTCCTTTGACCGAACTATTATGAACTATTGAAACTTCAAATTCGGAATTCCAGTTGCTCAAAGAGCCATCGAGGCAATTCCCATATTTTGGGCCCGCCAATCAGCTCCATCCCGGTCCCTCGGCTGAACTTGGCCAAGGTGCTAAGACCCACTGATGCGTCATGTCGACGATTCAGCCGGTAGATCTTGGTTTTTTAAGCGCACAATCCCATGATGCCATGGCTCAGAGGTGCATCCCACCTAGTAACTAGGGGCAATCATCCTATTAAGTTAAGTTCCTTCCCGTGTAGTCATAATGTGTAGGTATACATATATAATTACATACACATCAATTTCGTAACAAGTCATGTTATGTGTATTCCGTATATTATATATATATACTGTATTTAGGTTGCAACCAGGGCTTTTGGATCAACACTGCGACAAACCGTTTGCGACGAGGATGAAATCGCAAAGCGCGCTTAGGTTCGTGAGGAAGTGGAAGGGGAGCTTCCATTTGAATCAGGTGACCAGCTCCAACCTTTTCATCCCTTCCATCCCTCACTCTCGGCATCCGCACAGTCCCGCTGGTGGTGCGCCGAGCACTGCCTTCGGCTGGCTTGAAAATGCTAAAATCCAAGGACGTCCGATGTCCACGAAGCTAGTGGATTTTTGATCAAAATGGGGGAATCAGATGAGTTCTGCGAAGAATCTCAACTTTTCGACCCACTTTTCCGTTCAATTTCCATTTCCAAACCGCTGGGCTCTCTGACCAAAGGCCCAACCATCGATGTGGCCTGGTTCTCCTCTCCAGCAGCTCTTGGGCCATCGGATATAGCTATGGATGGGTCATCTGAGCGACTTTTTCTATGGGTCAAAATTTGGTTCTTTGATGTGGATCAAACATGCAGGTTTACTATGGTAATTACTATGGTACTATGGTTTACTGCAACATAAGAATTGCCTATGGTTTACTATGTGGATCAACTATGGTTTACTATGGTTTACTATGGTACTATGAAGCTTTCAATTCTAACACAACAGAACTGTATGGCTTGGTTCGTGTGTCCCATCAGCCATTTGGGCCCCCGCCGTCTGGTCTCTCCTGCTGTTAGGAATCGATCACACGGTGGGATCACTGGTGCAATCCTGACAACTTTGAACTGGAAATTCATTGGAATGGATAGATCTCGGATAGATTTCACTGATTGACTTGTGATGACTTGTGATGACTTGTGATGACTTGTGATGACTCGTGATGACTCGTGATGACTCGTGATGACTCGTGATGACTCGTGATGACTCGTGATGACTCGTGATGACTCGTGATGACTCGTGATGACTCGTGATGACTCGTGATGACT
>Ga0126342_10018707_pt1 | contig 11844 bp, 12 predicted proteins | sample Cyp1metagenome_FD_92528 | JGI IMG/M metagenome (GOLD analysis project Ga0126342, IMG submission 92528) | Coral microbial communities from Lord Howe Island, Old Settlement Bay, Australia - Cyphastrea 1 metagenome | ecosystem: Host-associated > Invertebrates > Cnidaria > Coral ... | reverse complement strand
TATCTCATCTATCTCATCTATCTCATCTATCTCATCTATCTCATCTATCTCATCTATCTCATCTATCTCATCTATCTCATCTATCTCATCTATCTCATCTATCTCATCTATCTCATCTATCTGCAAGCTTGAAAACTCAGCTATTTTGCAAGACTTCCTGAATTTTTGAACTTGACAACATTAAAAAAAAAAACGCTGCACTTCTGGGAGACTTCCTCAATTTTTGACAACATCAAAAACGGAACCATTCTGCGAGACTTCCTCAATTTTCGAAGTGACAACATCAAAAACGAAACAATTCAAAAATGGAAAGTTGAGTGCAGAGCTGATGGCCTCGTGCCACTTTGTTTTGCGATTTTTCCACTCCACCTGTCTAAACTACTGCGCCTGCCACGAAAAAGTGATGCCAGGTCATACGAAGTGCTGCACCTGTCACGCAAAATCATCTCAGCAAACCTGAAGATCTGATGCTCCAAAATGCAACCTCTCTCAGGAAATCAGGAATATGATGGTTTACGATTAGTTTTCTTTTTCTAATGTTTCCCCGTAGGAATCTGATGGTTTACCCCTTTCTTTTTAATCTTTCCCCATAGGAATCTGATGGTTTACCATAAGTTTTCTTTTCTTTTCTCATAGGAATCTGATGGTTTACCATTAGTTTTCTTTTCCTAATGTTTCCCCGTAGGAATCTGATGGTTTACCATAGGTTTTCTCATCTTAGTCTTTTCTCATAGGAATCTGATGGTTTACCATAGGTTTTCTCATCTTTTCTCATAGGAATCTGATGGTTTACCATGAATTTTCTAATCTTCCCCCATAGGAATCTGATGGTTTACCATAGGTTTTCTCATCTTTTCTCATAGGAATTTGACGGTTTACCATTAGCTTTCTAATCTTTCCCCATAGGAATCTGATGGTTTACCATTCTTTTTCAATCTTTCCCCATAGGAATCTGATGGTTTACCATAGGTTTTCTCATCTTTTCTCATAGGAATCTGATGGTTTACGATTAATTTTCGAATCTTCCCCCATATGAATCTGATGGTTTACAATTGGTTTTCTTATCTTTTCTCATAGGAATCTCATGATTATCGTTTATGGGTGTGAATGAATGGGCACATTATTTAGGTGGTTCGGTTTTTGGACCCCCTGACTGGACCTTGTTGACCTGGTTGACCTATGGGGGTGGTTATTAATCCGATGTCGCCATTAATGGCCATGGTGGCGTATTCTGGCAAAGCACATGGGTAGGGTTCTAGCGCAGCTGTGTGGCGCTGCTGGGCAGTATGCCATTGTGTTTTGCGGCTCTGCGTTGGGACATGCATGCGCGTGGCTGCTGCAATGCTTTGAAAAGATACGCGCTGGTCTTTTTATTCTCTTGTAGGACACTTCTCGAGGGAAGGTGCTTCAAACGTGACGTCTTGGCCTGGGTCGTTGTTACCTGTGAGTGCCATTGTGTTTTGACCATTGGCCGCGAAGAGCATTGCAACAGCGAGTGCTGGATGAATGAAGCTGCGCGCTTCTGACGCTATAACACCGTTATTTTTTTTTGACCTGTGGTATAGAAAGCCATTTGGGATGGGTGCAGTTTCGTAGCATGCACGCACAAGTGTGTCGCAAGGTGATTGCTCAGCCGTTGCTGTTGCTGTCCCAAGCGCATGCAGTCGCACATATTCGCACATTCGCGCACTTCTAGCCAGTCTCCCGGCATTGGGAATTGGGAATTTCTTCCCCAGCTCAGATCTTTGGCGTTTGTACGCGTTGTCATTGTCCAAAAATTTGAACAGCATACATTTTGCTGCGATTGCGCAAAGCGTGAAGAATGACATTGCTAGTTGCCCGTAGGCCCACTAAAGGTTGCTTTTAGCTGCTTTGTTTCCGGAGGTCTATGTGCACATGTTTTCTAGTTGAATTGGGGTTTGTGGTGCCGTCTGTGTGCTGGTTCGATTCGCACAGGAGGAAATTGTTGGCCGCTCGAAAGGCTTGGCAAGTCAGGCCAACGAGCACTACAGAAAGAGAATGTACAAATCCCTGCAGTCAACCTTAGTGGCCATGAGAGAAATTCAAGAAGTTGATCCGAAACTTGACCAACTTCAGAATGTTTTGGACGAGCTGGAGCAAAGGATACGTGGCGATGTAAAGGTGCTGCGCGAAGAAGCGGTGAGCAAGCTGAAGGAGGGCCGGGAAGGCAGTTGGGAGCTGGAAGGTTTCGCCAACAAATTCATCACACTTGGCCTGGTAGCCTTTGAAGTCCCAACCTTTACAGCTTATGTCTTGGAGCAGATGAATGAGCTGCTGAACATGGCATCCAAGGGAGTTCAATACGTCTTGAACCTGGGGAAGTTTCTTATGCAATATAGCGATGTTAGCGGCAGCGTGGATGACGGGACTATGAGTAGATCGGCAGCAGCCAAGAGAATTGCTTCAGAGTTCAAGCAGTTCCAGAATGTCCAGAACATGTTCTGGAACCAAGCTGTGCAAAAAATGCAAAAGGATCCCAAAGAATGTGTCAAGGAGATGGAAGCTAAACAAGTTCTTGATAACCAGAACGCTTCCCTGGACAAAAATGATCTCAAGAAGGGGCTGAGAAGCTTCTGGGATCATTATGATGCCTTGCTCAACAGGTCCCTTGATGGCGAAATCCAACTCACAGATATCGTCAACGAGTGCCTGCAACAAGTATCTGCCCTTCGCAGGGACCATAATGTAAGTGGCAAAGGCACAGTGCCTGACCCGTTGCGGATCAAAGACTCCCTTCCGCAGTTCCTTGGATGCATCTGGGACAGGTTGTTTTCAAAGTGGGCCAAGCAAATAATGATTTTGCCATGCCTTGTCGGCAGTGAGGCTGCTGGCGCACGTTTTTGCGTACTACAGCATCACAGCCACCGGGAAAGAGTTCATGTCATTTGCTGCCGCCAGCAAGTTGCAGAGCAAGGATGTAGATATCCAGGCTTTGCTTGGTGGCATCAAAACTCCTCACAACATTCAAGTTCTGGCGATTCTCCGTTTCTTCGGCTTTGGTGATGGGAATAAACGAGATCTTGCAAACCAGCTGATCCAAGTGGAGACTGGCGGTGGGAAATCCCTCATCTTGGGAGCGGCTGCCACGATCTTTGCAATGCTTGGTTTTTATGTTCGGGATGCGTGCTACTCCGACTACCTCAGCAGCAGAGATGCCAAGGACTTTCATGCCACCTTTTCTGACTTCAAAGTAGCATCGAAAATCGAATATAGCAAAATCACCACTTTCAGTGAAGATATGGTGGCTGCAAAGGGTGATATCCGGTCACTCACGTTGGATCTTTTTGCAGGGAGGCCTCTGAAATCAAAAGCGGCTACGTCGCAAGGGGATATCAGCAAGAACCAGGTGCTCTTAGTCGATGAAGTTGATGTCTTCATGGGCCCAGAATTTGTTGGCAAGACGCATGATCAAGTTGCAAGATTGCAGCATCCTAGTGCGCGCAAAGTCCTGGAGAGTCTGTGGCAGAGGCGAACGGATGCAAAGACGTCCCAGGCAGCGCAGAAACTTTGCTTTGATGTGAAGTCAGGAGAACAATACCAGAAGTTGGTGAAGGCTTTCAAAACCTTTGAGATGGTGATTGAATCCCAGGTGAGGATGATGTGCGCTAACTTGCATGACTACATGCAGAAAAACGATCCCATGCCGGAATTCAATCCAGTTCAAAACTGCATCGGTTACAAGATTCAAGATAGAGTCGATTGTGATGCAGTTTTAGGCTACAAGACTGCATTTGCGTATCTTGAGGACCAGAAGAAGCTGAACAAAACAGAGGCGACTTTGAATGAGGCCCTCAGCATGCTCCTGCCTTGTGGTCAGTTCTCCTACACCAATATCAGCCCCCGGTACATTTTCGGAGTGTCCGGCACAGTGGAACAGCTCCAGCCTTTTCAACGACGAGAAGTTCAGAAACATGGCTTGCACGTTTTCACAACCATGCCATCCGTTTATGGACAATCCCAATTTCTTTTCCTCAGGCAGAAGGGCGGTGATGCCATCAAAGTTGTTCGAGCTGCAGACTTCTACCAAGAAATTGCGGTGGCAATTCAGGAGAAGATCAAAGAAAAGAGGGCCGTCATTGTTTTCTTTCAGAACGAGCACCTTCTCGAGGACTTCCGCAGGTCCTCCTTCTTCCCGAAGCTGCCATCTCCAAAAGTTTTGGTAGAGAAACTCTCCTTTGATGAGAAAGCTGACATCATCAAAAAGGCAGCCAACACAGGGCAAATCACTTTGGCAACAGCGCCGTTTGGCCGCGGAAGTGATTTTGTTTCATATGACGACAAGCTCCAAGAACATGGTGGGGCACATGTCCTCCAAACATTTCCTTCCGCAGATTCCAGCGAAGAGGTTCAGTTTCAGGGCCGCACGGCTCGGCAAGGAAAGAAGGGCACCTACAGCCTCATTTTGCGGGAAGAAGACCTCAAAGAGAAGCTGGGCATTGGGGCTGACATCCTTCATGATGGCCAAGGCAACATGGAACTTTTGAATCTAGCGTTTTTTTTTTGGATGGGCCATGTGTTTGTAGGACATGCTGGGTTGTAATTTCGATTTATGTCTCAGGCATAGGCTACGAGAAGATGAAGCTAGCTCGTGATCAAAAGTCTGCTGAGCGGTTTGCACATTTGGCCTCGGAATTGGAAGATGCTCATGAGAAAGACGTCCTCTCACGTGCTTTGCTTGACGCATTGGTTGCCGGCGACCGGAAGCAGGCCACGGATGCATACCTGGATTTTCACAAGAAATGGATTCAAAGCCATGTAGCTGCAACGCACCACTATGTGATTTGCTTGGACGAGTCTGGCAGCATGCGCGGGCGAAAGTTTGAAGCTGCCAAGCGGGCTGTGGAGGATTTTGCAACGCAGGCCGCTTTGAAGAATCAGGGCACAGCATCAGCTGTGTCTCTGGTAATGTTTAGCCACGTTGCTCGGGTGGTTTGCAACCAGACGCCTCTGGACAAACACGCCAGCTGCACAAATAATATCACATACAAAGGAGGCGGCACAAACTTTACCCGCCCATTGGATCATGCGATGCAGCTGGTCCAAGGGAACAAAGCCAAGTATGACAAGCAATTCATCATGATCCACTCTGATGGGCAAGCAGAGTTTCCACAAGCACAGGCCGATCTCATGAAGAGGTTCAGGGATTCTAGAGAGAATTTGGAATTCTTTGCGATCGCAGAAACACGATCTGAGGCTTTAGACCTGATTTGCAAGGCACTTTACCCGCTGTCCCCGCTATCAGATCATTGCTTGTCGCAAGTGAGGCCCGAAGAAACTTCCGGCGCGATGCAAGAGACATTGCGCCGCATGAACGTGGCCTTTGTTCAAGCTTAGCCGTGTCTAGATGTTATTTAAGTACATATTCACATCATCACGTATCATTGGTTGGAAGCCTGAAGATCCAACGGATGTGGCATTGTTTTTGTTGTCACCACGGCCTTGCGCGTCATGCAGATTGGGTGCGGTAGAGGTAAATTTTAAGCACGCCGAGAACGAAGATCAGCATAGACAGAGAAAAACACATGCGAACACAGCTGCTCTGAAAGTTTTTCATGCCATCATTCGTGCGTTTGATCTTGCGCAAGGGAATGATTCAGATGGCTACCTGGCCTAGCAGGAACTTTGTAGCTGCCGGTTTCATTCGATGCCTTCCTTGTTCCATGACAAGCTGCATGGCTGCCAGGACTGGAAGATCCATTGAAGGCTGAACGCTGAAAGATTTAGATTTTCTCTGGGCGAGCAGTATTCTGGGGACGAAGGATGAAATGTTGCCAGAAAATGTCATAGTAATAGACACGCGCATTTATTTTATTGCAAGACTAGTCGGAAACCAGATTGCAAACTACTTGCGTGAATTCAACATACCACATACACAACAGGAAATGTATGCTGTCATTGGGGAAGTGCTGATCCTGGGGTGTATTACTAGGCTTCTACCTCCGTCATTATTATTTTTCTGCAGCAGCTCGCTCAAACGGTGCAAAGCCCACGTAGATTGCTTCTTAACTTGATTTAATAAAGATGTGTCAGATTTTGTTTTTGGCATTACATGACTTTGGCATATTTTGCATCCGTTCAATCTTGTGCATGCGACGTTTTCCAAGGCTGTGAGATTTGATTTGAATCTGTATTTCAAACATGGACGAAGTTCGTAATAACGGTCTAACTAAGATTGAGACCCAAACCTAGGTTGCCAATCCTGGACAACGTGTTTTACGACGGTGCCCGGCCCATACCGGTGCGGAAGTTTCGAAACTAGACAACGGATGGCCCGAGAGCGTAGAGGAGCAGGGTCTTTTGTTGTTAGTATTGAGACACTATATTACAAGACAATATATTAAAGATCTATTAAAGGCAGACGAGACAGACTAGTATCAAGACAATATTTACAAGTACAAAACAATAGTTTGCATCGTATCCTTCGTATAGTTTTTCACACACAAACACTTTCACACACAGACGCTTTTACACACATTTACACACAGACGCTTTTACACACACACACTTTTACACACAGAAGCTTTTAAGACACTTTGGAACACAGATGCTTTCACACACAGATACTTTTACACACAGACACTTTCACACAGAGACTTTGACACACAGAAGCTGTTACACACAGAAGCTTTTACACACGGAGGCTTTTGAACATAGGCACTTTTACGCACAGACGCTTTTACACACACACACACGCTTTTACACAGAAGCTTTTACACAAAGAAACTTTTGCACACAGACACTTTTACACACAGACGCTTTTACACATAGGAGCTTTTATGCACAGACGCTTTTACACACAGACACTTTTACACACAGACGCTTTTACACACACACACTTTCACACACAGAGGCTTTTACACACAGACGCTTTTACACAGAAGCTTTTACACATAGACGCTTTTACACGCAGACCCTTTTACACACAGAAGCTTTTACACACAGACACTTTTACACACAGACGCTTTTACACACAGACACTTTCACACACAGAAGCTTGTACACACAGACACTTTACACACAGAGGCTTTTACACATAGAAGCTTTTACACGCAGACGCTTTTACACACAGACGCTTTTACACACAGACACTTCTACACACAGACGCTTCGACACACAGACGCTTTTACACATAGAAGATTTTACACACAGACGCTTTTACACACAGAGGCTTTTGCAAACAGACGCTTTTACAGTCAGACACTTTTACACAGACGCTTTTACACATAGAAGCTTTTACACACAGAAGCTTTTACACACACAGACTTTTACACACAGACGCTTTTAAACACAGACACTTTTACACCTAAACACTTTCACACACAGATTTTTGCACACAGAAGCTTTTACACACAGAAGCTTTTACACGCATACCCTTTTACACCCAGATGCTTTTACATACATACGCTTTTACACACAGAGGCTTTTACACACAGACCCTTTTACACACAGAAGCTTTTAGACACAGACGCTTTTACACACAGACGCTTTCACACACAGACACACTTACACACAGACGCTTTTACACACACACGCTTTTACACACAGAAGCTTTTACACACAGACACTTCTACACACACACACGCTTTTACACAGAAGCTTTTACACAAAGAAACTTTTACACGCAGACCCTTTTACACACAGACGCTTTTACACATAGATTCTTTTACGCACAGACGCTTTTACACACAGACACTTTTACACACAGACGCTTTAACACACATACACACACATTCACACACAGAGGCTTTTACACAGAAGCTTTTACACGCAGAGACTTTTACACACAGACACTTTTACACACAGACACTTTTACACAGACGCTTTTAGACACAAAAGCTTTGACACCCAGACGCTTTTACACACAGACACTTTTACGCGCAGAACCTTTTACACACAGACGCTTTTACACACAGAAGCTTTTACACACAGACGCTTTTACACACATACGCTTTTACACACAGACACTTTTACACACAGAAGCTTTACACACAGACACTTTTACACACACACACACACGCTTTTACACAGAAGCTTCTACACACAGACGCTTTTACACGCAGACCCTTTACACACAGACGCTTTTACACATAGACGCTTTCACGCACAGAGACTTTTACACATAAACACTTTCACACACAGACGCTTTTACACACAGACACATTTACACACAGACGCTTTTACACACACACACACGCTTTTACACACAGAAGCTTTTACACACGGAGGCTTTTGAACATAGGCACTTTTACGCACAGACGCTTTTACACACAGAGACTTTTACGCACAGAGATTTTTACACACAGACGCTTTTACACGCAGACACTTTTACACACAGACGCTTTTACACAGACGCTTTTACACACAGACACTTTTACACACAGACACTTTTACACACAGACGCTTTTACACATAGAAGCTTTTACACACAGAAGCTTTTACACACAGAAGCTTTTACACACAGACACTTTTACACACAGACACTTTTACACACACACACGCTTTTGCACAGAAGCTTCTACACGCAGAAGCTCTTACACGCAGACCCTGTTACACACAGACGCTTTTACACATAGAAGCTTTTAGGCACAGACGCTTTTACACACAGAGGCTTTTACACACACAGACGCTTTTACACCCAGACACTTTTACAGATAGACGCTTTTACACACAAACACTTTCACACACAAAGGCTTTTACACACGGAAGCTTTCACACACAGACGCTTTTACACGCAGACACATTTACATAAGAGGCTTTTACACACAGAGGCTTTTACACACAGACGCTTTTACACACAGATGCTTTTACACACAGACGCTTTTACACACAGAAACTTTTACACACAGACGCTTTTACACACAGACGCTTTCACACACAGAGACTTTGACACACAGAAGCTTTTACACACAGATGCGAAAGGGTTGCGCCGGACGCTTCAAAATCGCAATTTTACCGCAGTTTTTGGCGATCGAACCTCATTTCGTGCGAAAGAGTTGCGCCGAACCCGTGCAAATTGCAATTTTACTTCAGTTTTTGGCGATCGAACATCGTTTCGTGCCAAAAGGTTGCGCCGGACCCGTGCAAATCGCGATTTTACGGCGATCGAACACCGTTTCGTGCGAAAAGGTTGCGCCGGACCGGTGCAAATCGCGATTTTACGTCAGTTTTTTGCGATCGAACATCGTTTCGCGCGAAAAGGTTGCGCCGGACCCGTGCAAATCGCGATTTTACGTCAGTTTTTGGCGATCGAACATCGTTTCGTGCGAAAGGGTTGCGTTTCGTGCCGTCTCGTTGGCACTGCCCCTCGCCTTAAGAGAGAAATAGGAAAGAAGGAGAGAGCAAGAGGGCAAGAGAGCAAAAGGGAAAGAGAGAATGTAAAGATGTGAAGATGTGAAGATGAGAAGATGAGCAGATGTGAAGATGAGAAGATGTGAAGATGTGAGGATGTAAAGATGTGAGGATGTGAAGATGTGAGGATGTGAGCATGAGAAGATGTGAAGATGAAAGATGTAGAGATGAGAAGATGTGAAGATGTGAAGATGAGAAGATGTGAGGATGAGAAGATATGAAGATGAGCAGATGTGAAGATGAGAAGATGTGAACATGTGAAGATGAGAAGATGTGAAGATGTGAAGATGTCAAGGTGTGAGGGTGTGAAGATGTGAGGATGTGAAGATGAGAAGATGTAAAGATGAAAGATGTGAAGATGAGAAGATGTGAAGACGAGAAGATGTGAGGATGTGAAGATGTGAATATGTGAAAATGTTTGACAGACCCCCACTATTAGAAGAACCCTTCGCTCAGACGCTCTCGGGAAAAATGAAACGACTATAAGAAATCAACAGGAAAGTTTATGCGACCAGAAGCAATGAACTGTTGAAGTTGTGAGGTGCAAGTACGAATGCACAAATTGTGGTTGAGATGCCGGCGAAATGACTGAAGCAGCGCATCAATGAATCACTGAACCAATGAACCATGAATCAACGAATCAAAAACCAACGAATCAATGAGTCAATGAATCAACGAATAAAGGAATCAATGAACCAATGATCCAATATATCAATGAATCATTGGACAAATGAAGTCGATGAATCAATGAATCATTGAGTCAATGACTTGAACCAGTGAATCAATGGGTCCTTGAATCAACGAATCTGTGAACAAACGTGTCAATGAGTCACATTGAACCAATGAGACGATGAGCCAATGAATCAGTGAATCAATGTGTCGATGGATTGGGTGCGCTAAACGCCGCACAATGAAGTTTTGCGCTCCCTTCCAGGTTTGCTCTGCTCGTGTTCACCAATCCTCGCAAATCGGCCCTCTGCAGTTCCAAATTGTTGGTGGTCCTGAAAAACTCGCCACCCCCTCCATCTTCCGCGCACAACTTCTCTTTGCACTCTTGCAAAGCTACCTCGCGTTCCACAACAATGAACTGTCTGTCCATGCCTCGCATTTACTTCTGTGCAAGCATCCGCTCTTTGTTGCTATGGGCTTGATGCGCGCTGACTACTTCCCTGCACGTCTCAATTCGGCCTTGCGAGATTCGAAAAAGCCGCTTAAAAACGCCACCAGCAGGTTTGCAAAGTCTAGATTCCCACTCTGAAAATTCCGTCTTCTGCGCATCAGAAACACATTTTTTCCATGCGACAGAAACCCTTGTAAAACTTGGCCGGGGTCCCGGATTCTTCTTTTGATGGGCAACCAGACCGTAGAGCGGCCTTCAAACTTCTGCAAGCTAGCCCTTGCAATTAGCTTTTGTATCGACATATTCACGCAAAGCCTCAAGTGCGCGCTCGTTCGCTATGGCAACTATGCGCGAGGTCCGGAGAAACTCTTGTGCGCCTATGCAAGGTCCGAAAAGACTCTGGCACGGTCACCTGGATCACACAACCACAAGGACTTGCAAAACCCCTAGCGATTCTGTGTCCCAACAACAATGAAAACAGTTCTCGGAAGCCTTGGCCATTTTGCCAAAAAGAAAATATAAGTTACCCAACTCAAGCCGAAACTGCGACAAACAACAAATTTTCGCAAGAGACCACAGCTATCTCGGAAATAGCTTCAGATGACAATGTAATTTTTGTCTTCTTCCGACGAGATACCATGCGTTCGACAGATGAAATGACATGTTTGCTACTCGAGTTTTTTTGAAAAACACGGAGCTTCAAATAACGTGTTATTTCAGCAAGACTAAGTGGTGGTGCAGGTTGCAGTAGGTTAGTTACAACATGGTTTGGATGATCCGAAAATCAAAAAACACCTTTAAAATCATATTTTTGCTTTTTTCGCCAGAAAAGAGAAATAAAAAGAAATAAAAAGAAATAAAAAGAAATAAACAGCAATAAACAGCAATAAACAGAAATAAAAAGAAATAAACAGAAATAAAAAGAAATAAAAGGAAATAAAAAGAAATAAATATACACAAAAAGAAATAAATACACATAAAAAGAAATAAATATACATAACAAGAAATAAATATACATATAAAAAAGATAGAATTCAAATGATTTTACTTCATCCTGTTTAATCTGTTCAGGCTGAAGCCTATCAAAACAGATTTTGTTTTGACAACGCTGGCCACGCGGTCTGACAACAACTGACAAAAAAGGCACATCAGGAACCAATGCCGTTTTTGGTCACGTGTAGCAACGTACCTCATCGATCCGTCAAAACAAAATCAGCACGATTCAGCACGGTTAGGGACAAGCAATGCAAAGGCCGGACCAAACATGGACGCAAGGAAAGGATTCATTCCTGCCATCATTGGGTCGACTTCTCGATGACGCTTGGCCGTACGGGCCAAAGGACCATTGGCTGAAG
>Ga0126342_10018706_pt1 | contig 11844 bp, 11 predicted proteins | sample Cyp1metagenome_FD_92528 | JGI IMG/M metagenome (GOLD analysis project Ga0126342, IMG submission 92528) | Coral microbial communities from Lord Howe Island, Old Settlement Bay, Australia - Cyphastrea 1 metagenome | ecosystem: Host-associated > Invertebrates > Cnidaria > Coral ... | reverse complement strand
TGTAACGACTACTGCAGCAGGGCGAAGAGCCAGGTGTGGCCGCGTCCGGAAGCAGCATGTCGGATTCCTGCAGAGCAACAGTCGGGAAAGGAGAACAGCTGCGGCAAAGAAGAAAGGAACGCAGAAAAGGAAAAATGTTTCAGCAAGAAGGATAGACGAGAAAAAAAGGTGAGGAAACGGGACAAACCATTTGCAAACGCTGCAAACACGAGATGCAAAAGTCCTCCCCGTCATCGCCGTTGATCCATTGCACCAGGAGCGTCAAGTCGTCGTCAGCGGAGATACAAGATACAGAGTCCTGCAAGGGCGTTCAAGTTGAAATGGCAGCAGGCTCCAAATCAAAACGTAGCACAAACCGTGAGAAAACATGGTGTATATTTTCATGTCAACAAAGGTCCACGACGGCAATTCACTGCCCATTTTCAGCGCAATGTTGTCATATGCCGCCTGAGATAGCTGCGGGCTTTGGTTCTCAACTGGAAGCTTGTGCGCTTCCCACCCTCTCAAACCTCTTTCCATCACTACCAGTCTTCGTTAAGTCGGACAAGACTTGTCCGATCTTGATCTTGTCCGCCTACCCAAAGAGTGGTAGTGATGGAAGGAGTACTGACAGAAGAATGCAACCATTGGTTTGCCTTTAAATTTGGCACACCACTCCTGCAAATCTTTCAAGAATTCCAAGGCCGGAATCGGAAGGGTGCAGCAATTGTGCCAGCGGCCCTGTCCTCACCGCGGAGATCAACCACGACGATGCTTTCTTGGTTCCTTGGCGATGCGACGAAAATCCCAGGTCGCTTTCAAAAAGTTGCCTGGTGTCAACAAAACAGTGCACGCAGAAAGTACACTTTCAGAAAGGGGTATATCTACAACGGGATCACAAGGTATCAAGGCCTTTTCCCAATCTATTTTTAAAAAAAAATGGTTTTGGAAAAAACAAGCTACAAATTATTACAAATTTGTGGGTTCATGATGCGCTAGGCTGCGCTAGGCAAATACAAAGGACCACATTGATTTGAAATCTGAAGCATTTCAATGCCTTGTCCGTCGGCACACGTTCCTCGATCAGAGGGGCGTCCTTCTTCGCTTCTGGGGGTCCAACCTTCACTGCCACCACCTTGGGCGCTGCGTTGGGACCCGAAATGTTTCGCACAGCTGGGTGTATGCCGCTCCTTTGAAGCAGCAAAGATCTGCTGTGCAGAGCATTCCGACGGTGATGCACTGCACAGCAGATCTTTGCTGCTTCACAGGAGCTGCGTGCACCCAGGCGTGGCGCCGGAGGCTGTGTGACCACTGGAGGCCGCACCACTGGCGCCACTCGGACCATGACGTGCTGGACAGAGGCCCGCACACACATGATTGGATTCTGTGGGGCCGTCGGAATTTGCCTCGGCCAATGGGCTGCAGAAGTCTGCACCCACGACCTTGGTTGCGCCATCTGCATGGGAGTATCAGGCTGCCAAGTGGATATGCTAGGAGGCTGATTGTATCAAGCAGGAATGGCTGCAGCATGCTCCAGCAGTTGCAGATTTCCTGCAAACCAACTTGATTGCCAAAAGCCGTCACTCGCAGAGACTCATCCAGAACTATTGAATCAGCAAACTCAGCAGGCATAATCTTTGCAGTTAGGAAAAGCTTGTAATCTCATCTTGCAGTGAGTGGTGGCAGGTGTCAGATCATCAACACTTGGCACCTCCAGCTGTGCAAGTGCCCCACAAAGGTCTTCCGGCAAGTGGCAGACCTAGCGGTGGACAGGTTCAACTGCGGATTGACCGGCAGAAACACAAAGCTTTTCATGTAGACCAGAATGCAAAAACCTCAAGAAATAAGAAGGATGCATGGATACACCCCGGATACTCCGGTATACACGTAGACCCATAGACAAAACATACATAGATTCTTGGGCTATACATCACCTGTGTCAATCTCGGTTTGCTCCGTGGGCTGGGTCACAAGCCATCACAGCAGGATAAGTGGTGTCTGCCCACCTGGCAGAACAAGCTGCTGACCTATATATTTTCGCTAGACGATCAGCATGGAAGAATCCATAGAGTCTGGAAGGGTTCGTCAATAAATGGTTCAATGGTTCAATATGAGTCATACTGTGTATATTATATATCCGCCGACCCCTGCTGTAGCGGGGGTGCGCGTGAGAAAAGCAACTTTTGTCAAGCAATTCGAAAAGACATGTTGGGTTTGAAGCTAGCTTCTAGGCAGTTCAGAAAGCAACGTTTGGCACTCTGGGCTGCCGGCCGCGGGCCCGATCCGCCCTTCACTGCCATGGTGTCTCAGTGCTGCGGCACCGTCCTTGGACCCGAGCTGTGCCAGACGAAAGCCACCTGCAGACGCAGTAAGCAATTTGGTTCAAAAGACACTGTTTGAGCCAATTGGTCCCAGGGGTCGGCGGCATGGGGGCGCCAGCCCCACTTATTTATATAAGATTATATATATATTATAATGTATTTACGTAATTTAAACATTCTAATATATATCACGCCACAAGTTGGTCAGGGCTTTCCCAAATAACGGTCACCCAAGGTTCACTCTCCACCTGCTAGGGTACTAGTAGGCCAAATCAAAGTCCCTCAACAGGATAACACCATGCTTTTTGGCGCGGACCGTCGCTGCCATATTGGATGCTCTCTCAAACATCAGAATGAGCAGCATAAATTGCCATTCCAATGACTCTCATGTATTGATCAGAATCATAACTCATAACTCGTAACTTACCAATACTCATCAATACAGATCAGAAGTATTCGTGAGTGATCAACAATATATCAGTCATCAGCCACATCGCCAATCACGCAGGGCCCACCACCAGGGATCCGCCAACACTGTGGCCAACGTGTGGAAAAAGGGTCGACCACCGAGGCCCTGGTCTGTCCTTGAGGAGTCGGATCATGTGCTAGCTGGATCTAGCTGGTAGATTTGGATGATTTTGGAGCATGTCTACACCTAATGAATGAGCAATGTTCTGGAGAAACCACTGTAACACAAGAGTTCTGAGTCACTTGGGACCTGATACAGCAAAACTCTCCATGCTTCCCCTGAAACACTGGAAACTCTCAGGCAACTACCCGATGCCACCATTCTCAGTGTCACCCACTGCAGCTTTGCCCCATGCAAGCTGCAGCAACCTTCTCCTCAGACGGTCGACAATCAGCCGCCATCAGGACCCCATTTGGCCCCCTCTGCTGTCGCACTAAGCTGAGAACTCGCCACCCAATGCCGAGCCAGCAGCCTGGTGCGATTCTTGGATCCCGGATGCTCTACAGTGAAGATGGCAATTAAAAACGCAATCGTTTTTTTGAATGAAACTCACCTAGGAAATTTAGAACTTTCATGAAGTGCCACAGTTGATAGTGAAGCTGCGGTGGATTGAACGCAAATTGCCACTCAAGGAGACCCTGTTGCTCACGCCTGGACTTCGAATTGAGGGACATAAAGGACATAAAGCCAAGAAAACCGATAATGAAACCGATCTGTTCTAGTTTCAAGGTAGATATCTCTGTCCATACCTTGTGAACCACTGGTTCAGCATTCGAAATTCATAGAAAATCTATGGCTCTCTTGCGCCCACCTTCACCAAGACCAGCGTGTAGCTTTCGCAGCTAGCCTAAAGCATGCCCAAGCAGTCTAGCAATGACAAATGAGTTTAGGATGTTTAGGCAACTTCGGCCATCATCTGATGATGGATGATAATGATGCTCCATGCATCTGAGATTCTAGTTCCATTTGCACCCCGTGCCTCTCCACCCCAGTCCTCTTTCGAGACACGATGAAGATCTGCAAGTGCCAACACCTACCGTAGCCATAGCAGAGTCGTGATGCCAATCCAAGTCACAGCGGTGCGTCATCTGAATATACATGACATGTCAGGGGTGCATTAATTCAACAAATAGCAACACATGTTTAGCAAAAATCTCAAGAAACTGGACTGCACCCTTTGAACTCACGCCATCTGCCACAGCTTTAAGAGGCATGTTGCAATGTTGCAGAATGTTGATGATTGTTGAATATTGTTGATCTTTCTGTCATCCCAAAGAAGGGGACGCCCACAACACAACGACCTCCGCGACTCCGTCGGGTCTGCGGCAAGCAGCGGAAGTTTGCCTCGGTGCAACAGACAGACAGCGATATCCCTCGTGTCTGTTTCTCCAATTTTTAAAAGGACATTTTACAGGATTCAGTGCGAAATGACTGGGAGTAAACAACAGAAAACACAATCCAGCCCACGACCCACGATTTGCGTTTTATATTGGATTCTTATCGAACATAAAAGCAGGTGTGTATCCCCGCGATCGTTGTGCATCTTGTTCTGAACATGCTATTATATGCACAGACTCTGAATTCAAGACCAAGATCATCGAATATCATTTTGTGGAGAGTTGAATTTTCCAGGAAACTACAGGAATTGGACAGTTGAACAACTTTTTTACTTCCAGATCTTCCAGTCTATGGATGCTGCTTGCCAGAATCTGGCTGAGGCAGTGGCGCCAGATCCATTTTGCCCGGAACCAAGGCCAAGGAATAGGTCACCACGCCTCGATAACGCGAGTCTTGGCATATTGACAAATCATGGGTCTGAGAATAAGATATATCAAAATATATCGAAATCTATTGGAATATATTGAAATCATAGTATTGGAAAGTATTTACAACAGCATTCATAGATCATACAGGTACTTGTGGAGCTCTGGAAGTTAACACTGCCACATCCTTTTAAGGGCACCACGTCCCGTCTGGAAGGCTCGGGCCAAACGGCGCCTGCCAAACCCATACATTGTCTGTGTGTCTGACATCCTTGTGCCACAGCAGCAACTCTTTGTTTGGAATCCCGGAGGCGAGCCGTCACTGATCTCTTAGCCCAGCCTGGCTTTACTTGTCTGAACCATCAGCGCAGGGCCAGAGGTCATGGGACCTTTATCACGGCGGCCATGTGAACGATCAAATTGAATATCTAAAAAAAAAAACAAAGAGGCCAAAGGATGGTGCATTCTTCATCATTAGCATTCTCCAAACTGCCACTCACCAGAGCTCCGGTTGGATCAGGTTTGGATTATCTTTGGGAAGACTCACAGAATCTCCCAGACCCCGCACGATCCATTGGTCACCCCACTGGGCGACAGCAGCGGTTTCCAGCTCCCAACCTGGCTCCCATGTGTTGCCATGCTGCACCCCTCACTGTCCCAAGACATCGCCGGCAGGGCAGGTGCAGCTGGATGCCTCATCAAAGGTTCCACACCTTGGGAGGTGCTCCTTCAGAACCTTCACAGCAAAGAATGATCGATGGGGCCCCCTGCGACCACTGCACATCACCTCCTTCAAACGGCAAGCAGTAGACTGTTGGCTGAACTTGAACCAACTGGTAAGGCATGATAGAGCATTACCAGCTGCGTAACTAGAGTGTTCCACTCACAGTGTTTGCTCACAAACTGGCAGTCGACCTTTAAGCCAACTGGTCTTTCGGAATCATCCTGGCTGCGGTTCACATTCACAGCACATGGTCAAACCTTGACTCAGCAACCTGGGCGGTCTGTCTCCAGCAGGTCACAATATGTTGCTGTTTTGATGTGTTTGACTTCTCCGCATCTACTTCTGTCTCCATTGATATGTAGGATCATGCAGGCTTGTATCATCTTGTATCTAGCTCAAGCAAAATTGTTCAGGAAATATCACGAAATGGCTTCCAAAGAAACAGGCAATAGCTGCAAGTTTGCAGACTGCACCTCGGCACCGGACCTGCTCATAGATGCTGACCAGCCTGCCACTAGAATCACTTGAACAAATGATGTGCTTCCTAGCTATGCGCTGGTTGATTGGTTGGGGATTGAAAGAAATGAAACAAATCATCGGTGGGTAAATCCTCCATGGAATTAAAAATCTTCTGCGGATCTATCCTCCAGGTTCATCCAAGTTCCGAGTCCTTCCCAATGATTACGTAACTTTGATGCTTCTGCAGGATGGCTTTTGAACTCGTCTTACCACAAGCGCAAGGTGCACCAAGCTGAAATGTATACAAATGGCGTTTGGAAGTGGAGACCTAAGAGTCCCAAAATTCTGCCATCTCCAACCATTGACAAGTCAATATGAAGCTCTCCATTACAATATTCTTGCGCGTTCAAAACTCCACAAACATGGGTCCTCCTAGTGAACCACAGAAGAATAGGTTCCTTATCTCCTGCATCCGCGGAGATTCCCGCCTGCTGGCTTGCTCAGGACGCAAAATCCTGGCCCTTGAAAGATCAAGGCCTCGAGGCACAAGAAAAGGCAATCCATTGGGCAACCATGGCAATGAATGGAAATATTCGGAAATATCAATCTCTGATGCCTTCAAGCCGTGATGCAAAGCTATCATGGTTACTTTCTTATCAGACAAATTAAAAGAAATGGAGAACTCAGCCATTTGAGCCCACAGCTGGCGCCACTTTTGTCTGCAGGAATTGTTGCCTGGCCAAACAACCATTGATATCCATTGATACCATTGATCATTGATGCCATCAAGTCAAAAGAACCCACTGCATCGAACAGGCATCTATGATACTATGCACATGCAACATGTGCTTGTCATTGGGGTCATGATTTGGGAGTTTTTGCTTCCCGAAGTAGTTTGGAGAAATGTGCCTACCGCAATCCTCGCTGTTTGTAACTTTTGCTGGTTTCTCAGCTTTGCCGTGGATCTGTCCCTCAAAGTTGGTGAATTTCATTGCAAATCGCAAGCACATCAGCCACTATACTACCTCAGTATGTCCATCATTTTCCATCTATTTCCCATGATTTCATGATGTTATTATCTGCTTACATCTGCTTACTACATTTTGATGTTGATGCCTCCTGCGGCAAAGCGCCTGCTGGGCTCAGGCTCATCAGGCTCTTCAGACTCTTCACCTCTGTGCAGCATTTGTTGAAACTGTGGCTGAAGGATGCTGAAGGCCTAAGACCTCTGAGACCGAAGCATGTCAAATAGATTCAATGCACTTTTGGCACTATGACAGGAATATGAACTTGGCCTTTCTCTCATTTATATTCATTTATTAGATATGCCATTCCAGTACTTCCCTATATTGGTGAAATGACCACTCGTGGGGATTCTATGGCCCCAACAGTCACTGCTTGTCATTGTCGAGCGATCGGACGTGGAGCATGAGGTCACGGAAGCACCTACTAAGGGCTAGAGCGGCTAGATTGGTAGGTGCTGGTATGGTTGGGCTTCACACGAAATTCCAGATCTTGTGGCAAGTCTTTTTGGACACAAAACATTGCAGGACACCACAAAAGCTTGCACGTGCACATCGTGAAGACATCCCACATCTGCAACAGTGAAGAAAAACATATCTAATGTGTTAGTTTCAGAAAACTGCAAAAAAAATATTTGGAATTCTTGGGGTTGCTGGAGATCTGCTCTGAGACGGAGACCACTATCTTGGCTGCCGCTTCCTATCGGGTCAAAGCGACCCGTGACGTGTTTCTGAATGGAGTCAGGAAGAGAAGAGCAAATGCAAGTCTCAGGTCTCTGTACTTAGATTTGGAACCGGATTCGGAGTAAGAAACTTCGGACGGATAAAAATAAAGACATGTCGACACGGGACATGCATGGCATGAATGGAAGCCTGGATGCTGTTTACAAAAACCAGCTTGCTTGGTGCACTCTTACTTGCATTGTTTGGAGTCTTGGCAGTGTGGTTAGAAAGAAGTCTCGGATTTGGATATGTACCCCCCACGCTCCCAACCTGCATCACTTGAGCATTCCTGCAACCGCGAACGCACCAGGACCCCCATGGTCGTCTTCCAATCAGCAGAAGCTGAAGTGTCTAAATGTTTCCCACAGAGTTATTAAGTTATTACACAAAGTTCCAAAGAGTTGGCATAGACTTCGCGTGACATGACCCCACCTGAGCACCAGATGGTTCCTGCTTCTCTTCATCCCAGTGGCCAAAAACCTTGAAATGCCACCGTGGTTCGACTACACTGCACAACATATTTGGGATTATCCACCATTACGAGTATCATCATTCATCATTCATTCATTTCATTCATTCATTCATTCATGTGTTCATTCAGTCAGTCAGTCATTCAATCAGTCAGTCAGTGAGTCAGTGAATGAGTCAGTGAGTGAGTCAGTGAATGAATCAGCGAGTGAGTCAGTGAATGAATCAGCGAGTGAGTCAGTGAATGTGTCAGTGAGTGAGTCAGTCAGGCAGTCCGTCCTTTCATTCATTCACTTCATTCACTTCATTCATTTCATTCATTTCATCCACTCCAGTTCATTCCATCTCATTTCATTTCATTTCATGTCATTCATTATTCATCAAAATCATCATCAGCTTGCAGGACTCACCCCCTGTGGCGTACAGATCTGCTCACGGGTGTGCTTAAAGTGGTCACTCCAGGTGCCGCACACACCCTCGGACTTGGCACAAGAGTCCACTTTTGCATGGTATCATCCTCAAAAAAAAAATGCAAGAGAGAAAAGTCTCTTCTTAAACTTCTCTGAGTACAGTATATACAATCTTTCAAGAAACCTCAACAATCAAATCAGGTTGAAACGCATTTAGAAAGTGAAAAGCACAAACATCATTACGGACAACGGCTTTGATCGTGCTGAAACAAAAATCAGGGCAACCAGCGAAAGGTTTCCACTGTGAAAACTATATTATGGATGAGTGGGTCTGCACAAGACCTATATAGATTCAACTGCGTCCTCTCCAGTTTGACACAAGAAGCAGGCGTCACTTGTCTGACCTTTTGAGTTTCGATGGTATTCTGTAGCCCGTCCCTTTCCCTTGCAGCCTCATCAGGCAACGAACCTCTTCTTTGACTTCCCTGTCATGCGATACAGCCCAAACGTAGAGTTCAGCCACATGTTCTCTTCACGGCCATGCCAAATCTCTGGAAAACAGCTTCTAAGGTGACTCTCGAGATATCCTGTGACTCCTGTGGCTCTATGAATGCTCTGTTCAAGTGTCAAAGACAATCATGACAGTCATGACAGTCATGACCCGTGCCTTTCTTCAGGATGATACCTGCCACTAGCAGCACTGAACATGCCAGCGTAAACATGTGCATTGCATTTCATTGCCACCAAGTTACCAGGAGCAGTTCTCCCCGGAACACTTGCCACTGAGGTAGAAGAAGCCTGGGATGTCAAGGGATGTCAAGGGGATGGACGATGCAATACTTCATGTCGACCTTCACTGGGGCTCCCAATGTCCTGGACCCAAACAGCATTTATGATATGATTAATATGATTGATATATATATATAGATATAGATTGATATAGATTGATATGATTGATATGATAGTCAAGGCACAAATCTGCTTTCCAGGCAGCAGAGCCTCCAGGGAAGATTACGACTCGCAAGATGGCAATTGGCAGTTAATCTTCTCCAAGTCAGAACAAAGACAGAAATTGGCCCGACAGCCGAAACGATGCCGAATGACTTCAGTTTTGGGATTCGGTTCATTTTGGGCACGACTTTTTGACAGCGATGAAGGCGATGAAGGTGACGACGAAGAAACCTTCAACAGTGAAGTTGAAGGAGGAAGCAGACCGTTTCCCTGGACGTAGCAGCACCATTTCAGACCCAAAAGTGAGATACATAGCAAGGAGGAGGCAAGGACTCGCCATCGGTCTGCTTCCTCCTTGCTATGTATCTCACTTTTGGGTCTGAAACTGTGCCGCTAGGTCCAGGGAAACTCAGCAAAAAAAAAACGTAATAGAAAACGTGCAGCAAATTGACTACGAGATTGACGCCGCCTTTCAGATGTGCCAAGAGCCCAGAGAGAGCCATCGAACCGTTGTTACATTGTTGATATTGTTGGCCCTGAACAACCAAAGGCACAAACTATGACAAACTGATACTTTTGTAGTGAAGTCGATTCTGAACCCTCTTGCACTGGTAGGCGTGGCATCATTTGTTTCTCGCAAATTGTCGTTGGAAGCTCCACTGGCTGCACGGCCTGCAGTGCAAGTGTTGGCTGTAGGTGAAGGTATTTTCTGCCAAAGCTCATAACTAATTAGTCCTACTTGGCATGCTCAAAAACCACCTACTTTGCAACTAAAGAACACAATTCAAAGCATCGAACATCGACCATTGGCTGTGCTAGGAGCCGCACCGAAGTGCAGTTGCTATCTTTGCTGCACGTCGAGTTTCAGTACAGCACCTGGGCTATCACAAGCTATGGTGAACGTTGCGTGCAGGTTCGCCTTTGTGAGGGTCTGAATGCTGGAAATGTTTGAAATAGACCTTTCTCAGGCAACCCTTCAACATCCAATAGATTCCAATAGTAGCTTCATGTCCACAAGCGTGCAACGCCCCGTGGCCTCGTCGTCACGGATAAGAGGTCGTCCTAGAAAACAACCAACAGTTACTTCGGGCAGAAAACCAGGCCCAAGATGACCCCAGTGTTTGGATAAATGGAGGTACTCTGGCAAGTACATTCTATATCATTCTGAATTCTACGGCAGTCTGATTATATCTAATTGTGTTTTGAGGGACTGGCCAGGGTTGTCCTTGGTCTATTCATTTCAGCCAGCGAAATTGTGTGCAAAATACTCCTCAAATTGATGCTGATTAAAATAGAAAGCTTGGGGTAATTACAAATCCGCAATCCATTTTCTCTCCCGGGCAAATAACATGTTTTAACATGTTTGCAAATGCTGCGGCCGCAATGTTTTTGTTCCTCCTTTTGCCAGCGCTGTACGGTGCTGTCCAAATGCTCCCTGAGTTGAGTCCAGTTGAGTCCAGTGGCCCCAGCGACAGCGACTGACTTGAGAAGCATGAAGCCATTACGGCAAGTAGACATAGGCATGCCGATTCTTCTCATCTCGTTTGAGAAATTCACGTTCAATCAAATGTTCCTGGGCTTTTGGCAGGCAGAACACATTCACGGGAGTTTCTAATGGATGTTTTTTTAGAAATATAATATGCTAAAAGCATTGAAAATCCTGAAAACCCAAGTACTTGATGTGCTTAATGGACTTCCCAAAGAGCCACCTAAACAACATGCATCAACATGCTACACCAGTTTGCTACAACTGCTTCATAGATTTGGCTCCCTTTAAGGATCGTCAAGGCCTTTATGCAGCAAGTGAACACAGTGAACTTCAGTGAACACACACTTTTCAAAGTCGTGGACAGGCTTCAATTTGGCTTTTGATTTGCGTGGGCTGCGGCTTGAACAAAGTGCATTGCCTGAAAACCTCCTCCAAAAGAGCGTTATGCTCCAGCCGGTTTCTGGATTTCATGATCCTGACGATGGCTGCATCAATGACATGTTTCCTTTCCACTGGGGCCTCAGCCAGGGTTGTGGTCTCAGTAGCCTTTTCCTCTTTTTTGATCAAACTCACTTGGACCTTGATCTTTTCACTGGTGAAGCCGTTGTTCACCTCCAACTTGGCATCAAGTGCCAAGTCCTTTCCAGAGCCATCATGCATCAGAACTTTGTGCCGCGACACCGTCAAGGACATCACCTGCCGTTTGCATTCCTCCTCTGGCAGTTTAGTCGCCTCCACGATTTCTCTCAGAGTCACCTGAGATGCAAATTTGTGAGTTCAATGACTCAGAAAAGCCAGAGAGAAGGGGCAACAAGGCTCCAATGAACAATCACATAATAATAATGAACAATCACATAATAATGTTCGCAAGAAAATTTGTGAGTTCAATGACTCAGAAAAGCCAGAGAGAAGGGGCAACAAGGCTCCAATGAACAATCACATAATAATCCGCCGACCCCGGCAGACGCAAGGGGGAGTGCGTAAGGGAAAAAGAGTTTATGACACAGCTGCCAGGAAAGAATAATAATAATTCGCTGACCCCGGCCGATGCAAGGGGGAGCGCGTA
>Ga0126342_10018705_pt1 | contig 11844 bp, 13 predicted proteins | sample Cyp1metagenome_FD_92528 | JGI IMG/M metagenome (GOLD analysis project Ga0126342, IMG submission 92528) | Coral microbial communities from Lord Howe Island, Old Settlement Bay, Australia - Cyphastrea 1 metagenome | ecosystem: Host-associated > Invertebrates > Cnidaria > Coral ... | reverse complement strand
TATTTAGCAGCTATTTAGCGACTATTTGGCATCTGTTTAGCACCTATTTAGCACCTATTCAGTAGCTATTTAGCAGCTATTTAGAAGTTATTCATCACCTATGTTGAAGCTATTTAGAAGCTATTAGAAACTGTTCAGCAACTATTTAGCAGCTATTTAGCAGCTATTCAGTAGCTATTTAGCAGCTATTTAGGAACTATTTGGCAACTATTTAGAAACTATTGAGCAGCTATTTAGAAACTATTTAGCAGCGATTTAGAAGCTATTTAGCAGTTATTTGCAACTCTTTAGCAGCTATTCAATAGCTATTGAGCAGGCAGCTACTTAGAAACTATTTGGCGCTATTCAGTAGCTATTTAGCAGCTATTCAATCTATTTAACAATTACTTGGCTACTATTTGGCAGCTATTTAGCATGTATTCAGCAACTATTTAGAACCTATTTAGAACATATTTAGCAGCTACTTAGCACGTATTTTTGCAGCTATCTAAAAGCTTTTTAGCAACTATTGTGCAGCTATTTAGTAAGAATTTGGCAGCTATGTAGCAGCTATTTAGCAGCTATTGAGCAACTACTTAATAACAATTTGACAGCTATTTACTAGCTATTTGGCAGCTAGTTTTGAAGTATTTAGCAGCTATTCAACAATTATTCAGCAACTATTCGGCATCTATTTAGCAGCTATTTAGCATTTATTCAGCTACTATTCTGCAACTCTTGAGCAGCTATTTAGCAAATATTTAGCAACTATTTAGCAGCTATTGAATAGCTATTTTGCAGCTACTTAGCAGCTGTTCAACAGCTATGTAGCAGCTATTGTGCAGCTATTTAGCAGCTATTATTTGGCATCTATTTAGCAACTATTTAGTAACTATTTAGCAGCTATTTAGCAGCTATTTAGCAATTATTCAGCAACTATTTTACAACTACTTAGCAGCTATTTTGCAACTATTTTACAACTACTTAGCAGCTATTTAGCAACTATGTGGCAGCTATTTAGCAACTATTGAGCAGCTATTTAGCAGCTATTTAGCAACTATTGAGCAACGATTGAGCAGCTATCTAGCAGCTATTTGGCAGCTATTTAACAGCTATTCTGAGCCCGTGACCATCTGCTTCCGAGACTGCTTCAAAATGCCCCGGGAGCTGGGGGCGAGGGGGAGTGAAAAATCACTGCGTTGAACTCAGGCCTGCCCCTCCCCTTGCTGAAGCAAGAGTAACTCAGCTAGCTACCGCGAGCTTTCGTGATGATGCAAAAAAATACTGCGTGAAACACACACACATGCCTGTATATGATATCTGATACCAGTGGATGTCCATGTGTATAGATATATTATATAAAATATACACGCAACACGCAAAGCGGTGGAATGTTGCAAACAGTTGTGGATGATGCACTGCAAAATCAAGTTGCTAGACAGCCACAGTCGTCAACGGCAAATCTAGCATTCAATGAGGAATAGCCGAGCATATGTCAATGTACATTTCAATACCATCTTTTTGCCAGCACATGCACACGAACCGTTTTGAGAAGCATTGTCTTGCTGATGGCTGTCCTTGCCCTTATCCACTTTAGAAGTTTCCTAAGCCCACTGCAGGTTCAAGAGTCGCGCAGTTCCACTGTTTATCATACTGTCATAACTAAATACGGCAGTGCTGCTCTGACAGTACGAAGCCATTTTTCTGTGGACACTCTTGACACTCTTGACAACACTGCCGCTCTCATTGGACAAAGTATTGTTTTTGAAGATTAAGTGGCCTTAAAACGGCTCCAGGCTATACCTGAGAATGGTTCAACAAATTCAACAAGTTTCAACACAATCAAAATCCTCCTTTCCGACCTCAGAGACTGAGAGTGCGGCCTCCTCTTCCTGGGTGCAGTTCCGGTACTGCAAAAGGTTGTCATGTGACATTGGATTTGGTGTCAAAATATTCAGTACTTCTATCAGCACATGGATTCACAGCAATCAGCTCCAAGGAACTGAACAAACCACTAACAAACTCACCCAGTCTATTTAGCTACAAGAATTACGACAACTTACCAAAAAAAACGCCCTGACGTTGGTTCATGATGGTTCATGCTAGGGTGCCTTCAGGCAGCCTTTTGGCAAGCTGATGATCTTCATCTACTTCGAGCCACTTTTCTTGTTTGCAAAATCCCATGGCATCCGATAACAATGCAGCGCTTAGAAGCCCTTCTTAGAATATCCTCAGTATAGCACCTAGAATTATTGTATAGGCCAAATGTATCCAAATGTATCCACATGTGCCAACTTGCTTTAACTTGATTCAAATTTGGGTTGACATCTCAACCAAGGCTCTTTACCCTCCTGAGGGACTCCAGACATCTTCTTCCGTTTGGCCTCTTGGCCTCATCGCTGGATGTCCATGCAACTGGTATGGAAAGAGTTGTGCAGTGATTTTTCCAAACCTTAGGACTCTTCTGACTTTTTGTTGCAACTGTTGAAGGCAACTATTCAACTGCTTTTGACGCTTTTCGCTGAGACACAAGGAGAGAGAAAGAGAGAGGCAGAAATACTTAAGTAAATAGGTATTCTATACACCTTATACCTATACATATATACACAGTACCTGGACGTCCATTTGTACTAGAAAAAAGTGACACAAATTGAAAAGTTGTCGTTTCAACAATTTCGATGACGTTCACAAAAGAAGTGGTCGCCTTCCAAAAAAGTAAACGATCTTGCTAGTGTATTTTTGCAAAGTGTACTACTTTTTCAAATTGCGCTCGAGTTGCGCAAAATTGCGCTCGAGTTGTGTTCTGTTTTTCTACCCGTTTGTGCTTGGTGCCCCTAAAAAGTAATACGTTTCAAAAACACGATACGAAGATCACTATTTCAACAAAATTTGAACGATTTGCCATATTTCATGCGTTTTCATGAAAACTGGTACGAAACAATTTTTTGTAGTACGGTTGGATGTCTAGGTATATATATTGATGCATGCTATGGCATATACGACACCATGAAGTGATAAGTGATAAGCTAAAAACTTTTGAAACCATGATATGTTCCCTGTGCTGGGCATCGTGTGACATGCGATTCTGGATGCAGAGAATTGCTCTGCGTCACATGGAAATCTGAGAAAACCCGTTCACGAAAATTGGTTGGAGCGTGTCTCAGTACTTGGGGCTTTGAAGGGGTAGACTTAGTCGTGTGACATTGTGTCACTATGCGCCCACTATGCTCGACTCTGAAACCAAAATAACCAAGTGGCGCATCTCTTTCAACTCTGCTGGTGTGATGGCGTCCTTGTTCGGCACGGTCTTTGGTGCCTGCGAGATGCTAAGTCCAAGGATAAGGTATGATAAGGTTTACCATCAAGATCATTATATCAAATTTATCCGTAAGATTGCAGCGACAAGTGTATGATTGTATAAGTACTTAAAGATATATACTTAAAGCGTGGTCAAAAAACTGGGCCTGAGACTTTGCACCTTTCTTTAACAGCTCTGCTCGAACAGACCTAGCAAGACACAGGCCTGCTATTCAAAACTGATTCGCCGCACTGTCATGTACAGTAATGTAAACGCGTACTGCTGCCCAATGCCATCCAATGCCAAGGCATCGTGGACCCTGCTGCACCACTTGTTGGTATGGGCTGGGAGCACGGCATTGGCATCGGCTGACCTCCTTTGCAGGCCATGCGCTGCATCACCTGAGCACCCCATCGCTGGTCCAGGAGTATCTGGGGGCATCACCGAGTCTGCTTGCATGAAAAAGCAGCAAAGTGCGATTGATTCTTGACATTAAAGTGTCTTGCTAAATAACCTTTGCTGATGCTAGAGCTGCCGCAGTACAAATTTGTTGCGAAAACAGCGCTGCTCTGAGCTAGGAGCTTTATAATCTTTGCTAACCTCCTCGTGACCTTTCAGAAACCTCAGCAATGAATTTGCATCCTTCTCGAGATCTTCGCAAATGAGCCATTGCTGCATCTTCACATTATAAATTATAACCGTGCGCTGGGATGGCTGCATTGTACTTGGATACTTTTGGACTGCAGTGCCAGTATGTGCGGTCAATTGAGTTCACTTTTGTACCTGTGTGCAACCATACAGGTCTTGAGGAAGTATGAACAGGCTCTAAGCCAAACCAAGGTGCTGTTGCGACAAACCGTCAGCTGCAGTGTCAATCAGAAGCTTCAGGATCCTTGCCCAAAAGGAGTCAGATATTGAATGTGATCAGGCTTTACCGCGGTTTGCAGCCTTCAACCGAATCGATATTGAATGTGATCACAGCAAATACACGCCTCGCTGATGTCAGGTGTGTTCTTGGTTGACCACTCTAAAAATCTATACGGGTCTGCTTTTTCAGCAGAGATCATCCTCAAAATAGATCAAACATAGCATCCCTGCTGCACACATCTTCAGATCATCACGTACGATGACATACTATGACATACTATGACATACCATGACATGCACACACACGCACACATCGCCTTGTCATACCTGCAGCAGGTGCATCATGCGGTGCATCTCCAAACACTCCAGCCCAGGCACTGCGAGTTCTGTGCCGCCCGCTGGAAGGTTCCAGTGCTGACAGCAAAGTCGCAGGTCATGCAATACTCATCCTGCGACAAAGTCACGCGGTACCACAGGGTGCCTGCTCAAATTTTGTCCCACTCCCTCGGTTCTCTGGGCTGGGCGCAACAAGTTCCCCAGCTTGATGGTCATGCAATATTATAAGATATCATCAAATCATAGCTGTCGGCCACTAGTCTCTCGACTTTTCTGCCCACTCTTCAGAGTTGAGAAATGTGTATATATATATACATGTGTGTGTACACACTATACATGTAATTATAAACAAATATGATCAAATCGGTTTATCTTTCGCCGCCCATGATGCGGGGCAACAGTGCCTCTTGTGAAGGCAAACTCAGTTACTGCTGCCAGTTTATCATGGGTTACTTCATCATATAGGCTTTAGTACTGTAATTATATGTAATTCTATTATAGCACGAGTAGCATCACAAATAAAATTGTCCCACCAGATTGTTATACTTGTATATACTTGTGGCGCTGGGCCATCCCCTCCAAAATGCGCAGAAAATGCGCATTCTGGTTTGCCGCGTCTTTCGCGGAACTTCCGTGGAATTTTCCCGAAAAACTCCATATACGCTGGATGTATCTGTGTACTACTAAACTCGAACTCGCGCACATCTTTCGCGAGTACTTAATCATTCTGCTTGTGAGAAATCGGCAAGAAAACTTTCGCAAAGGGGTAGAAACATGAGTTTGACGGTCATCGCAATCAAGATTTATTACAAGGACCCTCATGTGTGTGTGTGTGCGTGTGCGTGTGCTTGTGCTATACAATGCTATACATAGCTCTGCAATACTTCGGGTTCCACATGAATCCACATGGTTCCACCCATTTTGGAAGCACCGCAAGGGCACCTTCTGATCGCGATCAGGTCGTGGAGGTGAAAGGCTGTAAGGCAGGTGGACCTGTTCAGCAACACTTGGAGGCCCCGAACATCCAAGATGATCAGCCTAGCGTTGTCCTGAATTCCGCAATGGGGATTGCAATGTTTTGCATTCTAATATGTTTTGCGCACATGACTTGTTGATTTTTTTTTGTGATGTTGATGGCTAATGAATGACATTCTATGCGGGCGCGCGCACACACACACACTTGCATATATAAATATAGCGTACTGTAATATAGTTATTCAATGTTATTTATATAAATGTTATACACACACACATAACACCAGATTGAAGCAATAATTCATGACACGCAAAGCAGCGTAAAACCTCCACATCATACGTTCAAGGGTTTGGGCCCGCCTGCTGGCCCTCACCACTCTCCGCCTTGATGAGCTGCATATCGTCTAGCCTGTCTGTATGAACCTTAGCAGTGCACGACAGTAAAGGGACTCTATGGGCCCTGTCCTTGAGATTTGGATTGAAAGAACATCAAAGACAACTGTCTTCGTGGGGCTATCAAATTATTGGCAGATTGACATGAACTCTTCAAAACCTAAGCACTTGCTTGGTGTGCATTGTCCATGCCAGGTCTGGGCGCCTGGCAATGTTAATAAAACATTTCTGCTTCTGGCCAGTTTTGAAGCCGATGCTCGTCTTCACCTTAGCAGTAAGAGCCAAGGAGGCAGCTCAGGAGCTCAGGGGCATTTTTTGATTTCATCCCCAGTGCGGCTGATTGCATTGTTACCTAGGACCTAGCTTCTCACTCTCAGCGTCAGCAGAATCTGTATGACCCAATGTGATAGCCTCTGAAACTATCTTGCACGTCCTCCTGCTCTTCATGTGAAATGCAACTTGCGTGCATATTGCATTCCACTAGCATTGCTTGGCGGGCAGAGTTCACTCTTTTCGATCTCGCAATCTTCTGCACAGCAGGACTGAGATGATGGTTTGGCTGAGCTACAGCCAGGTTGGGATGACTGCAATCACTGCAGCTGTCAACGAGTATCTGTCAACATTTTGTGAATGCAATGCGCTGCAGGTGAACATGAACCTGTCTCGTCACCAAAATTTGGGCAAGAGCGTCATGGAGAAAAAGGCTTGCGAGTGATACAATTCACACTCCGGTTTTCAGAAGGTGCCAAGTCAGGCTCACCGCAGTTTTCATGGGATCAAGATTGAGTGGCCACTTTCCCTATGATAGTGGCTGGTGTTGGATTCTTTCCAGCCGTTCCTTGGCAGACATTGCATCAATCCCTCAAATCAAGAGAGCAAGAGCTTGAAACATGAGCATCTCAGTTGCGAATTCCAGCCAGGACCAACAACAAGCAAAAGGCATCAAACGGTTTTCACATGTTTTCACCATTCTAGACCACCGACCACAATGTGCGGCGGAAACAAACGAATATCTTTGCTTAAAATTCTCTGAGGCGAATACGTGGTTGAGTTTCGTCGAGATGCGCTCTCAACCTGAAACAAATCGCACCAGCAACGTCCATCGTCCAGCTCCTACAACCTGCCTGATCTGCCTTTGCAGCGACCACCTCCAACAACCTCCAACCACCTTCAACGCTGCGAAACATATCAAAACATGGCATTGCTATGCCAATGCTATGATCACAGGCAAGCAGCTGTTGCAGGCTCAACATTCGCACGTGCATTGGCAACTCCTCGCCAGACTTGGCATAGAGCTCCTCCAGTCTGGCATCACAGCAAAACGACAAATACACTTCTAAGACGTTCCAGCATTTTTCTTGCAGACCGCTTGGATCCGCTTGGACCTAATATCCAAAGACTCTAGACTGTAGACTTTACAATTATATACAATTAATTATATTATATATATTAATATTGTTCATGTTTTTTCATGGTATCATGTCACAGCATCACCAAGATGATGAAGTTTGCATCGGCAGCCTGAACTGTAAGCATACCCATGACATCCATTGACAACCACTGGCCAATCGGACCTGGGCAGCGAGCAAATGCATGGCAAAGTTGCTCCTCCAAACGGCCCAAGAGCATGTCCTTTTCGCCACGCTCCTGCAAGCTTTTCACCTAGCCAGGTGATGCCAAATGCACACAAGTCTTCAAACAGCCAACACTAAGCAGTCAATACATGGGAACTGATCAAAACTCCTTTATCCGGGCACGGCCATTCTTCGCGAATAAAAATGATACTTTCGCGAAACTTTCGCGAACCCCATGTTTATCTTAACCAATGTTGGGCAACAATGCCCCTTATGAAGATTCATTCATCACCTGCCACATTACACCAAATTCGCTTCTTGAAAGTCTTGTAAACATGCAGTTAGCATCACAGAAACCCTTCTCAGGGCAGATTGTTTCTGATTAGGTATCTCTTTGAAAGGCTTTCTGGGCCAGCTTCTTCAAAGGCATTTTGACTTTTGCCCACTCCTTCGCAGAACTTCCGCAAAACTTTCGCGAAAATATCCCTATCCGCAGACCCCAGCCATCAGCAGGGGGCGCATCAGAGGAAAAGCAAACATCACGGGCCTTGGCGTTTGGCTCTCGCAAAGCCTCACTTTTGGAAGCTTGGCTTCTGAATTTCAGGACCATCGTATTTGATCGTATTTGGCTGTGGCGAAGCCTCGCCTTTGGAAGCTCGGCAGCTACCTATGAAGGGAAAGGTACATGTCCGGAGTACTGCACCACATGGTGAACTGAACCTCAGAACCAAACCGAAATTCTCTGGTAGCCTTCTCCGGCCGGACCCCGGGTGGCAGGGGGTGGTAGCCCTTTACAAGTGGTCTATGTACAGTATACAATAATATACAATGATTCATGATCTCCAACTTTCGCAAAATTTACGCGAATAAAATTGTTTGCCTTCGCGAACTCGAAAAAATATTCCCGGAGGGTATAGGTATATATATAATATAATTTGTTTTTATTTATATTTCATATTATATTATTTCTAAGTGAATTTGCGTCTGCGGCTTGATGAAACCATGAAGCCGACACCAGAATGTACCAAACAAGATACCAACAAAAGTGATCAAAATTGCATGTCTTGCTCCAAGATGCCTTGCTTGTGTTGCCAATGCCGCGTGCCATAGACACATCTTGTCGCTCTTGGGCCTTTTCAGCCGCAAGCTGCCGACGGCGCTCGCGCTCCTCGCGGTTGAAACTCAAAACCAAAAATAAATGCTTGGAACCACGGTACATAAATGATCATGAATGTGAATAAGAAGTTTCATAGTGTCACCATGTTTCAGGGTGTTCATCGAAATTTGAGATGTTTCAGCCATATTCCCCTTGGTTGGACCTCTGGAGTCAGCGCTTGCATCTCCACGGCCATCATCTGCGGCCGCGGTGCGGGAGTGTCGACGGAAAACTTTGGACCCTCCTGCAGGTTTTGTCCGTCCGCAAGTTCTGTCCGCTAACCGGGAGCCAGTAGTGGCAACATGGGTGGCAGGCTGCACCATGCTGCACCTCTCTCCAAACGTAGGTAGCACAGTCCATCAAGGTCCATGTATCGTGCGAGGACTTCAGCTTGACAGATTAGCTGCTTAATTAGATCTGATTAGCATTGATGAGCTACTACTAGTGGCTTTGCGTGGTGAAAGACGGCGTCAAGTGTGAGTGTCCTTGTCCATATCTCGATACCTGGATTTGAAGTTCCATTTGCAGCAGCAGAAGCCAGACATGGCGGCAGCTAATTCTTTTACATTATTAAGATGCGTTGATATGCTTCCATTTGCGTCAGTATGCATCAGCTTTAGAGGAGCACAGTGTTCTATGTGCTCTGCTTCCATTGAACGCACCCTCCATCCATTCTTTCGCAAAAGCAGTTATTCTGCGGCCACACCAGGGCAGTATTGAATATGCCCGGAGGGTCACCACAGGCTACAGTACCAGTTGTTTCCTGGCATTTTGGCATCCTTTGACATGTTTTTTTTTCCAAAAAAAATCTGCTGTTCAAACCTAGAATCCCTGGAACCTATTCTGCAAAACCAATGCATAAGATATCGGGGCATCCCCTGGAAGGCATCCTCCAAGTCATCAAAGTCATCACCCGAAAAGCTTCATGGCATTGGGCAAGTCTCTGGATCAAAGGTAGGCCATGCTGAGCAGAATGGCAAACCAGTCTGCCATCGATGGGATGAACTTGCTGTACTATCGCATAACATGTCAACTCACAAAGAAGCCTTGTTCACCCACTAGCCCACTACTTCTTCAACAAATCCAAAGAGGCTCGCAATGATCTTGTTTTGGAGGCTTTGGTCTGTACACGCTAGATATCTAATTAGTCAAAATTGATGAATTTGATTGCAGCTTACTTAATATCAGGATCCCCAACAAATGTCGACAGATTTGTACAACGAGTGACGCAAAGGCCAGGCTGACAACGAAGGAGCTGCTGTCCTTCTGGCATTTCTCCTTTGGCCTGGCGGGGCTCAGTTGAACATCCTCATCCAGCTTGGCATTTTCTCACGAATTCATCAGGAACTCGGAACTCTATCCTAAGTGGCCTCAAACATCATCAGTAAATTATCAAAGTGGTTGCACTGCTGCACCTTTGACATCCACCCCTTAGGGCCTCGATCTGGGCCAAGTAATCCAAGTACTCTTGTCGATGAGCAGGGTCTGAGACCTCCCGAGTGTACCTCAAATAAAGCAAAGCGACATAAAGCAACCATGGGTCCCATGGGTTGCTGGAAGGAAAAATCATTTGCCAGGTGTAGGGAAAGCGGCCACTGAGCAAACAAGCTCCCGGATCGTTGGAAAAGTGTCCAAAATGACAAGGCTGGTAAGGGAGGGCTAAGCAAAATCGGACAAACTGCCTCAAAAAGCTGTCAAATACCCGGAGCCCATCAGAGTTCATACAAAGTTTCGAGACCTCCTGTGCGTGCGTGTGTGTGTGTGAGTGTGTGGGAAATATTACATGATTTGCAAGGTCCTCCAGTCCACGGGCACAAAGACCCCTTGAAAAACACCTATGAAGCCAACGAAGTTATACACTATGAACAGTATATGAACAGTATATGAACAGTATATGAACAGTATATGAACAGTATATGAACAGTATATGAACAGTATATGAACAGTATATGAACAGTATATGAACAGTATATGAACAGTATGAATCAGTATGAAGTCTAAACGTTATAAATCATTATAAATCATTAAAATCATTATAAACTTACTTAGCTCACGAATTCCCACGGCTCGGATGCGGCTTCGCGGCTCATCGATATGGTCGCGAAACTGCTTCTGCTTCATGGCCTGGACATCTGTTGACATCGGCTTTGCAGGTCGAATTCTACGTCTTTTGCGGCAGTAAGGTTGGGTCCATGTGGGCCATCTGAATTAACAATAATTAACATTGATTATCATTCCTAGACTAAAACACTACATGCCATCACAATCAGCATGCTATCAACTACAACACCAGCTCCAGTTCCCAACCCGAATCCATCAAAAGGTTACTCCATAAAATATACTCCCTTGGCATCCCTTGGTCCATTTGCACCCTTGACTACTTACAACATGTTGCGCAACACACCGCCTTTTGAAGCTTGGATATTTCATCCTTGCGGCTGGGTGCATTGCGGCACAAACACTGAACGCGAGTGGAAGTTGCATCCGAAAGCAAGTGCATTGACATGCCCCAGCAAGGTCTTAGCAAGTCTGCTGTGGAGCTCAAGATATCATCAATCAAACGCCTTCAACACACCTTTCAGAAAAGAGTCACTTTTCAATCAATTTAACCTATATATAGGTTATATTACAGGATCTACTAATCTACGGTCTTCTCGCACTCACTGCACACCGAACCCGGTATGGAGCTGCTTGGAGCTGCTATGACAGCTATGAGCGGCTCCTGTGTGATGCCCTTCATGTCACCATAGTCCCCTGGAGCTCGACGCTCTGGGCGGAAGGAGGCCATGGTCTCAGGCGGGCAGGAGGATGAATGGATATGATTTACATTGTTTACATTTGTTTAGTTTACATAATGATTTGATATGATATGAGTATTCATATGTCATATATATGTATATATGAGTAATGTGAGTGATATTTAAACAATTTTTACAAAGAAACTATTTCAACGGCAGAACAGAGTGGCTTTGGCCCGGCCTCCTCCTCCGCAAGGGACGCACATGCACTCGGATTGGAAGCCACTGCTTGAGCCAAGCCACCAGAACACAGCAAATATCAAATCAAGTTTGCTCCGGCAATCAAAATTTGCAGGAACAGTAGGAACTAATACAACAATCAATGTAGCCATGAAATATATATATATATATATTCGGGAAGGAACATAATTCATTGCAAAGACAATTCACAATGACACCGCCATAGAACTGATTGGCTACCTACTAGTCATATCTAAGCCCCAAGCAGGCACAACAGCAAGGCACCGC
>Ga0126342_10018704_pt1 | contig 11845 bp, 7 predicted proteins | sample Cyp1metagenome_FD_92528 | JGI IMG/M metagenome (GOLD analysis project Ga0126342, IMG submission 92528) | Coral microbial communities from Lord Howe Island, Old Settlement Bay, Australia - Cyphastrea 1 metagenome | ecosystem: Host-associated > Invertebrates > Cnidaria > Coral ... | reverse complement strand
GAAGAACACTGCGCCCAGGAAATGGTTCAGGTACCATTGAAAAGATCCTATGTGTTCGAATTACCTTTTAATTTTGACAAAATCGGTCTGCAACGTTTCAAAAAGAGAATGGAGTGAATGTTTATATATCCTGAGGAAATTATGATCCCCAAGCTTTTTTAGTTGATTGAATCTTCTTTCAATCATTGCTTCATGAAATTTGCCAAGAAAGAAAAATGCCGTACTTGGCCATTCTTTGCCCTAAACCATGCCATAATTCTCATGATCTCTCCCGAATTCTCCAGCGAAGCTGCTGTGTTTTGCGGCCATGGAACATCCGCCAGCATGGCATCACCGGAGAAGCCATCCCCAAGAAACATCAAGTGGGACATCTCCAGCCATCATGTTTTGTTTATATGGGGATGGGTCAAAACCTTGTACCCCTGGTGAACATCAAAATAGCTGGTAAATGGATTTTCATCAGACTAAAAATGTATCTATAGGTATTGACCCATAGCTATTTTAACCTATTTTAACCATGTTCATGGGAGAAGCATGGAGAAACCCATCTATAAATGCTGGCTTCATGTTGTCTCCTGCTGCCATGACGATTCCGCAGGACAAGATCCCTCCCGGCTTCGACCAGTACGGCTGGCATCAGACGGCACTGGGACGACACGAATGTTACTGGACCACCTCGAAGAAGTCGGCCACCAGGAACCCCGAATGGAACGAGGAGAAGGAGTTCATGCTCAGGACGGGGCTTCCCCAGGGGGGAACATGTCACTGTCAGTCTGCCCCAAAAATGGCGGTAAGATTTTTCGTGATCATTGACGAGCATATTTGTGGGGCTGAAACCTGCAACCAGCAATTGTATCAGCTTGTTTTTGGGGTTCAGTGTTGTACAGTTCTTTGTTTTCCTTGTCAATTCTGGTCAGGTAGCACATGGTTAAGTTAAGGCCCTGACCGTAGACTCTGCGAATTACACATGCCTCTTGGCAGTCTTCCACCCCGTGATTGACGAGGTCTAATTATGTTAGTTCATAGTATTTTGCACATTCGGATGTGCAGTTCCAGTTGCTAAGTGGTATGCAAGCATGATTATGATCTAGTTGTCTATGGAATAATTATCCCACTGATAGTTCCTGACCACTTACCTGGGATGCACATCCCCAGGCAGACTCCAGGACTCCAACCCCCCAAGTTCTTGGCCACCTTCAGTGGTAGCCTCCATTGACCAACCGGTGCTTAAGCCATGGGCAAGAATTCTTACCGTATAGCCCAGACACGATAGACATATCAAATCCACCTCAAAGAGTTTCAAAGTTTCAAACGCTGTTCTGTTTTTCTTTTGTTTGTGTCATAGAATTTACAGGAAACCCCTATATTTTATGGTAAAAACCATGGTTTCCTGTAGATTTTCCCTTAAACCAATCCATTGATTGTGGGGAGGTTGAGGTATTTTTTTTTGGAATCGACCGGAGGCTCCCTGAAAACTCCTGCGGCCAGGACGGGTGCCTTCGAACGAAGAACCAAACAAGCCTATCACCTGGAACTCACCTCCCGGCAGGCGCTGGTTGTGAGTCAAGACAGGTTCCCCTGCGATGGCAGGCAGATTCAATATGGGTATGGGTCAATACCTATTAATACCATTTTTAGTGGGATGAACATCCATTTACCATCTATTTCAGGGTTCACTAGGTGCCAGGGTTTTGACCCATCCCCATATGATCCAATATGAAACTATAGGATTCTGAAAGTTGTTTTGTCTAGCTCCACTTTAGGTATGTGGGATCAAAAAAGCTTAAGGCTTATGATGCTTATGAACATATGGATCAAAAATCTGTTGCAAAAATTGGGGCGGGGCCTGGTGCGACCCCGTCTAAGAAAGTGTGTCAGCGCGGCACAGGCCACCAGAAACCGCGACGACTACTATGCCTCAGTGCTACTGCTGGCAGTTATTAGTGGCTGCTGTGGGAAGGAACTCAAAAGGAACATCATCAACGCATCAAGGGCTCAAGGCATATGAGATGAACCCAGGGTGGCCCCACTTTTCTATTGGGTTTCGCAAATTCTTTTTGTATTGGAGCATGGCAGTAGTGCTATGCAATTGATCCAGAAGCATCCAGAAGTTCTGTGGCATGCTGTGGCTCAAAATCATTGACACCCAAAATACTCCAACCTGCTATGGTTGGATGGCACCTCTGCAGCCTCTGCATTTTGCCAACCCTCTGCAGCTGCGCCCCTCCAATCGATAGGTAAGGAGGTTTCATAACTAAGGTAATTGGGTTTATGGTGCATCTAGAGTTGCTATATATATATATATAGTATACATACATACACACATACACACACACATATATATAATTAATTATATATATATAATTATATATATACACACACGCACAAACCAACCTACCTATATCATTCTGAGGCGCTCTTTGCAAGGACTTCCGACCGCCAAACTCCATCAGTGGACATAAATGGCAGTTAATGGTGGTTAGTCAATCCCTCATAGGTGGTCAATCACATATAACTGAGGATGATATAATATACCATATGCATCCATATGCGATATACAGACCCATCGGCTACCAGTAAGTTTGAAACCCAATGCAAATCCGTTCCCTACGGAATGATTGACACCCCTTCGACATTCTACGGTTTCTTAGTATTGGAGAGGGGAAATCATCCCAAAGCTGCGAACGGTGCCCGGACCTCCTATCCAAAATGCACAAAGTTTTTTTCTTGTTTGCGAATGCCCCTCCAAACAACCATTTGTTGATGTTGATTATGAAGTGATTTTTAGGGTTCATCACCATCTTTTTCAACCCAAGATATGGTTTTTCCATGGTTTTTCTCAATGTTTGGGCCAAGGTGCTGGGCAACAAGGAAGAGCTACGAATGTATTTCGGTTCGAAGGCGCGCTGGGATGGCGCTGGAAGATGAGATTGGACCATTGTAACATTTACTGTATTGGTTGGTGGTTTGGAACAAGAATTTTATTTTTCCATATATTGGGAATAACAATCCCAACTGACTTGCATTTTCATACTTTTACATTAAAATACCCTCTGGTAAACTAACGTTTTGCTATGGAAAGATCCACCATTTTATAGCTGGGTAAATCCACTATAAATGGGTACATTAAAAAAACATGCGTTCTGGGTTGGGCTTCTTTGTTGAATTTCTCGAATGTACAGCAGTACATGTTGGAAAATCACCCTGCGAAATCGCATCCTTTTTGCACCTTTTTGCTTGACAGTGACAGTTTCACAGGATGTTACGGGACCGGGCACGCAGCACAGCGTGCAAATCTACATGGGGGACAACATGCATCAGTTCAAGGACAAGTTGGCAGCCGCATGCAAGGCCCAGGGGCGAGAATTTGACTGGCGCCCGAAGGTTAGAGTCACTAAGCACAGTGAACTTTGCAAAAAAAGGCGAAGAATTGGATGATTCACCTGTCACCCGAATCATTTCCGGGGCCTAACAGAGCATGCTGTTGGTTCACGCTGCATATCTGCATCTTCGAGCTGCATGTAGTGGAATCCTCACTTGCTACGGCACTTCCGACATTTCTTTAAGCGCTATAGCCGGTCATAAAACATCATAAAACAACATAAATCCATATAAAACTTAGATGGAGCTTTTCAGACCATGCCATGGCTGCCATCAAAACCTCACCAACTTTCCGCCCTGTCAGCCCTTCCTAGGCGGAGGCAGCTGTTGAAACAAATCGCAAGAGGAAGTTGCAACTAGAGGCCGCGGCGAAGGATGTGTCACTCGACCGATGGCGAGTTTTTTGCCGGGGAAGGAGGTTTGCTGGGTGAAGAATTGCTTGTCATGTGTATATGATTCATGATTAATTATATAATTATATAATATTATATATGTATATAGTGTAATTAATATAATGTAATGTAAAGCAACATCTAACATAATAAAATACAACATACCAGAATCTAATGGGATACAGTTTAAATTAATCCAATCCAGTTTTTGTGTCATTCAATATAATACACCAATTCACTCAAACCAACCATTTCTGTCAGTTCAAACTGCAAACCATAGATTTATCTCCATAAATCACACATTTCTGATCATAAAACTCCACATCTTCCATTTTGCATCCAATTTTTCGGCCGGTTTTGCCACGGATGTCGCTGAACACAAATCCCGTGGACCCAGGGGTCACCGGCATTCCGTCATGGTCTTCGTGCCCTCCGTGAAGCTTCGCGAGCTAGCGCAGCAGGGCAAGGCCAGGAGCGATACAGGGGCAGCTATGGAATCTATGGAATCTATGGAATCAAATAGGCGGAAAAAAATGGTGTTCCATAGATTCCATAGATTATAGGTGTATCATTCCATCTGTTCCATAGATAATCCATAGATTCCATCTATTTACTAGTTTATCATTCCATAAATGCTGTTACAACATGTTACAACTTGATGATGTGCTATTTCTGGCACTGTGATGATTTTCTGGGTGAAGAACACCAGTGATACCATCACGTGATGGTGGAAGAAATCCTGCACCAGTTACTCAGTTGGTAGATGGCTTATCTATGTTTATCTCCTAATCCCATGATTTGGCATTTGGTAAGTGTTTCATAGTTACAAAGCTGATAATCTGAGGACTAATAAATCAATGGGAATTTCAGGATCCTAAATTGGAGGTACCTACCATATATAAGGCCTATGTAAGGCCTATTTAAGGGAATATCCCCATAAAATATTGCCTTATATAGTACAGTACCTCCATTTTAGGATCCTGGAATTCCCATTGAATAAATGTTTAGTAATATTAATGGGGGATTGGGGATAAATGGTGATTTACTACGAGTGGTTTTCCTGGTGATTCACTATTAATATCCATACAAGAAGGGCCCCCCTAGTGATGTTTTCTGGTTTATAATCTAGTTATTTGCGTTTCATACACTATTGTTATTGTGAAAAACAATTCATTGTTGAAAGTAACATGAAGCAGCACACGATTGGTGGCTGCCATTTTGCGCTCAAGATGGCAACATAGACCCCCCGGTCACAAATTTCTTGGCCCGCTTCGCATGGTGGACCTTGAAGGGGGGCATCCTGTCATCGATATCATTTTCATTTGGGCTGTCATTTCATCGTTTGTCACATTGCATTGGGTCTTCAAGTGGTGCACTAAGACACATCAGTGTGTGAATCAGGTGGAAGTGATCATTTTGCCATCTGGCCAGCAGTAACTGTGCATCATGTCAGAACTGACCGAAGATGAGCTAAGTGCAATCAAGACGATCGACGATGCAGCCACAAAAGCAGGACTCACTGGAGATCCAAACGATAAAGGTACACCCAGAGGCTCCCTTTTTGCACTCATTGGAGCTGACACCACCACCACCATCACATCACTGGCTTTGATCTCAGTGGATGACTTTGCAGCCACAGTGAGAGGTTGGAGGATTTCAGAAGTTCCAGTAGCTGGTCAGCCACCAGTGGAAAGACCACCAACGTTGATGGAGAACGGCCAAGCACTCTATGTCGCACGTATAGCACGTCTGAAGCTTGGCATAGAAGGCAAGCCACCAGCGACAGGGACTGCCCTTCCTGCACTACCTTCACCATCAGCTTCTGCCACAACCAGGAAGATCAAGATGAGTCAAATCTTGTCACAACTGGATGAGACTGAAATCGAATTGGTGTCGAGTGTTGAGCAATTGAAGTACTTTGCTAGGTACGAGACATTGTTTGGAAAAGGCCAGAGACCTCGTCCAGAACAAGAACCGAGCATTGAGCAGTTGAGTGGATTGAAGTCATTGTTGGATGCGTCACAGTGTCCATATGCAGACTATGCAATCTTTCAACCACACGCAGCAAGGATCATGAAACGTATACGATTTTCTGGACTTGTGCTGAACAAGGCAGGTGCATTGACCCAGGCAGAGATCTTTGGACCTCCCGACCTGGACAGCTGGAGATCGTGTCATGACGTGTGGGCCAACTCTATGGTGATGTTGGACGCCATTGATCTTGGAGCACTTCAAGCATACAAGTCCAGAATCGAGATGCTTCACATTCGATATGGCGAAGCCAAGGTGTGGCCTTTGTTATACCAAGCAGACACTCGAGCCAGATTGGAACATCTTCCCAGGAAGCGCCTTGAACTTCTCCAAGAACATCAAGAAGCACTCAATGCAGGAAACACCACTCCATTCGATCCAGCAAGACCATGGAACTATGCACTCAATTGCGTTGCGAATGATGACAAGTTCTGGGCACATGAATTCAGCGAACCTGCCATGATCATTCTTTCAGACACCAAAGGAGTGAGGCCAGGTTTGGATGATGATGCCAGAGTTGCACAACAGCCGGACAAGTCAGCATCGTTGACAGCAACTGCAGCAGCGACCAGGCCCAGGAATGCAAATCGTACTGGTCGAGTGCATGATCTGGTTGACGGTGTTTACAAGTCAAACAGAACTGGGCATCCATTGTGCAGTGACTTTAACCAGGGAAAATGCACCAACACGATTCAGGGAACCTGGTGCGGCAATCATCAGAATCGTGCACATCAGTGTTCTCGTTGCTTAGGAACACATTCTTTGACGGCATGCCCACATCAGGAAACACCACAGCCATCATGGTTGAAGAATGCTGGAAGAGGACGTGGACGAGGCCGGAGCCGTGGCAAAGGCAAGCCAAAAGGCCCAGCGCCTTACTGACAACGGGATGTGCCTGCCAACTGCATGGATCAGGCTTCAGCTCCATCTGGAATGCAACAGGTGGGCCAGGAGCTTGATGAATTCGAGAGTGAAGAGCACGATGAGTGCGATGGTATCACCAGTCAAAATCAAGGAATTCAGACTGACCCAATGTCCAAGACACGCAAACTTTTGTATCTCTTCTCTGGACCCCAGAGGGAGGATTCAATTGGGCATTACATCAAACAGCTTGGATGGAACTGTGAGAATGTTGACATTGAATATGTGCCAAGCACAGACCTTCTGTGTTCTGACACCTGGGACGCTTTGCTGGCGAGGATCTGTGCCAATGAATTTGACGCGGGATATGCTAGTCCTCCATGTGGCACGTTTAGTGCAGCAAGACAAGGTGCTGCTAGTGATGGAGGACCCCGTCAGTTGAGAGGACATACCTTGCCAGATTTAAATGGCTATGCTTGGTTGACTGAGTGCGAGAAGCATGAGGTTAAAGCTGGAAATGTTCTTGCAGACAGAGCTGCTGAGGCTATGAAATGGTTTGCTGATAGATCACTGCCTTGGGGAGTTGAACAACCTGCAAGGAGAGATGGCAAACCTTCGATGTTCAATCTTGAAAAGTTTCAGCAGCTGTCCAGGTATTCAGATGTAAGTTTCACGAAGTTTCATCAGTGCCGCTTTGGAGCAAAATTTTCAAAAGCGACCGAGATTTTGGGTAACTTGGACTTGAGTGAGTGGCCTAAAGAGTGTAATCATCCCAGAGACTTGGGTAATACCATGGTCAGGTAAAACTTTTGAAGGACCACATCCACCTTTAAAAGGTAGACAAATGGCGATACCCATTAAAGACTGGGATTGCACCATGTTGAGAAGACGTGAACCGTTTGGACCATTCCTCACAAAAGCCAGAGCACACTATCCAAGTAAATTGAACAGGTCGATTGCCGCAGCGATTGCAGTAACCAAGCGGACTGGGGTCAAGAGAAAACACAGTGAAGTTCCGCATGATGCTGTCAGAAATTTTTCAGATCTTCCAACACCCAGGATGAAAGTAGGACGAAAATTTCCTACGAATGAGTCCATTGTGTGTGTTGGGGGTTTGCGAAATCCATACAAGTCGTTCACACTTACACCCAAACACATTTTCCTGGGCGTTCAGATTAGGAATCTGATTGACAGATTTTGTAATGATCATCCAGGGTTCAGGAACAAATACCTGGATTCCATCGGTCACGCAGAAGCATCTCATTTTCCGGGATCTGCCCTGATTGATGATCTGCGGTTGCAGGTCAGCGACATGTTGTTGAGAAACTATGACAGTTCGGAATTATTGAGTGCTGATGTGAACAAATCGCCATCCAACACATGTCTCAAGGCGAATTTTCTTCGATTGTGGTTGCGCGCGGCGAAAGACCCAGCCGAGCATTTGACGCTATGGCTTGAAAGGGGGGCTCCTGGGGGTATTGTCATCCACCCAGACCTTGATGGCATTTTTGAACGGGTGGATGAAGATGATTCAGAACTCGTCTCCAGTGATGCTTTGATGACAGGTTTTGACAGTTTTAAAAACTACCAGGGAGTTGAGGAAAACCAAGAAGCAGCAAAAGCGCTGCAAGGATATATCGAGCGAGGTTTCCTCACATCATTTGACACCCTGGAGGATTGTGTAAGGTATCTTGGAAACAAGAAACCAATACTGTCAAAGCTAGGTTGTGTTATCAAAACCAAAACGAACGAGTTGGGTCAGGAAATCACCAAGACACGCATCATTCTTGATGCAAAGCAGTCACATGTCACCAGGGCTACCAAGAAATTGTACAAATCTGAGTTGCCACGTATGTCTGATGCTGTGTATGACGCGTTGGCACTCATGTCAACTGCATGCCCTGGTGAAGTTGTTACCCAACTGGTTGCTGATATTGTTGATGCGTTTTGGTTAATCCCCTTGAACCCAGAAGAGCAGAAGTTTTTCGTCGCTAAATTTCAGAACAAGTATTTGGTCTTCAATCGCGCTGCCCAAGGAAGCAGAACTGCACCACTTACGTTTGCGGCGATCATGGCGACAGCAGGACGACTGTTGCAGAGTCTTTTGCTTCGGAACCACTTAGGTCAGAAAGTCTGGCAGGATGATCGATTGGAAATATATGTAGATGATCCCTGGGCATGTTTCAAAGGCACCCAGGAAGAGATCAGAGACTTGACTTCATGTCTACTCATAGATTGGGAACTTCTTGGATTCCCAATCGCGTATCGCAAGGCATGTCTAGGAAATAAGTTGAAGTGGATCGGCATGGAATTGCATGTTACAAGTGACTGCGTGGAAGTGCACATACCTGGTGAAAAGATGCAGGAGATCAAGCAGCTGGCTTTGCGGTTTCTCAAAGGAAACGTCGTGGCCGACAAGGACCTCAGAAGCTTCATTGGGAAGCGCATGAACATTGCAAGCATCTTGCATGTATGGAAGCCGTTCATCAAACAGTTTTATGCTGCCTTGTGTTCAGTCAAACCCATTGGCACTCCACAACATTGCACTTGGACCAGTCAAATCAAGACGGGTCTGTTGTGGGTACTTGCATTCCTAGATCAGGAAAGTGATGTGAAGGTCACCAAACGGGTTTGGCACATATGTGAGTATCTCCACCAGGGTCAAAGAATCACAATTACATGGGATTCATCACCCTGGGGATTTGGTGCAGTTTTATATAAAGATCAGGTTCCATTTGAGTACATTGTCGGACAACCCACACCGTTCGAACAGGAGTATTTTGACCTCGAAAAAGGCTCATCAACGTCCCAGCAATTTTTGGAATGCCTGGGCGGACTGGTAGCACTTCGTGAGTGGGCTCCGGTTTGGCGGAACAAGACTGCACAGCTGGCAATTCGTAACGACAATGTTGGTGCTTTGGTTCTTCTAGGACAACTTGAAACCAAATCTCCCAAGAATTCTGTTCTTGCCAGGGAAGCTGCACTTGATGTAGGCATGTCAAGTTATAGGCCACAGATAGTTGAACATATTCCTGGGATCACGAATGTAACGTGCGACAATTTGAGCCGTATGTTTCAGCCCGGATATGACCCGGACACCTTTCCATTGATCCTCAGGAACGTTCCGAGGAAAACGATATCCACTCGAGAAAAATCTTGGTGGAGATCACTCAATCCGCCATGTCTAAGACATTAGCAATGCGCACAAAAGCAACAAGGCGGCCAACCAATGCTTGAAATTGAGTTGTTGAGTTGTGTTGCTAAGGGATTGAGGGTTTGGCTCTGAATTGTGATTGCAGGGAAATTGCACTGCTTGCATGTCAGTTGTCGGTCGAGTGCAAGGTTGGTTTCTCTGTCTCTTGTCTTTCTTCCTTTTCCTTGGTCCTCACCCCTTGTGACTTCACTGGTAGACCTTGCTTTAATTTAGGCTCAACACCATGTTCAGGAGACGCAATTCGACCGTCATGGCTGCGCCCAGGGGAAACCTGGACACTTGGGCCAATGGAACATGGCTTAATGACTGGATGGTGGTGAATCCATCACCGTCACGAAGACACACATCCAGGAGGTTGACGCCTTATGGACCGGTGGGGAGATCAATCAACCGAGGTGAGAGTATAAGAACCAGAACACGTCATGACCAACCTTCAGTCAGGATTGGGGCTACCGCAGATTCCTCCAGAGCCCTTGCAGCGGCATCCAGCGCAGAAGCGCAGAGAGCGGCCATAGAAGAGCTGCAACGTGGTATCTATGCTGCCACTTCCCAAGCTCCACAAGCAGCATTGCTCCGTACCTGGGAAAGGTTCCACAATGCCTGGTTTTGTGGTTGCCTGGATGTTTATCCACTCCAGCCGAATAGCGTCAGGGCAATCGCTGCCATGTTTCGGGCAGGGAACTACAGCAGCTTCAAGAACTATGCATTTGCGGCAAAGAGCCAACATGTCAGGTTAGGCTTTCCTTGGAGCCAACAATTGGACAAGCATCTCAAAGACTGCATTCGTTCAGTCAACAGAGGCCTTGGTGTGTCCAACCGCTCAGAACCCATCGACCTTGTGAAGTCAGTGGATGCGACCTGGGGTTGGCCTCAGAACATGGTGGACTTGAATCTTCCCATTGATACAACTGCCCTCATTTTGGTGGCATGTACGTTTATGTGCCGTGAAATTGAAGTGGCGGGGGCTTTGGAGTTTGAGTTCACTGTTCATGAGGATGGTGACGCCTGCTCACTCCGACTCCCTGCAACGAAGAAAGATCAGGAAGCGAGAGGGGTCACAAGAACTGTTGAATGCTGGTGTGACCTGGATCTTCCATGTGTCTCTCACTACATGTTGCATTACCTGGGGCGCTTGAGGAACTTTGGGCAACAGATTGGTGTGGACAACGACGCCATGCCACTTTTTCCCAATCCAAGGGGTGAGGCACTCACAAAGACACAAGTGAATGCCTTGATCAGATTGGTGGTCAAGCAGTATGATGCCACAATCAACGAAGAAGCGCTCACCAGGTACACTGCACACACGTTCCGCATCACAGGTGCCCGTTGGTATGCAAGAATGGGAATCGATTGCACGACCATCTCACTCCACGGCAGGTGGTCATCATCAGCCGTCCTTAGCTATCTAGCAGAGGCTCCTCTTTGCTCACTTAAAGCAAAGATGAAACCTGCAAAACTGCTCAGTGATGCGACTGACTGTGAAGTCAGACGAAACGAAGAGTGCCACGAAGTCAAGAATCGCTTGAGGGCATCAGAGGATGCCGTGGTTCCGCCTCCAACTCATGATGATGGCAATGGATCTGGTGCAATTGGTTTTGTTCTCAACATGATGAGCTCCATGGTACACATCCAGAAGACCACGGACGAGCAAACACACAATTGGATCACCAGATGCGGATGGAAATGGGCTGGCAAAAGTCACGTCCACTCAGCAGATCAAGAACCACACACTTTAGGCACTGTATGGAAGAAATGTCCTAAGTGCTATCGAGTGAAAGCCGTCACAGATGCTGAAGATTCCTCCACTTCGTCTTCATCTTCTGATAGCTCGAGCTGAGTCAATTGGCATGATCTGGAAATGCTACCCTGGGTCAAACGTGTTGTTTGGATTTGTCTACCAAGCTTCAGTCCACACTTGATATATCCCAGGGCATTGACTTAAGACAGTCCAGCGTGCATTTCGACT
>Ga0126342_10018703_pt1 | contig 11845 bp, 12 predicted proteins | sample Cyp1metagenome_FD_92528 | JGI IMG/M metagenome (GOLD analysis project Ga0126342, IMG submission 92528) | Coral microbial communities from Lord Howe Island, Old Settlement Bay, Australia - Cyphastrea 1 metagenome | ecosystem: Host-associated > Invertebrates > Cnidaria > Coral ... | reverse complement strand
TATTGAATAATTATATAAATATATTGAAAATTGAATACTGTATTTAATTCTAGTTCCAATCACAAAACATATCATATTGGCACATAGGAGATTTACATACTTGATTTTGGTTATTTTTATCGTGCTCCAAATGGTGCCCCATTTCGTGCCAATGATACAATATTTAGGCCATACACAGTATATAATATATATAATATGTTATGCAGGTATATATATATATATATTGCATGTACACAAATTTGAAATATTTTTCGTTCAAAGATTGCAAGGCTTCCAGGGTCGAAAGGACATCCTTCACCAAGGCTTACAGGCCAAGATGATGGTGCCAGTCCCGAGCCAGTTGGACCTTTATGTGGCAGGCTTTCCATGCAAGGAGAAGCGGAGGAAGCTGGTCATGTAGAAACACAGTCCCTCCAGTGATTTGGTGATCAAATATATTGTGTGTACATATACATTTCAAGCATGACAGAATTGACTCTCGACAGTATTGAAGACTTTGAAGATCGCTGGATTGTTTTTAGAACGGGAATTGACAGCAGATCTCAGTTCGTTTGAACTGTGGTCATGACAGTGTCTGCAGGATTTCTCCATCTTGAACTCCAATCGTCCTTGTCTACAGGGACCACATGCTTCAACTTTCCATGGTGTCGTCAGGAGTCTCAGCAAAAACATTTCGCCCAGCAGATTCTTACCCCATCCATTGCGCTGCTGCTCTTGCCACAGAAGAAGCTAGTTGCAGCAGTGCTGGAATTTTTGTTAGGCAGAGCGTGAGAATGTGAGAATGGATTCAACAAGGTGTTTTGAGAGGTGCATTGAACCTGTTCCCTGTAGTACATTATAATTGACATTGGGGAGGAACCAATGCTTCTGTCCCTCCAGCCATAGCTCCGTATGAATCCAAGGTTTTTGGATCCCTCGTTAGGTGTGAGGAATGGCTGGTGAGTTTTTCCATGGAAACTGCCGAGGTGGAGTACATCAAGAGGCCTGGAGCCTAGCGCCATTTTCGGCATGATCATTGTGCCGAAGACATCCAGGCATTCAAACAGAAACCTGATTTTTTGATGAATCTATCCTTAGTGCCTTCTGATTTCCATTGTTTTCATTAGTTTCCTGGTGACTATCTATCAATTCGACATGATTTCAAGGTGCCAATGAAAAAATGTTGAGCAGTCTTGCATACAAACAGATCAACCTGGAGGTGGTTTTTCAGCACACTTTTTTACGATTTGAGGCATCAGCCTGCCACTTTCCTGTTGGAGAATGTGCAAGGGCTCACCATGAAGAAGAAGGGGCAAGCCAAGGTCCGGTCGTGATGTTTAAGTGTGCCTCAGAATCCTGGTACCCTGGCGAACAGCATGGCTGGTTAATCGATGTTCACCACCCCTATTGTATCACAGGTTTTGACATCCCTGTCTATGATTGCTAGACATTCTACAAGAAACCCTAGTTTTGAATTTTGAATGGTACAAGACCAGGGTTTCTTAAAAAACCTAAAAGAAATCCTTTCATCTTGCTGGTTGAACATGTAGAGCAAATTCCTGGCGTCAGGCACCAATCACAGAGGTGATGGAGATTCTACGGAGCTTGGAGGGCTATCAGGTTCGATTGGGGTCGTACATGGCAACATCAATTGCAAAAAGTTCTGGAAAGGGAATAAAGGAATATAAAGGAGAGATTTTCTGTGAAAGGTTCGAAAGGTACTCACAAATTGAGACATTCCTTAACTTGAGTTGCTCCGAGTCATCGGTGACGTGGGCGATTGTTTCATAATGCCTTTCAGGGTCTCATGTTCTTTCCGAAGATTTTTCTGCGTGTTTGTGTCGTTCCGGTATTCTTACGGCTGCTTGTGAAGCAAACTTTGACAAATCACCACCTCAATATCTCTGAGGCCAACTTGGAGGAGGAGGTTCCCCTTCCCACTTGTCTTTTCAGTGTCTTGCGATGTCAGGTGAAGGGTTGGAGTGTGAACTCCTTCAACTACCATTTGCCTCAAAACCGCATGCGAGCCGCTTGGCTGCGACGGGTTGCGTTTCTGGCTTGCTGCGTCTGAAAAAGGGATATCAGGGTATGCCAAAAACATTATTGATGCTTAATATATGTTAATATCCCCATACAGTGGACCTGGTATATCCCCATGTTTGATGATGAACATCTCCATACAACCAAATTTTTGATGCTAAATATTCCCATATATATATGATATATCCCTGGTGTTGCAGTTGACTTAGCTGATCCACATAGCCAAGGTCTACATCGTGGGCGTTCACTGCCGTGCCAAGCTGCTTCTGCCGCTGGACGCATGGAGCTCGTACATCAGAGAAGACATGGCCTGTGAGCCGCAGGCTGGAGACAGCTGGGGAAGGGAGCGAGGTGGGGGAGAGAATTTTTTGGGGGTGTGGAGGGGGGGAAGGTAGTTTCTGTTTCAGAAACCTGGAAAAAATGGATCCGCAAAAAGTTGTTCCTGTGGCTAAAGGAGGTATTCCCAAAGCGTTTACTATTAGTGCAGTTGACGCGGAGCACTGCATGTCGCCCTCGCAAGCTGGGTCCAGATGGTCCAGGTGCCAGCTCACTCCTTCTTGCTAGATGATGCAGAAGTGGAGGTTCAGGCTGAACTGGAGAGTTTTTGGGCTGCAGAATATTGTGTTCCCAGCTGGGAGGACCTGCTTCAGCCCGGTTTACAGATCCTGCAGACAGTACACATTTTCGAGACAAGCAGCCATCCAACCAAGGGCTCGAAACTTATCGGGCAGAACATGGAAGGACCGTGTGTATGCCTTTTCACCTTCTCTGAAAGTCTCTGCGTTGCTTTGCTTTTTGCTGTCTTAAAGTTCACAGGGCTTTGAAAGCCGAAGCCACCTGCCCACTGCATGACTCCGAGTATGGACAGATGTCGAGTCATTTTTTCCTTGCCCCCTGTAGGACGGAGATCGCTGGCCGAGAAGGACTATGAAGGGATTGATCTTTTTGTAGCCATGAGGTTGCAAGCAATGCCCAGTGCAGGACGGTGGAAAGCAACACATGACAACCTCCGAAAGGAACTGGGTGTGAGGCATGGAGATATTTGGTCATTTGCGCGCCAGCTGAATCCTGATCTTTTCCAGTGTCCACTAATGTCCACTGTAGCTGTCACTCAAACTGAGAGGCCAGATGAGGGTCCATTGATCCCAAAGGGATGCGGTTGGTCCCGATTTCTCAGCCAGCGGACACAGGCACACAGTGGCGCACAGGGATTGCGACAAGCGAACTCCATTGCCTCCCCTAGGCCCCTAGAAGACTCGGGTCAATGTATCACAGGAGTCCCAGCCTGCATGAGTTTGAAATTGTTTGTAAGATCATAGCTTGATGATGCTTGATGTATACTTTCTTCCAATCCTGGTTTGAAGTCTTACCCAGTTGCAGGGCTCGTGCCAAGGTTTTGAAGGGGCCTTAAGGTCCGTTTTAACACCCTTGAAGACAGTGTCGTCGTCATGGCAGGATACACTGGAATTGCAAGCTTTCCGCATGGCCAAAAAGCAGGCTGCTGTCCACCATGCTGCTGTCCACCTAGCCGCACAAGACTGCAGAACTCAAGGGCGAGTCCAAAAGCCCAAGTAAAACATGTAGGGTAAATATGGGTAAATGCTAGGCACGCTTTGATTTCTTGTCCGATGGGGCTTCCCCTCCAGACTGGCGTCAGGGAAGCATAGATGCCAAGGATGTTGCATCTTCGTATGCCTGGCACGTCTGCGGCACGCGAGTTTTCACCAATGCAAGACTTCCGCATTTGAATCTCGTTGCTTGGCCAGGAAATTCTTTGCAGAGATTTCGCGAAGCGTTCTCTATGGCTCCTTCCGAGAATCCCAGACACCCTGTCCCTCGGTGGAATTGAGCGGCCGATCCCATGAAGGGATTCCTGGCATCTTAGGTTTGTCCTTCAGGAAGTCTGTTTTGGATCTATTCTATCTAATTTTGCATGCTTCTTGCGCAGCGAATTGGCAAATGTTTTGGAAAGGGGATGCATTTGAGCTTTTCAGCAGGACGCTTGGACCAGTTTCCCAAAGATCAAGTACAAATCTGATGCCTCCAGGTCTTACACCTGGAAGCCGCATTTGGATCTTCAACAAACAGAGGCTGTGGATGGCACTGCAGTTGGAAATAGGATTTGGGGTCCAGACAAATGCAGAGACTCAGTGAGGAGACAAATGTACACATTGTACACTCGCTGTTTCAACATTTTCAACTCACATCATCTAAGAACGGCCTATGAGAGCTTTGGATAGCACGACATGAAGATAATTATAATAATTGTCCCTTAGTGGGAATGGCACACGGCAAGTTGTGCTGATCCTTGCATGTTGATATGAGCCAAGAGATGCAAAGTTAGTGGAATATCCCCAGGTTTCACCGTGAAATCCCCAGGTTTCGTTGTGGGTGAACTGTCCAATGTGGCGCGCTACGCCAGGTGGCTGATTGGTCCTGAGATGCTGGCGCTGCAGGGTTTCCCTGTCGATGAGCTCAACCTGGAGGGCATCAAAGATCAGCAACTGCGATTGCTGGCAGGTGGAGCAACTGGATGTCATAAATTTCTACTGGGTAGATTAAAATACTATACGTAGTAGATGTATGTAGATGTTACAAAATACCACTGGGTAGATTAGTAGATGTTACCAATTTATATATTTGTTAGTAACTTTGTAACACCGTCATCAATGTTGGGAATGGGTTAAAACCTTCTATACCATTACTATGGGGGATGAACATCTAGTTCCCAGCCATTTTAAGGTGTTCACCAGGATACCAGGATTTTGACCCATGGCAGCCATAGCAACTTCGAGTCATTCCGGTGCCAGGGAATGCGATGTCAGTGCCGGTTGTTGGGCTGTTTCTGTGCCCTACCCCCCATTGCTGCTGAGAAGCCACTGGGATTCTGAACAGATGTTCTTCGCGGCCGTTTCGCTGGCGGATGGGGTCAGGTACCTGATCTTGGCCTTTGTCCAGTTTGATGGCGAACCCCTTGCTGAGCCAGGGTGCCCAGATGTGCCCGTCACTGTAGCTGTTGCTGTTACATGTGCTGTGCGGAGCCCAATTTGAAGTGGGAATCTGTTTGACATTGTTTGACCATACTGATGATGCTGTTTGGGGGCGACATGCTGTTCTATTGGACGCGTTGGACTTTTGTTTTGTATCACTACGCACAAGCAGCTAGGAAAGAAATTTGAACACTGTAACTCTTACATTTGCAAACGAAGATTGTCTGAAGTTTCCCACGGCAGAACGCCGATGTTTCTTGCTCCACACTTTGCTGCTCCGACAAGGACTTTGGACTAAGTTGGTCACATCCACTTCTTTGTCGGAATGGTGCTGGGTACTGCAAGGTGCGCTGTCAGGTTGTGTTACCAAAATGAATCAGAAATTGCTGCCTTCCGCATCCTTTGGCAAAGCGAAGGGGCTTCACACATGTTTGAACAAGATCAAGAAAGAGGTTGATGGCCCTGATGGCTCTGATTGCTTGGATGGCTCTCACTTGTCAGGTCTTGGCCTTGTGGAAGGCCATTCAGATTTTGAGAGCTCGCAGAGCTTTGAATCCTGATCCATGTCGATGCCGCGAGACCAGGGAGCTCTCTACAATCTTGACGTCTTGAAACCAGTTTGGGGCATGGGATTTAATCCTCTTGCGAGACTGTTTGGGCACGAGTTTGCCTCAGAACGCTGTGGATCCGAAGCTTACTATGACTCTACATGGGATCGGGCCACTTTGCCTCCAATTCACGCCTTGCGTGGCGAACCTATTCTTGGGTTCACTGGAACGACAACCCGCGACAAAGTCGCTTCCAGTATCGTGCATCAGTGGATGACAATCTTGCCACCACAAGTCTATTCACCGGCAAGGTAAGGCTTGAGGCAAAGATTGTGATCTTATGTCTTTCTATCGTCAATGTTCACAACTTTCGCTTTTCCTATCCTTGAAAACAAGACGAAATTGGAGGAACCGCGGAGCACACGGGCTTTGACAGCGGATGGAATCAAACATTTTGTCCTCTGTGAATGATGTTTTCAACATTTTTCAACTATATCTGCTTTGCTCTTCGGCTGCTTGGCTTGGGATCCAGATCAGGTTGACCCCATTGCCATTTCAACCATCAATGCGGCCCCTTGTTGGACTATTTGGGCTCAGAGCGGCGCTGCTGAAGCGGAAGAGGGAGCAGAGGCACAGTCTTCCGTCAATTTCCATTGCTTTTAGAATTCAGGTCTGCTATTTGCCTTGATGATCTTGATGTGTACTTGAGCTTGATGAAGATCCCTTGAACATGTGATCCCAGAAATTATTAGCAATGACAGCAGTGGGTCAGTATGAGTAGAATGGGTACGGAAGTGGTGTCTTCCGATTCTCATCCGCACTGATATCTGGAGGCGTCATGTATTTTGAAGCGAGCAAATATCATCATCATCATCATCATCATCCTCATCCTCATCCTCATCCTCATCTTCATCCATCATCATCATCATCATCATCATCATCATCCTCATCCTCATCCTCATCCTCCTCCTCCTCCTCCTCCTCCTCCAATGTTTGGAGTTTCTTATTTGACGGGTTTCTTTTTGGTAAGATTGGGCACCTTTCAGGGTCCTGTACAGTTGGTCTGACACTGCAGGGGCTCCCTCGCCATGATCAAGTGTATCCTGGTCTGAACCACAGATTGGTGGAGTGGAGCCTTTCCGTTTTGGTTCTTATCACCGTTTGACAGCAGAAAGACGAACTGCTTCAACTGCTTTGCGTGGTTTTGTGTGGACCCTGTGCGGACAGTTGCTCGTAAGGGCCCAAACGGGATTGAATTTTCCAAGTGGCGGACCCCAAAGACCAGTTCTGGTGCGTTTCAAGTTCTTTACACTTTCGTGGTTTGGAGTGGGTGTTGCCAATAAAACATAGTAAAACCATATCGCACCACTTGTAGCTGCGGTGTTTAAAGAAACAGATGACAGTGAGAACCATGATGCATCTGTCAAGTCTACCATTTCAGGTCTGGGGTACTTGGATCTGAAAATAGATCGAATTACGTGTTGGCAAAGTCCGTAGAAGACAAACATGACAAACTTCCAAGGTGGTGAACAACCAGGCGGCTGCATTGGGGGGAGCCGGAGGCCAACAGATAAAGGACACTTCCGCTTAAGATACTATGGCCATCTATGGCCAATGTTGAACTTCAGAGTAACACAACGGATGATTGATGAGTATTTCACTATATTTCACTTATGTGTCTTATGTGTCACCAATTCCTGAGTTGCAGCACTGCACACCAGAACGAGGCGCACAAACGCAGTTTTGAGTTGCTCAAGCTGCAGATGTCCGTCAAGAGAATAAGGGGAACAGCATGGCCAATGAGTGACCTATGCAATGTCATTATTGATGAGCTACGAAATGACATGAAATTCATGGATTCTCCCAATTAACTGCCAGTTTTTTCCTGCTGCATCATGGTGCATGTACCAATGCCTGACTTGACGCTGGGTGATGTGATGGAGGTGATGAAAGAGGCCGGGACTGAAACATGATTTGACCGGGTAATTTTTCACGTTCCTGTCCTGAATGTTTTGCGGCACCATTGTTGCATCCATTGTATATCAAACTTTGAGTGGTCTATATGACAAGGCACATAGGTGAATAACGGTGAATACGTCTAGCATGCACTGTTCCGCATGTAAGACCTTTGTGGAGGCAAGGCTTTTTGAGTGGCAATAGTGCATTAGCACAGTTTGCAAGAAAGACACGTTGGTTTGTGTACGTACGCATGTGTATGTGTCTGTGTGTATATATATATGATATGCGGATTGGAGGTGGTTGCTCGAGAGAATGAGTAGATAGACCTAGAGATAGATCCAAGTAAATAGATTTATTAATCGATCGAGATTTGATGTGCTTGTGTACTTGCCAGGTCTATACGATGTGTTTGATGTGTGTAGAGTACAATTTGCAAAACACATACAGAGTCTACATCTACAGAGTGACAGGTTGGGACATTGTGCCAGGTGAAGATGGCACCGGGCAGTGGCTACCTTTCGGTAAAGCCTGGAGTTAAGGTGAAGGTGCTCTACATTGGTTCAGCGGACGAAGAAGGGTGCCCTGCAGAACTGGTGGAGTGCAAATGGACAGAGTAGAAAAGTGTGCTGTTATTTGACCTAGGCATGCTAGGCACTAAGCAATTCAGCAACTACGAGTCAGCAACTGCTCCGCGCAAGTCATATGTGGATGTCTGTAATCTTTATCACGAAATCCCCAAACCCAAGTGAAGCCGAGCAAAAGATTTCATGACTCAACTTTACGATTGGCATTCTGATCGCACCTGGGAAACAGAACTGCGGTGCTCTTACTCATTCTTATAGTGGGCACATCCGGACTTAGAGACCTTCACATGAAAACACATGTACAAATACACGAACAGAAAAGGTGCAAGTGGAAGAATGCTTCAGCTGCCTAATTCAAGGCAAACAAGCTGAACGGTTCATTATTTGTCAGAGTGCCAGCTGGCTTCGGGGTGTTGAGGTGGATCTTTGCAGAAACAGAGTCAGCTGAACGAGGATGGCTCAGCACAGATTCGGCAGCACCACGCGATGTACAGGTGTCATGGCTCCAGTAGGCGGATTTATGCATCGAACAAAGCTGACATGTTACTCTTGCGATTGAGATTTGCTGTTCCGATGTTTTTGCGCAGCTCAGAACTTGGAACGAAAGATTCAGCCGCATGTCATGACGGCGCTTCGCGGCTGGCTTCCTGAGCGGCCAGGGCATTTGCGGATCAGGAGCTGAACTGAGTCGAGCTGTAATGATACCATCGAGAATCAAGAACTCAAATGGTCTTAGATTATTGGTATACATATTGGTACGATTGATATCAAGGAAGCAACTTGGATGTACTCAAACGTAACTTGGAAGAGCTTGGAGGTACAAAACTAGAGTGGAAAGCGCAGACAAGCCGAAGGTATGATGCCAGTGCACAGATTGAAGTGAGCATCACAGGAAGGGTGACCAGCTCTATGTCGAAAGACAAGAACCTGGCTGGCTGTACGGATTTGTGTCTCAAGGCACGCGAACAGGAAGCAAAGGTTCGTTGGAAAGGCCAAGTTCCATTGTAGGTCCATAGGATCCATGATCCATCAGGATAATCTGTGAAAACCGAGGGTAAGCTTGATCTGTGTGCAGGCACTTGTGGCTGGTTCTCGGCAGAGGTGCTGACAAAGCCTCCACCACCCAAGGGTGATTTGGCTACAGGAAAGACTCGATTTCTAATTTTACCTTGGAATGAATAGACTCTCACTGCCTGTTTTTGTTTCTGTTGTTTTCGCACCCGGTTGTTGGGAACATTCATCTTCTTGGCTTCAAAGAGTCTGCTGAAGTTGCTTAGCCGCTAAAGCCTGAATCTCCAACTCACTGATGCCAAGGTCCGAGACCTGGGGCTTTACTGCAGCCGAGATTGCCAGATTTCCTTGTGGGCCAAAGAGCCCCAAAAGTTCCCTGGAATTATGTCTTGGAAGATCGGGGTTGCTGCTTGGCAGCAAAGGAGATGATTTCGGCTGCAGGGAATGGCTTGAATGGGCTGTCCAGAAGTCTGGCATCAACTGCCTGCAGTTTTTCTCATAAAGATTTGTTCCCACCATGGCTCTTGAACACTTTTGCAAAGGTTTTGCGGCATCTTTGCCAGCAGAGAAGGTCGCATCCCTCCTGGGAAATGTGGAAAACAAGGTCCGCCCTGCTGCAGCAAACGGGTGTGATCTTTGCTTGACCAGCAGCCTTTTTTGTGGATTTGTAGAAGTATTTAGAGTGTTTGTCTAGAATTCAGAAGTTATGCACGTTCGAAAACAAGACTTGAAGAGAACTTTGATCCATTGGGGCCCGCTGAGCTGGAAATTTTGCGGATCCCAAAGATTCTTTGTGGGGCACTCGTTTTTTAAATTGATTCCGAAATCTGCCTGAATTCCCATTGGACATTGCACCTTCATTGTCTCCAGGCATGGGGCACCTACTGGGTAAAGCGGGTTGCGCAAGGCATTGAAGATTTGGGTGGTTTCGAGTCTTGCCACAGTGGAGCATCACCCCTAGAAGACATGACCAGGCCTTCAGATTCTTTTTGGGTCTTTTGGATGCGGAAAACTTTTTATAGCAATTTCGGTTTCCTCTCACCATAGATGGCATAGCTTCGAATAAGTACCTCATGGCACCTCATGTCCATTTATTTTTGAAGCTGGTTTGGCATCCCATGTCAGATTTCCCTCCGGTTGGTTGACAATAATGAGCATTCGCTTCATGGTGAGATTTTGAAGCTAAGTCCAAACACATCAAACAACACATTTTCGTTGGTACAGATCAATAAATCAAGTGGATGTGCAAATAAGATACTCGATAACGGTCGGCTCTCATCGCAGTTCAGAAATACATGTGGATGGGTCAAAACTTATGATACACTATATTACTGGTTACTATATCAATTTAATAGATATTTCGATGTGCGCTGTACCAGAGTTTTGATTCGCCCAAAGAATCCTTGTACAATGGACGATCCATGGTCGCTGTCGACATTAGGAGCGACCCTCTGGCCCTCTCGGCGTCATTGCCCGTGGTACCAAGTGGTTGGTCAAGGAAGGCTGCAGCTGCCCTTACCGCTACTCCGGCATGGTGGCCTGCCTGCAGATTCAAAGTTCAAAGATGACTTGAGTGCCAGAGAATCATGGGGTGCCAGGGGGTGCCAGTCAGTCAGTGTTTGTATCCATAGCTTCCATAGTTTTAAAACTGTGAAGGCACTGACATCCGCATGTCCTGTTCTCAGGAGGTGGACGCCAAACCCTTTCCTTCTTGGATGGATGACCTTCTGGAGCAGGTGATGTCACTTTGTGGTTTGAGAGAGGAGGACAGGCTGCCATCGAAATTCGGATAAGAAGCTTTTTGGTTGGTAGGATCTATTGAAATCTGTTGAAATCTAGTGCTATTCTTGTGGAGTCTTGAAGTTGAAAATATCAAGTCTTGTAGACCGGCAGGCTCTCGGATTTTATGATGGATCCTTGTACGGCCAATAGTCTCAGTAAGCACTCAGGAAGGGTTTCCCACTCGAAATCATATTCAACAGATTTACCATGATTTACCCAACCCTCTATAAAGGATTCTCATGATGGGATGATGTTTCCCATACCACATTCATCCCATGTAACTTGACCAGCACTGAAGGAGTGGCCCAATGCCTGCAACGTGAACCTGTACGTTGGCACTGATGGCCTATCCTGGCACGCAGATGTGGCTTCGTCTCGTCGCATTGCCAAGGGGCCAAGTAAGATGAGGTGAGTTGGGTTGACACACAAAATGGGGATCCAATCACCATTTGACAAGGACTATGGATCTATGTCTATGTCCACACCATGTATCTATATTTAGTCTATATTTAGTCTATATCTAGTCTATATCTAGTCTATATCTAGTCTATATCTAGTCTATATCTAGTTTATATCTAGTCTATATCTAGTCTATATCTAGTCTATATCTAGTCTATGTCTAGCCTATATCTAGTCTATATCTAGTCTATATCCAGTCTATATCTAGTCTATATCTAGTTTGTATCTAGTCTATATCTAGTCCATATCTAGTCTATGTCTAGCCTATATCTAGTCTATATCTAGTCTATATCCAGTGTATATCTAGTCTATATCTAGTCTATATCTAGTCTATATTTAGTCTATATCTAGTCTATATCTAGTATATATATATATCTCTCTCTCTATCCCTCTATCTCTCTATCTCTCTATCTCTCTATCTCTCTATCTCTCTATCTCTCTATCTCTCTATCTCTCTATCTCTCTATCTCTCTATCTATCTATCTATCTCTCT
>Ga0126342_10018702_pt1 | contig 11846 bp, 13 predicted proteins | sample Cyp1metagenome_FD_92528 | JGI IMG/M metagenome (GOLD analysis project Ga0126342, IMG submission 92528) | Coral microbial communities from Lord Howe Island, Old Settlement Bay, Australia - Cyphastrea 1 metagenome | ecosystem: Host-associated > Invertebrates > Cnidaria > Coral ... | reverse complement strand
CCTCTATGATCATTTCTCCCATGGCTCTCCGCAGTTGCGGGATCTCACAGCCTATTTGAAGGCATGTGGCTATGGGGTGAAGAAGATTCAACAGCCGGTGATTCCAGGCACCACCATCATCCGTGAGTTCAAGCGCTGATTTGGAGAAAAGGGAAGCCAGCCATCAAAAGAATTTTTGAAACGAAGATAGAAGGAATGTTGATGTGACCACGCCAGGGACATTTATGCCCGAGATCAAAAGGGTGCGCATAGGGATGCGCAACTGCTGCTCCGAGGTTTGCTACCAACATATATATACAGTATATACATATGATATGCAGCATATACATTATATTACCAACCATCCAATTTGGGGTACTTTATTTTCAAACAAACCCAATCATTGGCAGCCAAATCTCTGGGGAACGCTACCCATTTCAGTCAGCCGAACCCCCAGTCGACCAGTGCTTGAAGCTATGGTTGGATGTGCTCAAACAGAAAATGTGACCATCGATTCACGCAATACCCATGCAAAACGATGTACGCGTATGTGCACATATTGTGTATATATATATATAAACTATACATTACATTGCATTACATTACGTTATGTTACGTTACGTTACATTACACACGTACATACACAGATACAATCACAAAATAAATATACACACCTATTCATGCTACACTACACATACACGTATATGCACACTATAGGAGTTGCACAGTCTATTGTTTTGGAGCATCACCCATCTATTGTTTCAAGCGAAATCCGGTCCATGCAAAATCCTTGTCGTCGTCATCATCATCATCATCATCAGCAGCACCACGGCTCGACGTAAGTTTGGGTTCGATGATCTTCTTACTCAAAGTTGCCAAATTTTGGGTCACAGCGTAACTTTCTGGCTTGAAATGACTTGCAGGAATGTCCCCACCATCAGGGGTTCATTCCGGTTAGCGACTGGACAAAAGACTTAGCAACAATTGGATCGCCCCATTTGGGTCACTTCCCAACCAGCATGGAACCACCTACATACATCCTTTTCTAATTCTGGTTGTTTCTTTCACTGCAAAAAAAAAAGTCGTTGGGGCACCACCACCAGCGCGGCACCTTCCACCAGCTTGGCATCCCTGGTGCTGATGCGGCGCTGGGTCACCGGAGGCGCTGGCGGTTCCATGTTCACCGGCGAAGGGGCGGACACCACCATCACCTTCACGGGAGATGGGGAGGTGGCTGTGCTGTGATTTCTTTCTGTTGTTTTCTTTTGGTGCGTCCAAAAGCAAATATGTGTTTGGTAGAAAAATCAAGGAGATCACCATCAACATAAGGTTCCGGTGTCCAAGTGTCTAAGAGAAACAGGAAGTTGTTCAACGAAAATGAAGGTTTGAGCTATCGAAAAATTAGGAATTCGCATGCCTTTTATGAGCAGACACAGGACCCCACAAAATGAGCCAGGATCATCCTTGACGCTTCGGCAAGGGCACCTCTCTGTCGTCCAAATCCTCAGCGAAGGGTGTCCATCTCAGGTGGGCCCAAAAAGGTACTGAAAAGTGGCTCTAACAGTCCAAGAGGATTGTGATCTTTGACTACGGCCCAGCTTTGACTAAGTGCCCCAGAATTGTGTTCCGAATGCGAATGGTGTCAAAAATCCGGAACCCTCCAAAATCAACACAAAAATCCAAAGTCACAAAGGACTTTCAATAGAAACCAATCTGGTCGGTGGCTTCAACTCCACATCAGCCAACATTGCTAGTTCATTCATAATCCCAGGTATGCATAGAAAGTGCAACAAATACCAAGTTTGTCCAGAAATAGAATACTCCAATATCCAGCAGCTTTCTCATCCCCTATAACTGGCGTGAAATCCACCATTTTTGGCGGTGAATCCCATGGGTTTTTTGCCACCAGCCGAGCGCTTCGCTGGTCGAGACACCATGCTCATGGCGCTCTCCAAGGTCACCAACTTGGGCGTCTTTGGAGTCTTGCCATCCTCGACAAGCCGTCAGCAACCCCAGAATAGGAAAGATAGGATGGTTACCCTCCAGTAAATTAACATAGACCCTGGTAGTTGTTGGGGTTGGAAGATTTGTGAAACCTCTAAAAATTGGTGATAAAATCAGGGTCAACATGTTAATTTACCAGAGGGTAAAACATGTGAATGCTATTTTCAATAGCAAGCCCCCATGCCCAATTTATGTCATTGAAGATTCTCGACTCACACTCGGACCAAAAAGGATGCAAAAAGGATCAACAAATCATGTGTCCAGCACCAGCAACGACCAGCTCCCCCGCCACCTTCGCGCAAGGAGAAGGGCTTGGCGTTGCCCCCTTGGGTGTCTCCATTTTGCTCGGTGTCATCTCCCGCCTTGGACCCAACGGCTCCATCAACATCACCATCTCTGCCCAATCTGCAAAAAAAACATGTACACAAACAAAACATATCAAAAGATGTACAGGAATGTACACTTACCGTCACTTGCAGGTCATACATAATATATTTACAGTCATGTTTTTCAGCACATCAGAACTGTGTGTTTGGCGAACTGATCTGCAGCCAGCAGACCCTACAGCCGAAGCATCTGCATCAGCTGACAGCGACAGTGGCTCGAAACGTTGGAGATGGCAGTGGTGCATGTACCTCAGCTGATACGGGTATGAATCAAAATATATAATATAAATATCAAAATCTAAGATACCAATAGATACCATGTTTGTGCTGATGAAGCATTTACCCATTTGCTAATTTGGTATTATCAGGGTAGAGTAGCAGAATTTTGGACCATAACAACCATATGAAAAATGTTGAGAAGTTACAGATTTGAGAGGAAAGACCGCCATTTTGTAGATGGAAAAGACCCAGTTCCTGTCCACCTTTGCAACGAGTTCGTAAACCTTCGTGTTGCGGGGATCATATTTTACGTACAACTGCGAGTTGGATGACGGTTGAGAACACGAGTGGTAAAATGAATAGTTGGCTTCCAATGAATGTCCAATGGGCAAAGATATGATCCCAGTAAGAACAGCAACTCCTGCAAAGGGTTGGTAAGAATGTTGCGCAGCAATCAACGGGTATGTAGTGGGATGAAGTACCACCACTTACTGGTTTCATAAGTCGTTGCAGTGAATCATTGAATTACCTCTTCCAGCAACAGGGACCGCCGAAGGAGGCAAATGTTCATCCAACGATTCTGCTTATTTTTCAACCTATTGTGTATATACAAAAATCCTGTCAAGAAGGGTCAGTGTGCCCAGCCCAAAGATGCGTTAGTATCAACCCCCCTTTGACCACTACGATGCATGAGCTTTTTTGCTAAGCCACTGGTCCGCCTCACTCACAATCGCAAAGGGTTTTCTGTCCTGATGGGCTTCAAACAAAGTGAAAACAACATCGTCTGGTGGTCGAACACAGGAATCAAAAATCTATACATAGGAGTTGACACCCAGCTGAGCAGTTTCCCAGCTCGCTCCTGCGCTTGATGCGGTTGAAAGCCCACAATGTCCAGATAGATGTCTTGTCGGGCGAAGACATCTGGTTGATTGCCTGGACTTCAGCAGAATCATCCGAATTGCAAGATGCATCATGTATCTATCATATCTCGGTGTCATGATGATCAAGATATATCAAGAGTATTGCTGCTGTGACATGGAGGTCGCATGCTTCTCATAGGTGTCCTGACCCATGTCCAACATAAAGCCTAATCTTGTTGGTTTCACCCCATTTTGTGCAGGTTAAACCCATCGTAACTCGGGCTAGACGGCTAGATTTTGCGTTGAAAATCCGGCATTTTTTTGGTTCCGGCCCTCCCGAGGAACGGGAACCAGGGCCTCCTCCCTTGGGCGACAGACTTCCAGCCATGCTCCCAGCCCAGGTTTTCATCCGACCAAACCTGGGCCTTTGGCTCCTCAGCTGTGGCTCAACCAAGGCCGTAGCTGGGGATAACTCGAAAGAATAGAAGTAAATGGTAAATAAATTAATTTCAACACCGGTTGATGAAAATTCACCAGAATTCCTAGCTTGGGTGATCATCCCCAGTTGACATGTCCCCAATTTTAGTACAATTCCTGGGTCATCCCATCACCAAGGATGAGTGGATGATGAGTTTTGGGACAGGTGCCTTCATCAAAAATGCCACGGGACAGGTGCCTCAAGAGATAGTCAGTAGTTTGGCGGAAAAACAACGTTGCGCTAATTCCCTTAACACTTGTCTTAGAAATGCCAGCGTCAAAAGCGTGGTATATGAGTTCTGGCCATCTCCCTATCATTAGGAATTCCTTACAATAGGTATATTGAATTCTATGAATGGATTGACCATCCCCCAACATGGGAAAATAGACCATGTTTTGGATGTTTTGACCATGGCACATATTTTTTTTTTTGTCACTTGAAGGTATCCACTCCACCTGAGCTCCCCCAACTCGGAGGGCTGCGAGTGCGGTCGCGGGCGATCCGGAGTGCCGGACCTGTGGCCCAGTCACTGCAGGAAATTCAGCACAGTTTCCAGTGAAGCACCTGGCAGCACCTGGCAGCCTGGCAGCACCTGGGATATATCTCCTAAGCACAGCAAACAACGGTGAACATCTTTGGTGGGTCAGCCCGTGCCTCAAGTTGTATCCACATTTGGGGCAGATCATTCGGGATGGAGGCTCATCGAAGGCAAATCTCCTGGAGTGGGCCACAGGAAGACTGGCCACACGTTGTATTTACTTGTTTATTGATGCTATTCATTGATTTAATTGGCTAGTTAGTTAATTAGTTAGTCAGTCAATTAGTGAGTTAGCTAGTTAGTTTGCTAGTTTGCTAGCTTGCTAGTTAGCTAGCTGGCTAGCTAGCTAGTTAGTTAGCCCGTTTCTGGTTACAAGTTGTATACTAGTTGCTAATTACAAAATGCAATGATTGTCTTGGGTTGTTGAGCTACTGCCAACTTGATGCAAGCCCTCTGTTCGAACCTCCCCACGGCTGGCCTGATATCGATCAAGCCGTTTTGTACCAAGGCAGTCACTTGTTCTTTGGTCAAAGGCGGCCCATCATAGATGCCCAAAATACGTTCCTCAGTTGGTCAAGAACTGGCATCTGGGTCAACCAAGGCGGTTTCGATGTATAGAAATCATTGGAGATCCAAATAGGGTGGAAACATGACATGTTGAGAAACTGCCAACCAGCTTGTTCCTGGCTTGGTCCATTCCGAAGAACGCTGCGGGATTCCATGCCGGATACCCAAAAGGTTCAAGTGTTCCGCGGGATCAAGTTGACCTCTGAATCTATATCTGTCTTTTACCAGAACTGCACATCCACCCCAGGGACTTGAACAGACCCCAGGGCTTTAGAAGAAAGATCTGTGAACTTCTCAAAGCTTTTGTTGGACTCTCCCAGATGGAAACAGGAGGAACCTTCTGCTGCCATGGGTCCCAGGTTTCTTGCTGGGCATTTTTCATGTCAATGACCCATTTCTCCTGAGAAGCCAGCGCGGCGTAGCATACTCTGCCATCAGATGTTGGGAAGCTCGCTTGGGAGTGGGTCAACAAAACCTCCTCTCGGTCTGTCCCCGAACTCGCTATGATCTCAATTTTGGTTTACCTTTTCACTCGACGGAAATCCTGAGGACGCATTTTTTGGTTCAGTTGCTGATGTCAGAGGGGGACTTGTTTTCAATTTCTTCATGGAAAGAATTGCTCACTTGTTGCCTCATACCCTTCCCTGGTCACAAATTTGAAGGTGATGGCACTACTTCTGATGGTCCCCGAGTCCCCAAAGTGGTTCCTGCCAACGTCCTGAGAATGGACTAGGTTTGCTACCATCTACCCGGATCTACCCATTGAATCCATGGCTTGTGGAAAAACATCGCTGCAGTCAGTGCAGTCCCATCGCCTGGAAACGGTTGAAGCGGCGCACTGCATCTTGGTAGAGGCGGTCGAAGACATTCATGGGATGTGAAGGCATACCTGCGCCCGAGAAACCCGATGCGCAGGGATGTGCCACAATCAAGGGTGAAAAGTGCCACAATCACCATTTGGTCGGTGGGGAAAACTCCCCAGTTTGGGGACATGCGAACCAGAGTCATTCACCAGTTCCTCTTTGGGAAGAACGTCGAAGTGGCAAGACATGTTGGTTTTCGGAGGGTGAATCGGGGAATCCAACAATTCCGTATCAGCTCTAAAAATAGGCCATGCCAAAACATGGGGATTCCGTATAATCATAATCTATCCCCTAATGCCCAATGGCGATGTTTATCAGTGTGCCCCATTTTCAGACACACACCCATCGATCTGGCCAACTGTTGGCCTACTTCCAGTAGCGCTTCGTCCAAAAGACCTCAGCTGTCTGCGAGATGGACCAATGTCGAAGTCCATCCTCCAAAAGAATCATCCCCTCAACAGTTTGGAATTCCGAACTAAACCAATCCAGTACTCAACCAGGGTTTCTGGGTGGTGTGAATATTGGGGGATTGGGGGATTCACCTGCCGACAGCTGGGAAATTGTTTGCTACATGGATGGGAACATAACACATCAAATATGAAGGAAGGGAATGTTATTTTGCAGTGAGATTCATGGTAGAAAATTATATGTTGCCATCTAACCATCATACTCCACTTCTCAAAGATTTTGGCCAAGCCATGTGCCTTTGCCATAACTGCAAGCCATGGGCTGACATCGACACCCTTCTCCTGCAACTTCTTCTTGAACTCCTTGGAGGACTCTGCCAAATGTCAATCTGTGACACCCCAAATGTGGCTTCCCTTCACCATTGTTGGATGCCGATACCCATTGTTTGTTGGATTATATACAACTATAAACACCCGATATCTGGAATATATATATATATACATATACACATACATATACACACATAATAGAATATATATATATATATATTCTGTATACGGTTACATTACATATTCATATATATATATATATTTGTAATCTTATGTGTATATAATTGTATAGGTATATATATAAATATATATGTTATAATGTACATATGCATTGTGATTTTTCTCCACTGGCAATAAGAACTTGGCCGTGGCACCTCGAACTTGCGTTTCAGCTCGTCCATGGCCTTCAGTAGGTATGAGTAAAACGAGCATGGATATACAGTGTGTACAAGTCATAGCGCCATATTTAAGCAACCAAAATGGGGATGTTATCAACCAAGAGTGGATTCTAAGCCATTCTAAGCCTCAAAAATTGGGATTCAACACAACAAATTAAACAGATCAAAAGGAGGATTTTGTGTGAAGGAAATTCAGGGTTGACCCGAAAAAGAATGGGGAAGCTTGCCAGAGAAAGAAATCGGGGAACTCACCCGCAAAAGAATGGATAAATCTCAAAATACTTGAGCCATGAAAAATACCTCTATCCCATCTCATTATACTAGTTGGTTGATAGGTTTCCCTACTATGGGCTATCATAATCCCCAGTAAACCAGGTAGTATAATCCCCTATAGCAATCAATCAACCAGGATATTTTTTAATGGCTCACTTGGACAATATGTAATGAAATCCAGCATCATCAATGATTTCTACTGAATTTACAACATATTTGCCTCATGTTTGGCAACTTCCACCCATCATCAAACCCATTGGCCACGGCCTGCTCCAGCGCTTTCCGCATGATCTTGGCTTCGTCCAAGGCATCTCGTAACTGTTTGTTCTCCTGGGGCTGGAAATCCTCGAGAACCTCCATTGGTACTATCCACTAAAATGGACGAGTTTCCAACTTAAAGGCATGCAGTATGTATGTATGTATGTATGTATGCATGCATGCATGCATGCATGCATGCATGCATGGTACGTATGTATGCATGCATGCATGCATGCATGGATGTATGTACGTACGTACGTATGTATGCATGCATGCATGTATGTATGTACGTACGTATGTATGCATGCATGCATGTATGTATGTATGCATGTATGTATGCATGCATGTATGTATGTATGTAGGTATGTATGTATGTAGGTGGGTAGGTAGGTAGGTAGGTCGGTCGGTAGGTTGGTAGGTGGGTGGGTGGGTGGTAGGTAGGTAGGTAGGTAGGTATATGTGTGTGTATGTGTCTATGTGTCTATGCGTGTATGTCTGTCTGTCTGTCGGTCGGTCGGTCGGTCGGTGGGTCAATCAGTCGGTCGGTCGGTCGGTAGGTAGGTACGTAAGGTACGTAAGGTATGTATATGTAAGGTATGTAAGGTATGTAAGGTATGTAAGGCATGTAAGGCATGTAAGGCATGTAAGGCATGCAAGGTATGTAAGGTTTGTAAGGTCTGTAAGGTCTGTAAGGTCTGTAAGGTCTGTAAGGTCTGTAAGGTCTGTAAGGTCTGTAAGGTCTGTAAGGTCTGTAAGGTATGTAAGGTATGTAAGGTATGTAAGGTATGTAACGTATGTAAGGTATGTAAGGTGTGTAAGGTGTGTAAGGTGTGTAAGGTATGTAGCTATGTAGCTATGTAGCTATGTAGCTATGCAGGCAGGCAGGCAGGTAGGCAGGTAGGCAGGTAGGCAGGTAGGCAGGTAGGCATGTAGGCATGTAGGCATGTATGGATGTATGTATGTATGTTATGTTATGTTGTGTTATGTTATGTTATGGTATGTTATGGTATGTTATGGTACGTTATGTTATGGTATGTTATGGTATCTTATGATATGTTATGGCATGATATGGTATGTTATGGTATGTTATGGTATGTTATGGTATGTTATGTTATGGTATGTTATGGTATGTTATGGTATGTTATGTTATGGTATGTATGTGTATATATATAATATATAATATCTCTGTGTGTGTTGAGAATTGTTGAATTTTTGTCTTTTCCAATGTCATGCTGCCATGCTTGATTACTAGGCTAAACATCACATACACGGCTTTAGATTTGCAGTTTGCCAGGTCCATCATCTTCACTTATATAGTCACACATGTCAAGGGCTGCATGATTTCCAGCCCAAATCTCAGTTTCGTCCCTTTGTGGCAGGAGCCCTGTGGTCTTCCTGCTTCAGATTTTCGTTCTCATCTTTGGTTCTTTTCAGCTTATCCCTCAGCGCCAAAGCCAAGCCAATGACCGCAGCGATGTGGCCATCCTTTACCGGTGTAATGACACGACCATAGACTAAAGCATCCGAATGGCCATGGCTCAAAAACAAGGTAAAACAAAACAGCAGAAGTGTCCATGTGTAGTCGAAAGTCAACATTACACCATCCAATCCAACTCTGGGGTTTTATAAAGTCTCAAGATGTTTTGAACCATTCCCAAAATCACAAATCATTGAGCTATACTGCAATCCTTCAAAGCCAAGCATTTTTGCCGGGTGGCTGGAGTTGTCGATCCTCCTCTGAGCTCGGTCCTGCAGCCACACTCCAAATAGGTTTTGGGTAAAGTGGGTGGATAAAGAGGTAAAATGATCTACCTGGGTTCGAGCAACCCTATATAACCAGTGAAAACAAAATTGAATTTAAATGATCTACCTATTGCGGGTTCGAGCAACCTTATATAACCAGTGAAAGCCAGCGACATGTGGGGACAAGCCATATGTATTTATATATATATATATATTATTATTATTATTATATTATATTATATTATATTATATTATATTATATATATATACATGTAAATAAAATTAAACAAATATTAATGTAACCCACACACTTGACCCCTGGGCAAAAGCAAACAGCCATCACGGCCAGTCTTTCGACCGGAACCTTCACACTGGAGCGACCTTGGACGGGTTCAAAATGGAGCAGCTGGCGATTTTATGCGCTGACGGTATCTGGGCTCTCCCAACGCCTCTCATCATCAAGCTCCTGGCGGGTACCCAAGAATCAGCGACTTCCCGAAACAGATCATCGTGATCAATTTTTTTGTGCACTTGAGGGCTTCCCAACTTCAGATCTTCATACAGGAAAAAAATGATGTTCGGTTTCTACTAGCCATCATATTTCAGAGATTTGTAAATTTCTTCTTGATCAGAATATAGCAACCCCAGCAAAGACAGAAAAAATAGAATCTTTCGGAAATGTTCATGATAAATATCCAATATCCAATATCAATCATATTGGCTATCTCTGATTGGGGATTGCTAAAACCAACATTTCAATTCTTTGGAGATCCCAGGTATCACATCCATGGCCCGATCCTGGCCGGTCCTTTTTGGCATCGTCCAGCTGCTTGCGCATCTGCTCCATCTGGGCCATCAGATCTGTCGATTGCCTCCTGGGGAAACCGCATATGGCTGTGGGGATCCCAATAGCTGGATGGTTTATATTTCAAAATCCCAAAATAAAATGGATGATTTACGGAAACCTCCATATGGGGGAAAGGGTTGCACAGACTTAGTCAGGCATCAAGGTTGTATATCAAGCAATAAAGGGTCGGGAGGGGGGACGTTCGCGTGAAAAATGTAACTCGTTCATTTGGTCCGCATCATCCATTGCTAAAGCAACAAGAAACTCTAGCTATCTACCGCTAGCTTTAGTGATTATAACAACAATCATGATGATTATTAGCAGCAGGATCAAATCTGAAGTTGTTTTGGTGACAAATGAGTAATCCCTTCCCAAGAGTATTGAATATCCTCTCAAAATTCTGATTTCGTATTGGATACATTCATTTTGAGGTTTGTTGGGGGTATTGAAAATTGCAGGGATGTGTATTCCTTCTACCAACCCCCAGTCACCAGCATTGCAGAGCCTCGCAAAATCCGCAGCCTAGTCGCGGGCCAGTGTTAGTGGGTCTTCACAGGTTCTGTTTTCAGGAGTTGATGATCAAATTCACTGGGTTGGGCATGGGAATCTGCAACGTGCTGGTACCATCACCTTGCAACATGACATGTGGTACTGTAGCTAGTCCCTTTCTCACTGAAATGAAGTGGAACACACCCTGAGATCATTATGCAACTATGGACGGCTCGAGCTGATGCCGGATGCTTCGGGTCTCCAATTCTGGGACCCCAGTTCACAGCGTAAATTCCCACCCGTTGCACAAATTCGAAGTTTTCATGTCTGAAAAATCCCAATCTGTAACAGAGCAAACCACTTCTCCCGGGTGGCATTCATTTCAATCTCTATTTGGGTGTTTCTCAAATTTAGCCCAAAACAATTGATTACCATATTAAAGCTCATTTTACGGGATTTTCCATGCTTCCTCATCTCACTTTCCACACATTTTGGCATGTTTTCCCATGGGATTTTGGCCACCCCAGCCCCCCGGGTGAACCCCCAGCCCCACCTGGGTGCTCTCGGTGGCTTCGCGCGTCTTCACCTTCAATTCCTCCTTGAGCTGCGCCACTTCGGCTTCCAAGTCCTCGTTGCGCTTCATGAGCTTCGCCATGGCCTGAAAGATCTGGAACTTTCCAGAGATTAATTCTGGGAACTAACATAGCTATGGCATCTATGGAACATTTAGCTTATTTATAGATGACTTACCTATGACTTACCTATGACTTACCTATGACAAAATTGTGATGTTCACTATATTTATAGAAAATCACCAGATTTAGGAGGTAAATCATCTATTAAATAGGCCATGGTCCATAGTTGTGTTGAGTTACCAGAGGGTCTGTTGGAGACAGATATGGCGATTTTTTATAGATGACTTACCTCTGAAAAATGGTGATAGCTGCCATAGCTATGTTAGTTTTCCGGAGGGTATACATATCACTGGATATATCATGGGGACATAGAATGAGATCTTGAATGGCGTATATTATATATTATATATGATATATTATATATTACATATTACATATTATATATTATATGTTATACAAATCATATATTATATGTTATATAAACTATATATCATATATTATACAAATTATATATATATATTATATATTATACAAATTATATATTATATATTATATATTAAATATTATATATT
>Ga0126342_10018701_pt1 | contig 11846 bp, 12 predicted proteins | sample Cyp1metagenome_FD_92528 | JGI IMG/M metagenome (GOLD analysis project Ga0126342, IMG submission 92528) | Coral microbial communities from Lord Howe Island, Old Settlement Bay, Australia - Cyphastrea 1 metagenome | ecosystem: Host-associated > Invertebrates > Cnidaria > Coral ... | reverse complement strand
TAAATAAATAAATAAATCTATATATAATTGATGATTTACAATAATTATATATAAAATAAGTATATATGTATATAATAATTAAATCAATATATTTATAGTAATCATACATATATATATATGTAAAATAATTATAGTAGTATAAATAGATAATACTTGTAAATGTAATCATTATATATATAATGGCCTTGAATATACCATAATTATACATATATAATGGCTTTGAATATACCATAATTAAAGAGAGAGAGAAATATATATATATATATATCAATATATTCGAACTATATCTAGATCAATAGTCAAACCACAATAACGTCAAAACCCAAGAATTGTATCACAGACCCCAGGAAGAGTGAACCACAGAGGGAACAACATTAGGGACGACAATCAAGAAAACAATCTCTTGTCGCACTGCAGCCCATGCCTTTTGAGGAGCCTTGAGATCCTTCGAGCCCTCGATTCAAAATTCCCGGTCTCACTAATTTACATCTTCCATCAGTCTAATGTCTCACGACATTTGGCCCCCCAAAAACCTTCCATTGCCTTCGCAGCCAAGGGCATTCACTTAGCCCCATATGTCGGGCCAGCCGGATGGCTCAGGTTGCTCATGTGTAGTTGTGGTTTGTCTATTACATATGGCGTAGGAGTCAGCATGAAATATGACTACATACGACAGCAGTTCATGAGGCCTCGGACTTCATTTTATGCATCACATCCAAGTAGCAGTAAACGAAATTTGGGATTTACAAATTTGAAACTGCATCGTGCCCGGATATTGACTTGAAACATGGTCAAAAAATCAATTGACACAACCAAGAAGGAAGTGGCATTTGGCCAAAATTGGGTGGGTGCCAATTTTTTTTTCCAAATTGCCTCAATGGATTGAATGCCGTGAGCCTGTTAAGCTTGGCAAGGTGGCCAAATTTGTTTATTTCGAGGTCGAATTCAAAGGGCTTGAGGTTCCACAGTATTCGAGTCATTGCCAAATGCATTTGCTTGAACAATCGGTTCACTTCTGGCAAGATGTGTTTGCCAATCTCATCCCAACACATTTTGAGACTACTTCTATCATCTTCTATCTATTTCTGGTTATACCAAACGATAGCAAACAATTTTAATTTTTCCAGTGCCGTGAGCCTCGGATGTGAGGCCAGCATACAAGCTCCACCTGTTTGGCCCTCAGTTGACACCGAGGTCACCGAGGTCACCGCAAAATCAGCGGAGCGTAATTGGCGTAGCCGGCGTAGCTGGCGTAGCCTTTGGATAACTGTCTCGAAAAAGGTGCAGTTTATTCGTTTTATTCGTGACAGTTATGTACGGGATGTACGGGCTTAGGATCGCAGATCGGTGCTCTGAGTCTCTGAATCCATCACTTCCTAGATGCTACGAAAGATGGGGTTAATGCTTTTTAAACGATATACATTTGCATACACCTCTATACATCTGTATATATAGGTAACGTTTTCAGTAGCTTGTATTGGCCCAGGCAGACGCATCGTTTTGTCCGCTGCCCTCAACTCCCCGGAAATTTACATTCCAAAAGCGCTGGAGATGTAGCCATCGTTATCCATCAGTTCAGCTCACTTGCCTTGTAGGCCTGGTTCACCTGCGTTGTTTCGATTGAATGTGTGGATGTGGTGAGCACATATGAGCCGGGAGCTCGCAACATGTCTCACGAACTGTCTGACTGTTTGAGTGTGGGCCGTATAGGTCGAGTATGGTCGAGTCATGTTGAGTTTTGATGTCTTTATCGGAATTGACCGACCAAAATACCAAGTTTTTCAAGTGCCCCAGAGCCAAGTCAGCCAAGTCTGACATTCCTTGGCCCATGGCCACCAACACGCGCATCGAGCTCTGAGCAAGTGCCGAAGTGTATCACTGATTTGGCACTTTGTCTTGCCGTGTCTTGCCTGGTGCAAACCATAATTTGTGTTGTCTGAGTGATATGCTCCCAGATCACTTAGAAAATCTTAGTAGCTAATTAATGTACACTGTCTCTGGTACCTTACTAAGTTACTAGCCAGCTGCCAACGCAATCGCTTAAATATGTAAATATGTGTGCATCCAGCTGCTAAAGTGTCCAAATTTGATACCTTTCTGACTTATTTGGATTCCTAATCTCGGATCTACGGTCATTATATAAATACAGACGTGCATCCCTATCCAATTGCAGAAGCAACCACCTGACTACCTGACTTCCTAGCCATCCAAATGTCCAACGACCCAACTACTCAAACACCACACCATTCTCCACTCCACCAATGGGGAGCTTGGAAGGGGAGCAGCGTTGGCTGGGTGGTGGGGGCTGCATAGAGATAGGATGACACATATTCATATTGTTATTGTTATTTTTATTGTCATTAATTGTTAATAACTATTATTAGCATTTCAAAGTCTTGCAGCCTCTCGGAAGTGTTCTGCAGTATGGGTTTGTGTGCGGACCATCACATTCAAACCTTCCCGACCTGTCCATGAGAACCCAGCGGCACCAGTGCCCTCAATCACGTGGAGCCCGTTTTTGCAAAGAGTAAAAAGTTAGAGTAACGGCATTTGTAGCTCATGGGCAAAAAAAAACATGCTTAGATCAAAATGCCTTGGTTGCAAAGTTCCCACAGAGAAGGACTTCTCTCGCCAAGAAGTCCTGGTCACACTCCAACGACTCAAGGGGACCCTTCAATTAGCGAGAAAGCATGAGAAAGAGCTGAGAGATTGAGAACGATTGAGAGTTTTTTCATCAAGTGGGTAGATGATCAGACACTGGGCGGATCCTGGTGCTCGCCCTCGCATACTCGCAGCCTGTCCTAGGCCCATTCCGTCGTGAAGGAGGCTGGATTCGCAGACAGCGACGCGAGCACCTCTTTGAAGAAATTATATAATTTCATGGCTGATTTACAGGGTTCCGGTACGTCTGAAATTGTCATCATGCCAGCCTCCAGAGGCTCCTGGTACTTTCTATCTATGATTTGAAGCCATCAATTTGTTAATCTCAAGCTTTTTGTGCTTTTGTTACCACAACAGATCCTTCAGAGCCAAACCCAGAGCAACTGGACAAGCTGCAAATAGTCGTTTGGGTTTGTCGAGTTTGTTGAGTCTGTCGAGTTTGACATGCGTTTGAAAATTGCACGCGTGTCCATCGTGCTGCTCAGGCGGCGCCTGCCAGCATTGAGCAGCGCACAGTGCAGCAGCGCACAGTGCAGCAGCGCACAGTGCAACAGCACACTTCGTTGGGAGACTCAGATGAGAGTGACGAGGCTGTCAGCCCAAAGAAAATCATTGCAAATGTCCAGAGGAGGCTATCGAGCTTTACCGTGCTTTACCAACATCCCGGAAATGCCAGGATCAATTATATAAAGTTTGCGTGGTAGAAGGTGGTAGAAAGAGATCAGGCAGAAGAGATGTCCGTTATGCGGTACGAGTTGACTTTTCTTTTTTGATTGATATCCTCGGAAAGGTAAATGAGAAGGGATTTAGAATCAAGCAGGCGTTGATACAACGCAATTTGCTGTGAAAGGTACAATGTGCATTTTTCAAAATGATTTCTGAATCTCTATCTAAAGGTCCTTGTCAAGAGTTATGATCTTTATGACCGTTCATATCATCTTTCTATCATTTCCTCATTTCTTTTACAATTAAACCAAGTTAGACATGATCAATTCTTATGAAAGGAATATTTGTAGAGAAACTCCGAGTTACGGAAATTGAACATGTGCAGTTGCCAAGAAGTCTTAAGTCCAGTTGGCTGATCCTGAAGTCCTGAAGTAGAGAAGTAGCTCAAAAGTCTTGATTCCAGTGGGCTGAGTAGAGTCGAGTAGAGTAGAGGAGCAGAGTAGAGTAGAGTGGAATATGGAGTAGAATCTAGAGAAGAATATTGAGGAGAATAGGGTAGAGTAGACTAGAGTAGAGCAGAGCAGAGCACACCAGAGTAGAGATAGAATAGGGAGTAGAATCTAAAGTATAATATATAGAGTAGAATATAGATCCGCCTTGAAAGGGCTCAAGATGGCAGAAGGCAATTGCTTTGCAACTCTTGACTAACTGGTCAGTCGTGGCCCCCAAAATGAAGTGCATGTCCTTTAAATCGAAGGACACATGATCCACCTTGAAAAGGGCTCAAGACGGCTCTGGGCAACTGCGTTGCAACTCTTCAACAACTGGTCAGTCTGGACCGCCAAAATGAATTACTTTTCCTTTTAAACGTTGGACCAAACACGGCTCCAAGTAGGACCAACATGGGGCCAACACAGGGAAGATAAGAGAGTAGCAATATAGGGGTTTGGAACCACGTCTGTTACATTATCTGCACTCCCGTCAATCTTTTGCTGCGGCTCTGCAAACGAGTCCACAATGTCACTTGAAGCCTTCACCTACCCCTGGGCGGAGTTTTGAAAGGCAGACGAGCTCATTCCTTTCACCATATAGCCATGATGGAGTTTGAGAGCTATTGTTCCCGGATTGATTTTCAATTTTTTGTGCCTGTTAGATTTCAATCAAATGAGGCCGGCCCACATCATCCAGCACCGAGGGGTACGCTCCACGATTGAGGGTGGATTTCTTGTACAATGAGACACTTCGACGTAGTCCCACCTTGTTGGATTGTTAAACGTCGACAGAGTCGACAGTATCATGGGAAAAGGTTTTGAAATATTTCGAAATCATGTCGCTCCCGGGACATTGGATCTGCTGGTTTGAATAGATCTCGGGTATTCCAGATTTGTATTTTTGTTTCAGCAGTCTCCTTTTGAAGTGCTAAATGAACCCTTGCGTTGGGACATCAGTCATGCACCCAGACTGATGGGTTGGTGCCATGTTCAACATTCGCGCAATAAATTTCACTTCCAACTCCTGAGTCCAGTGCAGATGTGTTGTACGATCTGTGATGCTACTAGCTAGTAAGACTCTTTTAGCTTGGACCTTGAGTCCTTGAGAACTTTGAAAGTGAAAAGCAGACTGAGCGCATTTCTTTGAACATTGTACGGAGAGCGAATTTCATTCAAGTTCGACGTGTTTGCTACAAATTGCCCGATAGCTCATTTGTGCGCAGAAAGAAACTGGCGAATGCAAAAACAGAGGCTCGATTTCATGTCTCTGCCAGGAGACCTTGGTGGAAGAGCACCTGAAGCAAGAATTTGTAGACATCCCAGTGATAACCGAGGAGGTGAGACTGGGTGAGACTGGGTGAGACTGGGTGAGACTGGGTGAGACTGGGTGAGACTGGGTGAGACTGGGTTGCAATTGACATTCACAATGCAGGTCGCAACGTGTTTTTCAATTTCATCCGTGCATTTTTGTGCTGAAGGGGGGGGGAGCAGCAAACACGCCAGAGAATGCCAACACTTTACACTTGACCCGGCCTTGCCAGTGACTAGTATGATCCTAGTAGTATCTAGTAATATCTATAGTAATATCGTAATATCTAGTATACTTTTGCTTTACCCAAAGCTCAGATGCAGTGTCCTTTCCATAAAGGGTCGACACTTTGCATTTCATGGCATTTCATGGCATTTCATGGCATTTCATGGCATTTCATGGCATTTCATGGCTGTGATCTGGCTAAGACCCGGCTCTTACTCTTGGAGTACATGATGTTCCATGATTGTTTATACGCGCCCTGGTCTGCAATCTCCTTGTCTTATCTTTTCGCATCTCTTGAGATGTACCTTCTCCGTGCTTCATGGGTGGCTTCTACCGCTTCCTCGGAATTTGGCAAGTGTGAGGGCACCTTTCTGCACGTTTCCTCAATAAAGTACGCAAGCACAGAAAATATAATTGAGGTTTTTGAAACTTGCCCTATCTTATTTTTTATACACCTCCAATGCTTCCATCTTCAATTGGAACGTGTTGTCAGCGATATACTTTCCTTGCACGATCAAACCTATGGGAACCGTTGTTCGGCAGTCTCTGTACACATCTCAAAGTTGTGACACAACTATCAAAAGAATCAAAACCAATTGACTGTTGATGCGTGTGATTCATTGCTGCATTCAGTGCGAAGAAGGCGAGTATGAAAAATCCTAGTCGAGAAGGATGAGAAGGTCCTCCAAAGTATCCTAAAGCGCTTCTCAGTTTCGCAGCTGTAGAGCCATGTAGAGCCTTTGCATTTGTCTCTATGCTTTGGCTGAAGTGTCTGCTTTACATTTGTTTCTGGTCCAGCACTGTGCCTGTATCCGAATTGCTGCGAATCACGATTGACAAATGCTATGAGTTTCTGGGTCTTCACATGCAGCCATCAGATTCTACCTAGCAGGCCTGCAATTGCTTGCAGGTAGATTCCATTACTTCCACTTTCTGAGACCAGATAGGTTGTGACTTAGCTTTGTCTTCCAAAGCTGGGGCTGAGACAATACGCATGATTCTGCATGATGTTCAAGGTCTTTCTTTTGGCAAATGTCATGGTAACATGTCCTTTCCTTGACTTGACTGTTTTCTGGATGTCCCAACAGTACTCTGTTTTGATATGTTTTGAATATGTAGAATACACTATAAAAATATGTGTATCGATACCATGTACATATTTATGTGCCATGGTCAGAACGGTTTTTCCGAAACAGCTACAATCCAATGCGCTTCTCAATGCTTGAAAGAAACGGATCTTTTTCTCTGTGTCATATCCTTGTCTTCCACTTGTCTCCCTTTGTATCCCTTCTTCTTTCCTCAATAATGGGATCCCATTCCACCATGATTGTCCGTGTTAAATGCTTGTCTCCACTTGTCTCCGACTTGTCTTGCTTTGTCTTTTTCTCCCTTCGTCCCTCATGTGTAAGCTATAAGTGTAAGAAATAATGCTGTTCAATCATGATGCCTCCACTGGACTCTCTTTGACTCTCCTTCGGCTCCTTTGTCTCCCATGAAACTTCCATTTGGTTTGTGTTGGAAAAAACACATGCTGTTACGCCGTGAGTTTTCACTGGCGATCTTTCATTCCCTTTCTCACTCTTTGACTCCCAGCTGTGTTCCGCCTTTTGGTTTGGCTAGGAGAAAAGATGTTGTTCGGTTATGATGGCTTTTTCTTTTAGTTTGTGTGGAAAAGGATGCTGTTTCGTCATGGTGACTCCATATGAACGTCCATGTCTTCCTTGTGTCTTCCTTGTGTCTTCCTTGCGTCTTCCTCTTTGTCTGCTTGGGAAAAAGGAGGCCGTTCCGTCATGGTGACTCCATTTGGCTCCCTTTGATTTCCTCTGTCTCCCATGTTTGTTTTTTGGTTTAAATTGGAAAGGATTGTGTCCAGTCACGATCTAGAACAGGTTTCCGTCCCAAGCCTTCCAAACGCAGCAATGGACAGCTGGCAGTACGGTGTGTCGGAAGCTGTGGGCATGGATGATCGAAAAAGAGGTGAATGATCATCGTGACCCGAAGAGCATTTTAAGGACTGGATAACCGCATCCTGTGCAAAGGAGGGGAGAGCAAGATTCCACGAAGAATACTCACATGAAGCAAAGCGGTGAAATTCATAGAGTCTTATGTCATAGAGATATGCTCGGCAGAGATGAGACTGATAGATAGAGGTAACTTTGGCAGAGAAGAGATTGATAGAGGTGAGCTTGGTACAGACAATGTGCGCAAAGACCAATCGCCAGACCTAACAGAGAGTCACCAAGCATTGCCCCTGCCACACGAGACATGGCTCAATGTCACCGAGGTTGACAAGGATGAATTTGAACAAATTTGACAGAGATAAAGATCATATATATATATATACTAGAGGTAAATGGAAAAAGGCAAGTTCGATAGGGAGAAGCTTGATAGAGATCAGTTCAGGAAAGTAAGTTTTACGGAGATAGCGTACGCTTTTTTTTGATGTAGATAATAAGCTTGACGCAGATAAATTCGATTAACACATAATGACACACACACATATATATATATATTATGTATTTGATAGAGATATAAGCGAGATAAAGTTTCGGGGAGATAAATAACGTAGAGATAAATCTAGATACATATAAAAATTGTTCGGTAGAAGTTATTGCTGACGGCAAACGCGGAAGGAGGAAGGGTGGAAATTCAAAGCCGAAAAGCAAGGACTTTATGCAAAAATGTGGGAAGATGCTGAAAAAACTGTTTGGGGTAGATGCTGGTGTAACTTTCCCGTGAAAGGGGATGGCCATCCACCCATGGATCAGAATCCTCAATAGTGAGATAACCTTAATCAATCTACGATCTTTTGACCACAGGGCACATGTATACATACTGTACTTATACTTATGACTACCATATACATCTATATACTGTATATGCGATGATAGACGCTGACTTGTCCAAGTGGCTCTGTGAAGGTGCGGTACCTTGACATCCCTGACATCCGTGAGGTGGAAAAAATCGAAGAAGTCCCCCAGGCTGGAAACTGACAAAAGATTGGGGGAAGTTGACTGCGAGATCTCTGCGAGATCTCTGTGGAGCTGTCACGGGTTTTGCTCTCTTGAGAAAGAATATCTCTTGAGAATATCTACTGAGAAGATCTACTGGGAGAGCCTTGGTAGATCTCTTCGCAAGAGCCTGAGATCCCCTGAGATCCCTTGAAGATAAATGCCACAGCAACAAAATCTGAAAGCTGAGTAGCTTTAGGTCTACCGGTCTACCAGTCTACCAAGTGTTCGCCTAGCCTGCAGATCAAACATCAGCGCCTCCCACAAAGTCTTAAGCGCAACAAAAACAAAAAACAGTGCATTTTGTTAAGAGAGACTTCAAGAGCACTGTCCCTGCCACGACAAATGGACCTGAGATAGCCAACGCAGTGTTTTTGCCATTGCCATGCGGAATGAACATTTACCGCATCCAAAATTTGCAACCCTTGTCACAGCACGGCCTCATCCTCTTTGAAGTGCTGTGCGTGCCGCATTTTTGCAAGTTCACGAAATGCTGCTCTGATTGCAATATCGCATTCTGAAATGTGCTTCAAGTACTGCACCCATGACACACAAAAAACGTTTCGAAGCTAGGTAGCCTGAGCAAGAATGCATACAGTTTGTGCAGGCCGGCGCCATGGAAACCGCTTGCAGGATTTCGGAATCGTTTTTTATGTGAGTGATGACAAACACGCACGCAAACCCTTAGAAGACCTTTAAACAAAATTCTTGGTAAATCTTTCAGAAGGTGCCCAGCAGAAGCAACTGACTGCCACCGAATCATCACAAGCAGGAACCTTTCCTTGCTCCCATTTCAGTCCCACGCCTAGTTTGGAACAGATTCACCACAAATGTCACGTTGAAGGCATCAATGTCATCGGCTTAGAGTACTTAAGAAGATCTTGCGACATTCACAGAGACCTTCAAGGGATTTTGCCCAAGGATCTCACGGAGATCATCAAGGGATCTGTGTAGATATTTTGCGAAGGTATTGCAGAGATCTTGCATGATCTTACATGGGCATGTCATTCAGAAAGAGGTCATGTCAAGACTGCAAGGAGATGTCGCACAGAGATCTTGCAGGGAACCTGTGGAAGTCTTACAAAGTCACATTTTGCGGAGGTTCCCAAGATTTGGTGCAGAGATCATGCTGCTACCCCCAAGTATACTTTTGGTGTCTAGAGACCAAAAGAAAGCTTGAATAAATTTGAATAGAGATGTTGGAGTCCCTAATTTCATCCCGCGGAGATTTGGCACATAGTGGGACCATGTTCTTTCCCCTGAGGTTTCCTTGTGGGAGAATCTGACAGTAACATAAAGTAACTCTGCTGGACTCTGCTGGACCAAATTGAAGCACAGTACGAGTCGTACGAGGAGAGCTTTAGTGCATTGACGTAATGAAGATGCCATCGCTGATGATTCAAAGCAGCGATATAAAACCGTATATGCCTGAAATTCAAATCTTCAGAATGAGGCAGACTAGATGCACCAAGAATCTGAACCAAATCTAATCATCGTGCGGCCTCTTGAAGTTTATGGCCAGGTAGTTGCAGTGCCATTTGAACAACTCGTCGAGGAGATTGTGAAAGTTCCAAGGCGTTTTGGGTGGATGGCGCTGTTGGCGGGGTGACTGGTCTCATTGATATTGAAGTCTGATATCAAAATCTTTCAATCAAAGTATCCAAACCTGGAATGGCACGCAATTTATTTCAAATTGATGTCCAGAGAGGGTGCAGTTCTAGAGGCCGATTGAGGCCGATAGAGGCCGATTGAGGTCCTAGACACTTGATTCTGTGGATTCATAATCCTTTTTTGAGAGCTAGATGTACCTGGCTTCAGAACAAAATAAACGAAGAGAGAAGCTACACACCTACACATTTCCAAACATGCGGATATTTGGCTGTTTCTGGTCTCTGTTGATCACACGCCTAGAATCCAGTGGTAGAGTAGATGTTGCCAATGCAGATGTCTTCAAGGCAATCTAGATCCAAAGACCTCTTGATTAGCGCTGAGTGGCACACAAGATGGATGTGGCCCAGCATTTGCAGATCGAAATTGGGGATGTACGATATCCAATTCGCAGCTAACTTTGTATAAGTGTACAAATCCGCTAGAGTTGCTAGAGATGCTACGGCTCCACGCAAATGTGAAGTCTTCGTGACAGACCGCAGGGTCTCCAAGGAGGAACGTGTCCTCCAAAGAGCAGTCACGGGACCCTGTATGGCACAGTCTGATTGCAATCTGGCATGGTGAGTTGATTGAAACGGCCAAACCAATAAGATCAGCTCCTCTAAACGCTTTTGGGCTGTTGCTACAACGCTATATCCGATATTGTGAAGATTTGCAGACATGTACAGCAGTTTCAACATGGCCACTTGTTTCATGCATTGATTCAAGTTTTCTTCCAAGAGTTCATGCCATTTCATCTGACCATGATCCACATACTCAATGGCGCAGCTGATGAAACCTTCCATGGCGGAGAAATGGAAACGCATAGGGCACGACAGTCTGGGGTTGAACTACGCTCTCTCGCGGTCTGCTTGATCTCACTTCAGAGATTGTTAGTGTCTCCGTGTAGTGTTGGTGATCAGGCGTCATCGTTCTCCACCAATGAAGTTGGTCCAGCTCTTTTACTTTTAACTCAGCATACACTTTTTTATGTCCAACTATTGCGCAATACTCTTCATAGAGCTCCTCCCAAGTACTTTTACCAGTTCTCGTTCCTCAAACTTGCTGAGCCACACCGAACCGACCAAATCTCTTGTGTCACCATCCACTCTGGCTTGAAGCCTCTTGTATCCACATCTGCTCCAGGGTCAAAATTGAAAAACCCCCTCCTCAAATTTGGAACATCATCTCTGTCAAGGTCAAACCCGTTTGACCCTGCCTCAGACGATGTTGGCGTCATCTGAGGGTTCTGATGCACAGAACTTGTAAGTGGTCTTCTCCCTGTGACTCTAACGCTGCTCCTTCTGACTGCTCTTCTCGTTCTGGTTGCTTTTCGCTCTGCCGCATGAAATTCGTGCTTCATTGCGTTGAGAATCACCACGCCCATTTCTAACTCCTCAATTCCTCACCGTGGCGAGGAAGTTGTGGTTACTCATCACAGGAAAAGGATAATATGCAGTTCTTACCAGATGGATCTGCTCCTTGACAAAGTCGGCGCGCTCTCGCGTTCGATTGAAGAACTTTACTTTACTACCGCGTACTGAACCATGTCGAATATATATATAGTTCATGTAGTTGAATACCATGTTCTAAGTCCAACCGCTTTCATGAGAGTGAGCATGACTAACTTCCACATTGAAGACGAAGTAGTTGAAACATCCCATGTCCTAGTAGTATATGCCGTGGTCATAGTACTACCATCCAGGTCATAGCTGTACAGGTGGTGCCAGAATTATAGAACGGAGCCAGGAGTACAAAAGTACGGTAAAATACCGTACCTTTGTACTCCTCCGGGTTCCGATTCCGCGCGGAGTCGGGAAATTTAATTATAGAACG
>Ga0126342_10018700_pt1 | contig 11846 bp, 10 predicted proteins | sample Cyp1metagenome_FD_92528 | JGI IMG/M metagenome (GOLD analysis project Ga0126342, IMG submission 92528) | Coral microbial communities from Lord Howe Island, Old Settlement Bay, Australia - Cyphastrea 1 metagenome | ecosystem: Host-associated > Invertebrates > Cnidaria > Coral ... | reverse complement strand
GGATGTATACATCCACCGATCTGGGACGATGTCAAACACACCTGGGAAGATGTGTGTTGGATTTGTTTCGCTCTCAAACGACGCAGAGGTCCAAGCTGCAATCGACACGTTCCATGCAAAGGTTCTCCAGGGACTTTCTGACAAACCAGTGGCTGTGCAGAGAGCAGTTCCAAGATTATCTACTTTACGGTCTTCCCCTTCTACACCTGGAGCCGCATCTGCTGAGCCCCACTTGGCTGGAACTTCACAGGTCAACTTAGATGCAGCCCCAGGTACTTCAGAGGGAGGCCAGAAGAGATGGGCGGTGGAAGAAATCTATACAGATCCATCGTGTTGGAAAAAGAAAAAAAGAAGGACAAGGACTCAAAGAGAAAAAAGAAAGATGCATACCCTGAAGAAGAACCAGAAGAGCTACCGTGGGTAAGAAGGCAGAAGCTTAGATCACTGCCTGTCGACTGATTCATCACAAAGCCACGCAGTGTTGAAAAAAAGTTTGGGGTTGGTTTTTCGTGCTTTTGGAGTTTGGTTTCAAAAGGATAGTGGTCCCAAATTGGAGCTATGTTTCTTTTTCGGGTGCGAAGTTTTTAGGCAATATATTTATTGGAAATGAGATGGTTCGATTTTTTTGGGGAACTGAACCAGGGTCACTATAGGTGTTATCAGTTTCAACATGTTTGGTATGTGGCAATTTTCAGGGAGAGCCGTGTCGTTGAGATGCTTTCAAGGGTTGGGAAGTGGAAGACAATGAATCTCAAACCCATTTGCTGGTGTTTGTTTTGCGCGTTTATCCGTTCATAGTTGTTTTTACATCGGAGGAAAAACAGTTTTACTCAGTGATCAGAACCCATGTGATCGTTTCTTGAAGCTACCAACCACCATCGTCCCATGGATTTGCAGTTTTTCCAAGATCAATAGAGTGTGCACACCAAAGCACAATTTTAGACTACTGTTGCGACCATGCCCAAACCTTACTCGATGGTGTTCAAATCCGATGGCACTGTGGAGAAAGATGGTGATGGGGAGCCTTCTTTCATGATGCAGCTTTTGGTGACCAGGGCACAACACCTGCTATCTCAAAGGTCCCAAGTCATCAACGTGGCTTCTGGAGTTGCTGGGGAACCAGTTTCAGCATCCAGTCAAGCTGCTCTCGACGCTGCACTCGCTATGTCTGACTCTTCAGATGAGATGGCCGAGGAAGAGGTGACCAAAAAAGAAGAGCTTCATTAAGACCAGGGAGACCAGGAAAAGACAACTGAGCCCCATGGTGACAGCCCAAAGACCAAGGACTACCAAAAGAAGAAGTCCAAAAAGTCCAAAAAGAACAAGAAGATGGGGAAGGGCATGAAGTTTGGCAAGTGAGTTGGCCGCTACATGACTTCAGCGCCGACAGTTTTGTTTTTAAGAAAGTTTGTAGGATTTGCTACTTGGATGCAAAAGCGAAAAAGGTGAGCACATGTTCCAAGTATGAAAGATCCATGAAACCATGATGTCACACTGATGTAGTTTGAAGGAAGTTTCAAGGAAATTTCCTCAGTGTGCTGAGGAAGTTTCAAAGGCAGTTTCACTACATAGTGAGGAAGTTTTCAATGGAAGAACATTGATATTACTGCAGTTTTGCACGATTTACTATTCAAACTTCCTCAAAACTACATCCAAACTTCCTTCAAACTTCTTTCAAACTGCCATGAAACTACATCAAACAGTCAAGGCAGTTTCAAGGAAATTTCCTTGAAACTTCCTCTCGCATGTTTGTTGGAATCTTTGCTGAGGCCTTCGCGATGCGTGACACTTGACGCATTCACCATGCCACTTTGTGTGGATTACCTGTCTCATTCATACCTAGTCTTTACCATTTTTACCTCAAGGTTGCTAAGCATCCTGACCTGACCTGACCTGAGCCTGCATCTTCGACATGAAGAAGCCTGGCATGAAGAGACCTGCGTCCAGCTCCGGCTTGTGCATCCAGAAGACCATCTCTAAGATGCAGAGAGGAGTTTCGAAGGCAGACTTGGTCCAGAACAAGAAGGAGACGCCAGACTCGACTGAGACGGACACGGAGGTGACTGGCCGAGACAAGGCCAAAGGCCAGAAGTATGCCAAGATGAAGGACAGTCTGCCAGAACACGTGTTGGACTTAGTGGAGAAGCAATCCGCTAAGGCTTCCAGCCCACGTGACTACAAGACCATGGTGATCAACAAGCTGTTTACTCGCGATTCCAAGGGGAAGCTTCAGTTGAATCTGAACGATCACCTCTTCCAGGAGCACAAGAGGATTTACCAGGAACGCTTTGCAAAAGAACAGGACAATGCCATGCCGGAATCAATCCTGAAGGGATTGTATTTCCACAACGATGATCAAGCTTTCAAGCTTGCAGTCAAAAAGGGTGAGGTGCAGGCTGTGGACTGTGGTGATGGCCAAACAATGTACAGCTTCACTACCTACAAGAAAGGCAAGAAGCATGCCACCGTTGAAGAGCAAATTGTGAAGAGCAGCTCAAAGATTTCAAAGGAGCAGTGCAGAATGTTGGCAGCAGCATTCGAGCATGTGGGTTGGAGCTGGACCTACAAAGACAAGGATGTCACCAAGTTCCTTCCTGGTGCCACGATCCCACCGGCAATCCAGGATCTCATCAAGGAGGCTACTGATTCTCAGGCCAAATTGGCCAAACAAGCTTCTATGATCATCAAGGCCTGGGCTGGAGACAAGTCGGACGAGAGATTCAAAAAATTGAAGACAGGGCATGGGGTTTGCAACACCAACATCGCGAAGCTGAACCATATGAAAGAATTCCACGAGCTACCGGACAACATGGAATCGACCAAAGAGAACCTGGACCAGGCGATGCTTAGTATGGCAACCCATACTTCCGAGTACAATGAGCTCGTGGAAGTGACCCGCGGTTTGATCAAAGCTTCCAAGAAGTGAAGGCATCCCATTTTCCAGGGTTGATTTTGCCGTCCATGTTGTAAGGAAACCCCAAATTGAAAAATATAGACTAAAAGAGTTTCATCACTGAATCTTACATCATACATGTGACATGTGTACTTTTGGTTGGGGGCATTCTTTGGCAGCAGGGCGTGCCAATTTTGGGCAATCTATGAAGGAAATCTGAAGGGTGTGGATCCTTTTTTGGTACATACCTGTTTCAAAAAGCGAAAGGTTCCGAAAAAACATCTGAGATGGGCAGGGGAAAAAACGGTCAGAGCTGGGGTCCTCATTGTGGACTGGGGAACAGTCAACATGGAGGGGTGCGCAAATTACTTTTAAAAATCCATGGTAGTCTCAAGTCATCTTGTCTGCAAGATGTATGAACGATGAGAATGAAAGCCTTGACAACCTTCATTTAGACATTCAAAAGGAAACTGTAGTAGAATCTTCACCATCCCATGGTCCACAAACATGTGGTCAAATCATTCTACCAGCAGTCACTCTAGCAGCACTCTACCATGAGAGAGAGAGTTACCTCGAGAGAACATGCCTGAAACCGCCACAGCATTTTTCGATGCTGCGTCCAAGTTGCTCGAATCGTTTTTGCATTGCCTAAATGTAAATTCAACGACCTCTCTAGATGCAACAAAAACATGTACATGTTTGGTCTTTCATTTTAACATTTATGAAAATCCATTCGCGAATATGATGGTACTTTGTCTACACATGTTACTGTACAAACAAAGATGTCATTAGACTTACAACATGTATAAGTATATATTATATATTCATATATGTATATCTGGTCACGAAAGCTCGCATGAGTATTGATAGGATGTCTTGTTTGGTTTTTCATTGCAAAGACATCAACATGTATGCAAACACTCTCAAAAGGTAGACTGCTCTCAAGGTAAACCACTCTCAAGGTAGATTGCTCTCAAGGTATACACAGTAAGGGTGTGTTACTTACAACAGTCGACAGCTTAGGACACATGAAACGACGACTTGATGCTGATGTCGACCATGGCTCCCGTAGGGGAGGGTTGCGGCAGAGGCTTCACAAACAGGACCTACGATGTGAAGTCCCAAACCACCAGTCAGCTCTATGCAACCTGTTTTTGCAATTTTTTGCATGGGGCGAAATGGATGCTCAATTGTGCCAAAAAATAGCTCATGCAGCCTTCAGAGACGCTTGTGACATGAAGGAACTACGTACAAATTTGAAAGACTTGGAGAGAATATCAACCATTGGATGTTCGGGGGTGTATCCCAACAAGTGCTATGGCGAATTGATGTCTCACATTCCCTTTGACATCAAAGTGCCTCTTCCCTTTGTTGAAAAAATTCCGCTCAAAAAACCGCTGAATCTTCTACCCCAAGCGATTCTTCTACCCCACGAGCTCTTCGCCAGCATTTGGGAATGGTACCCGAACACTTGGAGTCAGCACATCCTTCCTTCCACAGATCGCTTGCGTGAATTTTGGTCAACAAATCAATTTCATCCAAGCATGGCCTCGCATATTCTGAAAACCAGAGAAAACTTTGAGTCGCGAGCAATACCCTTTAGCTTGCATGGTGATGACGTCCCCATAACAAGAGTGGGGAAGGCTTGGTGTGCACTCATGGCAACTTTTTCGATGTGCTCCATGGTGGCCAAAGGGGAAACCCGGGACATGCAATTCATGATCTACGGAGTCTTCGAGCACTTGAGGGTGAAAGACCCGGACCCAAAGAAGGACACCTTAGGCGTTTTCTTTTCCATTTTGGGCTGGTCTCTGCGGTGGCTCTATCTGGGCCAATGGCCAGACCGTGACTGGAAAGGACAAAAGCCCCTTGCCTTACTCCATTTACCTTTTGAACCTTTTTCTCCCAACACGATCCCTCACAATCAGGGTGTATTTTCAATATCAGATATATCTTCATTTGACACACTGCACTAGGAAAACACGTCAGTTTTTTTTGGACCTAAACATAATTTTGAAAGTGAAATTATCTGTTGAATTCTAGGGGGTTATATGAGACCTATAATCCAAGCATAGGGGGTTATTAGACCTATAAGCCAAGCATGGTTCATGAATAATTTGGGAAATTAACCCTGTGATCATGGAAATCTAAAGTTGGATGTTGTCATTCTTTGCCCCGAAGGTATGACTTGAACAGCGAAAGTGGACGTCGTGCTTTGCGTCCACTTGCAGGTGGTCACTTCGGAGTCCTTTGGGGAATACTAGGTGATCTGGACTACTTTTCTAAGGTCTTAAATTTACCTCGTTCAACACTAGCAGATGGCCCTTGCGCTCTTTGCAGGTGCAAAGGACATGGCCCAGTCTCTTGGACAGACTTCCGCACTGGTGCTGGATGGAGGAATGTTCAATGGACAGCTCATGAATGGCGACTATGGGATGGTCGGTCCAAATGTCCACTCTTTCAGGACCCAGATTTCTCTCCATGGCTGGTGTCTATGGATTGGATGCATGCAAAGTACTTGGGGCACGACCAGCAAACTTACGGCAGTGTGTTATCACTGCTGGTCCATTTTGTGCTACCTGGTCAACCTGAATCGAACCTGGAAATCATATGGAAAGACATTCAGTCATACTACAAAAGAAACCAGACCCCAGTGAGATACAAATATCTCAACCGCCTCAGCATGTTCCAGCGAAAGACTTATCCCAAGTTAAGAGGGAAAGCAGCCGAGGTGAAATACCTGGCAGGGCCTTTGTTGCATGTGTGGCAAAAATACCACAATCCCAGGCTTTCAATTCATCGAGACATACTACTGTATTTGAAGTTGAACCTGCAGATTGAAGAGCAGATTGTGGACAACAAGGACAGCCTAGCTTTCCCCGAAGAAGAAGCAGTGAGATTTGAAGAAAGCGTCACATCCATGCTACTTCTGCTCACCCGTATTGCTGAGCACTTTCTGGAAGAAAACTTATTCAACATCACGCAGAAGGCCCACTTTATGCAGCATGTGGCACTGCTGGCTCGGTGCATATCACCACGACTTCTGTGGTGCTTCATGGGGGAAGACATGCAAAAGAGGATGTCTACGCTTGCGAAAAGCTGCGTACGAGGCCAAAGGCCTGGACAGACCATTTTCAAACTCTTTCAAAGGTACCGCTTAGCGTTGCACCTTCGTTTTCGGAAGCATGGCTCATCGATTGTGACTTGCAAAGCAAGGAACAATGGGTCTTTTTCTGATGCAAAACCATGCCGGAGTGGGAAAACGAACTTTTGTTTTCTTTTGCATAGATCGGTTTCATCAGATTGACTCGTTTTTCTCACATAGGGACCAAAACTGTGTGATGATTTCAACACGCAAACGTCTTTGCGATGTCATCGCTATGAACTGGTCTCTGCTTGTTTTGTCCAAACAAAAGATAGTCCAACACATGCAAATGTGTTGCATAATGAGTTGGAATCAACTTTCACTTTTAAAGTGAGTGCCAAAACAAGGTGCTTGTTTCACAAGGCGATTGTTTTCTGATGTTGTCTACCTTTTGAGAGCCACCCACCACAGAGAGACACGAGACCTTGAGGGACTGCCAACGCCATGTCGTTATATGCATTTTCCACCTATAAAAGGCCCTAGGATCTGTGTTTGGACAAACACTCACATGCACCTCAGGACCACGCGCAGACACCAGATCCCATAGTGATAGTGTTGGTGGTAGTACTAATAGTAGTGGTAGTAGTAGTAGTAGCAGTAGAAGTAGTACTGGTAGTAGGAGTAGGAGTAGGAGTAGGCGTCGTAGTAGTAGTAGTAGTAGCAGTAGGAGTAGGAGTAGGAGTAGTAGTAGTAGTAGTAGTAGTAGTAGTAATAGAAGAAGTAGTAGTAGAAGTAGTAGTAGTAGTAGGAGTAGGAGTAGTAGTAGTAATAGTAGCGGTATAATAGGAAGATAAGGAAGGGAAGTAGGCGTAGAAATAAGAATTTGGTTAGGGTAGGAGGAGTATACGAAGAAAGTAGTAATAGCAGTAGTATATTAATAACAGTCCAATGGCAATGGTGCTGCTGTCAGTACTAGTGCGCCTGGGCTTTGGGAGTTCCTTGGGAGGATGGTAATGCTTCTGCTCTTGTTGGTGTTGATGTTGATGTTGTGGTGGTTGGTGGTGGAGATGGTTCTTGGTTGCTTGTTGGTAGTCGATGGACAATTGTTGTTTGCTGTTGGTTACTTGTTGGTTACTTGTTGGTTGGTGCTGGTTTTTTGTTGTTTGTTATTTTTCCTATTTCTTGTTCGAAACTGGTGGTTTGTTGTTTGTTCTTATTCCTTGTTTGTTTTCTCTGTCGTTTGTTGTATAAGTGGTTTCTTGCATCTCTGTTTTTTGGTCTGTGTACAGGTTTGTTGTTGTTGTTGCTGCTGTTGTTGTTGTTGTGGTTGTTGTTGTTGTTGTTGTTGTGGTTGTTTGGTTGTTTTGATGTGTTGGTCATGATGTATTTTTTGCGTATCGTCATGTTGATGATATTCCGATAAAAAAACATTGTGATTTTGACTACTTCAGTGCCTCAGTTTGATGTCAACGATATCTAATTTACCAAAAATGGGCAAGGCAGTTTAAAGGCAGTTTAGAGGCAGTTTCGAAGAAGTTTTGATGTAGTTTCTCCTGTTGCCATTTTGCCAATCTGCCGTTTTCGGCAGATTGAGATCTAACTATTTCGGCAAATTGCGATCTGACTTTTTCTCCAGATTTTTGCCTAAGAAATCTAGAGATTTTGAAAGATATTAGTCTTTTTTTTGACTAATTTTGAAAAATCTCTTGATTTTTGTAAAATCAAGATTCTCCACGTTTTTGTCTAACCGGGTCTATTGGGTGGAGACCACGATCACTGACCTCATAGAGCAGAAGACCAAGTTGGGTCGAGAACGAGCAGCAGCTGTCAACCACTTCACCTGCATTCTCGCCCTGGCACCCATGGTCTACAGATGGAAGAAGAAGCTGCCAGTCTACACGAGCTATTCAGCGGTGGCCAAAGAGAACCTTGCAAAGGTTGAGGAGTACGTGAGACGTGTTCAGACGTCTTTGATGCTTACCTTCGAGATCTTGGAAAACCATGGTTACAACGTCATCAATGTCGAGGAAGGCAACCACGAAGAGATCAAGAAGCGCAACAAATGCTTCTCAGCTTTGAGGGACTTCATGACAACCCTCACAGAGACGCAAGCCGGTGGAGGACAACCTGGAGCACAAGTGGCCGCCAGTGGGTGGAAGAAAGTGTTAAAGTTCAACGATGGAGTGTGGCCCCGGAGCCTCCAAGTGGGCAGGTACCTGGTTGGGTAACGATCTCTGATCCAACAACCCCGGGGCCTAGAGTAGGAAGGTTTGTACCAAAACAACCTCCTGGACCACCACCTGGATACAAGGCACCACCACAGCCACATCCTTCTCCACCACCGAAGGCGAGACCAACATCTACGGCACCACCACCGCAGTCTACTGCGACGGGATCGCAGTCATCCAGTTCAGCTGGAGCACCACCGCAGGCTGAGCCTAAACCTGCGGCAAAGTCTATGCCATCACGACGTGACGTGCCCGAGACTGAGTATGTCCAGGCACAGAAGCCATTGTACGTGACGGCCTATAACAAATCACTGCAAGACTACACGGGCACACCAGTGAGATCCAAGTTGAACATTCAGGAGGTGAGTGGGGAGTTCGCCCTATCTCATGTCCAAGGACCAATGGCAAATAGTGCTCAAATGACGTGGAGACAGTACCTGAGGAGAGTCGCCACGTACACTTGCCTATGCTTCGGACTTGCCAACACCAGAGAGATTGCAGACAACTCCTACCCCCTTCAGCGACATGGAGTGGCTGAGGATTTACAACGCAGCCGTGAAACGCGGGGGCATGCTGCACCAGAACTATTACCTCTCGGTTGGTTCAATGACGGTGATGATTAGTAAGAATGATGATGCAAAGGCGACGAGCCAGGACTACTACCAATGGAAGAGAGGCCTGACTTCAGGAATCGGTGGAACCATCGTGGAGAGGCCGTTGGTACGAAAAGAGAAGGACGTGCTGGCAGGGAACTTCCGGTATGGGAAGACCATCATGATCACGGACCTCATGTACAAGTGCAACTCGAACTCGAAAGGGATGACCAACATCCAATATGGGCTCGACGAGGTGGGCTATGCCATCACGGTCATCGACATCAACAGCTTCAAGAGCACGTCCAAAGCCCAGAAGTTCTTCGATGTGGTTGAACACTTGAAGAGGAACGTGATGCCCGACATAGCAACCGAAGAGAACGTGACACTCCGCTTTTGGGTATCCTTTGCGTTCCTCATCGCAGATCATCCTCCATACAACGTGTGGGTGGAGCGCGACTTCGCGGAGCAATTTGCTGAGGCGATCCGAGGAGTCGACAAGATGGCAACCAGACCGATCTTTGTGTCCATGTGCAAAGATTCAAGGTTCCACGGGATCCCAACAGGTATTCACGACGTTGCTGTTGACTCTGCCGACATCCTCAGAAGTTTTGGCATCATGGTCACAACTGATGATGGGATGTGGAGACTGATGTATGGTCATGCCAGAAATCATTACATGAGCAACAACCACCTACCTGAACGACTTGGAGTCTTCGCCACCATCGAGAAGTTCCTCTTCCGGCAGCGAGTGCTACTGATGTGTTCGCTGAACGTCGAGGCATCCAAGGGGATGAATGACTTGGTGAAGGAGTCATCGATGAAGGTCGGGATCGACTTAGAGTTGATGGACAGCGTGCTCAAGGGGCCTGCTACGGTCGACATTGGGGCCGGACGCGGGATCCCTGATACCACTAGCGCTGGCTCTGATGACTCAGACACCATCGGTATCGGTGGAGGCAGAAAGGTCACGGTAGAATACGAAAAGGCACCGTGGGTTGAAGCAACAGTGCGATCGTGACTGCCGGAATCATCGGCCAACATGTACGACATGTGGTTCTATGTCAAACCATGGGCGTGACGACGCCTTTCTATGCCAGTATCATTTCAATGGGAACGACGATGAAGTGGTCCCATCAGATTATCTGAGGCAAGACCATCAATGGGGCAAACAATGCATCGTTTGCCGGGCCAATGAGATGTCCAGGGAGTATGGTTTGTGGCAACCCGAATACCAGCGGAAGATGATCGTCAAGACGGCCGCAAGAACCAAGGCATTCTTTGCCATCTCGGGTGAGAACAATCACTATGTGACAGATCCATCGAAGGATTTTGTGCAGTTCCTCAAGGACATCACCTATGCAATGGTCGGCAACAAGAAATGCGAGCATAGCGAGATCCTGATGAAGGCCTTATCGCACTTCGGGACCGTTAGGGTTCCCAGGGATCGTGTGAAGCAGATCTTCACTTGGAAACGTGGGAAACAGTACACCGTCATCCGGGAAGAGTTCCAATTGGAAACCGAGCAAGGTACGCATCAGAGGTATGCATACCGTGTCTCCAAGGACTACGGGAACGTCTTCTACAAGGACTACCTCAAAATGGTGTTGGGGAACGACTTCGCCGAGATCATGGACTACCCCGATCCCGCAGCAGAGAAATGCGGGGACGTGGTCGAAATGTCGCTTGGCATGCTAGACGTCGCCAACATGACGAAGTCGCAGATCACATTCATGGAGACAAAGGCGGACCCAGGCGAGCTGCTTGCTGGCCTGGAAGCGCCGCTCAACATCTTCCATGGAACAACAAGATCTACGACGACATCCAACACCAAGAGGAGCGGATCCAGGGTAACTGAACCCATGAACCATGAAGAGGTTGTCGTGAACAAGATTCTGTTCGACACACCGATGTGGCACAGCCTGCAAAATGTTTGCCTGATTGAGGATGAAGAAATCAACATCATCGCCGCGAACTACAAGAGATCTATGGCCAATGAGGATGATGATGATGAGATGGAACTGGACGGTCAGGGAACCGGGGCAGGCTCGTCGGCGGCCCCGGGACCATCGACCAAAAGTGCAGGAGCTAGTGCTGAAGGGGCAGGCACATCTGCGGCCCCAGACATGCACGATGCACCTGGCACTCCACCTAACCCCGAGGAAGAGTTCCAGATCTCAAAAGACAAGGGATCAGTCATCGATGCCATTGATGCGCTCTTCGCGCTGGCTGACGACAACAACGTTTGCCTGAAGTGCCGCGAGAGTGGACATCCCAACTATGAGTGCACCGTGAAGGGCGACGATCCAGTTAAGAACTCGTTGATCAATCTGAGGAAGAAGCTTCAAGGTGAAGAAGTTGATGATGAAGGGACGGCCAAAGAATCCAAAGGCGAGGAACATCATCAACAACAACAACAGTTACAAGGTTACAAGGTTACAAGGTTACAAGGCCACAAGAGATTGAGAGTACATGTACCTCCGACCTATCCCACTATCGGTGATCGGTGATCGAGCTCACGGTGAGAAGAGTATCAATGGAGTGAAGACCATTGAGAAGGGTCCAGCAACGAAAGATGAGCTGAACGACCTGGTCGACACTGCAAGTCAAAGAGGAGTCACCCTCACCTGCAAGGACATGAGGGCAGCCCTCGCATACTCCGATCACAAGATGTACAAGAAGCTCAAGATCGGGACCGACATTTGGAAATTGAAGATTCTACCACTCAACGGCGGCACAGTGACTATGCCGGTGGTGGAATTGAATTCCCATTGCCGACCGATGACAATCCGAACCGAGTGGGGTTGGAGACGTGGGAGAACAACTACAGCTACTACTTCAACAAGGCCTTGCGTCACCACATCAGACGATATGAAGTATGGGAGAAGACGCACGGTAACAGGAGCACAAGATACCCCGGACTACAATGTGATGAAGCCGGATGGGTCGATATCATGGAGTTCCTGCACCATGGATGGGTCTTCGACCACGAAAACGTCCGTACTGAAGATGACGGACTTGTTGCCCCTGACTACAGGGAGGAACGC
>Ga0126342_10018699_pt1 | contig 11847 bp, 8 predicted proteins | sample Cyp1metagenome_FD_92528 | JGI IMG/M metagenome (GOLD analysis project Ga0126342, IMG submission 92528) | Coral microbial communities from Lord Howe Island, Old Settlement Bay, Australia - Cyphastrea 1 metagenome | ecosystem: Host-associated > Invertebrates > Cnidaria > Coral ... | reverse complement strand
TCTGAATGTCCAGTTCCATGCCCCCCCCCCCAAGTGAACTCTCGTCACATGCCTTGTGCGTCTCTTCACGCAGCAGCCCCTTCGCAGTGTCTCATCATCAGCAGCAGCAGCATCATCATCATCATCATCGTCATGATTAGCATCATCATCATCATCATCATCATCATCATCATCGTCATCATCATCATCATCATCATCATCATCATTCGACTTGCAATTCGGATTTTTCGACATCCATTTGCCCCGTACCCAACGGTGCAATGAAAGTGACCGGTTCGAGCAACCATAGGTACCGCAAAAGCGACTTTGGGGTTTGTGCTAACACTGACCGTGTTTTTTTCCCCCGCACGATGTGTATGTCAGACAATATACCTCCAAATGGCTCTTTAAATAGACTAAGTGATGGTCAATCATGGCAATCGTGGGGTGCCCTCTTTTCGGATCCAGATATCTCCGTTCAGCTACGAATGTCCAGTTTCATGCCCGTCCACGGTTCATGAACCACCCAAGCTGGAGTCACATCACAACGACAATCAGAGTTATAACGTCGAAAATGCAGAAATTTGCGTTACTGCTGTTTCTTGATGGCATTTGTTTCATGGCCATGAAATCCAAACTCATCGATTGGATTCCATCCATGTCGGCTTTCGCACTGAGTGATCCCCTGCGTCCCCTGTGACACAACTACCTTTCGTGTCACCCCTTCTCAAGTAGTAGATAATAATAATATTACTGTGAATTATTATAATGTCATAATGTATAATATAATTCACAGTAGTACTACATATAAGATCAGATAAGATATATAATATTGTTATGATATACTTAATATGATATTAAAAATATAATTATTATTATATATTACTATATACGACTATATAATTACTGTAAATATCATATTACTATGTTGACCTTTCCAGTCGGACACAGGTCGACTCCCTGCAAGTTGGTGCAAAGCCTCGCCGGCTTGCTGAGGCCGGCTTTTGTAGCCGCCAATGGGGGATGCGGGTTCGAAAATGATATGGTGAAGAAATGGTTAGTTAATGCTGGTGAAACTTGGGATTATAGAGAAATGGTTAGTTAATGCTGGTGAAACTTGGGATTATATATATATAGATACATATTATATTATGGGGGAGGTTTCCATAGATGGGGGATCCCCAATATCTGGATGGTTTATTTCAATGTAAAATCCAATCTAGAAATGGATGATAACTGGGGTACCCACATTTTAGGAAACCTCTATATATCATGGGCTTATAATGGCATAGAATGGGAGACTTTCTATGGATATGTGGGGATATGTAGCAACCATCTTTGGATTTGTAAGGTGCTTTATGGGGTATCATGGAATATCATGGGGATGCAAGCAACTGTACTTGGAGTATAAGTCAAATATAATGGGGGTAATTTAAAGTAGCTTCACTGGAATATCATGTAGATATTGTATTGGGGATACAGCGAACTAAATTGGGATACAACCAACTATAAAGGGAACATAATGGATAAACTACTTTAAAGCTGGTTTTCATGTGACAGCAACATTGCGTAGTCGTACAATGAACACAAGATTTGAGGCCAAGAAAATTATCTTAATGTTCTAGTAGACAACTCTCCAACTCTCCCACTCCGTGGGTGGAATATATACCAAATGCAACCATCGTCTTCCTGTTGCTTGGCTGCTTATCTCAGAGGCAAATGGAAGGCTAGGGTAAGGTACTGAACATTAATTTACGTGCCTTGTCATTTCCTTCAAACCATCATAGATACCTGGCATTTTGACATCGGCAGCGGCATCCCCAATTCCCCTGATGACAAAACTCTAAATGATCTCTCGGAGTATCCATAGTTTATGAAACGCAACAGTGAACAAACTATTTGCACATACATGTGCTATGGTTAAAACATGGGCTCTGTCCAAGTCCTTGGGGCGTCAAAAAATCATCCATGCCTAAGGAGGATTCCCAGTATGGGGCGATGTCTCGCTTGGAAAAAACCTGCGATGTCTGTCTAGACACTAAAAATGGTCATGTTAAAATGAGAAGATCAATTTCAAAGTAATGGCATATGGTAAGTCTGGCAATTATAGGACCAAGATGTTCTGCAGCTTGAGAAAGTTCATGGTGATGTTCGATGAAGAACACAAGGGCAAAGTCACTGGAATGTGTGAGGTGTGGTTTTGATCATGTCGGTGCGCAAGCGCGAGAGAAGATCTCATAGTCATAGCATAGCATAGCATAGCATAGAGTCCGTGCGCAAGAGCCAGCCAACGTTCTTACACTTCAAAACTCGAAGTGCCGTGGAAGAGAATCAACGTGCAGAGGAAGCTGCTGATTACAAGTTCAACAAGTCGCTGGCGATTCTACGCCAGCTTCAACACTTGGTTGGTCACAAGCATAGAATCTCAACATGACTACCCTCTGGTAATTTGTTACATAGCTATTGAAAATTACCATGGGCCATATATAATTAGTTGATTTACCCATTAAAAATGGTGATTTTCCATAGTTATGTTACTTTACCAGAGGGTATGAGAAGCCCCAAGATTGCTTTGATGGGAAAAGATGTTGGTTCCTCAACATCTAGATGCCATCAGCTGGTCTACGCCTTGCAGCGAGACTCATACCTAAACAAGGCCAGCCTGGTCCTGGTGTTGCGTTTTTCCGAGTCGCAAGTGAGAGCGATGCCAAATATCACTCCATTTCGTTTCAGTACAGTTCATTTCACAATTGACATACATATATATATATATAATATCCTGGTTGGTGGTTTCAAACATGTTTTATTTTCTATAATATATGGGATGATCCTTCCCATTGACTATTTTTCAAAATGGTTAAAACCGCCAACCAGTATATATATATATATGTGTATCTCTCTCTTCTTCTCTTTACCATCCACTGGTTGATGAAAAAAAATCCATTCCCCATCTAATTTCACCTACCACCTGGTTATTTAACAGTTTGCCATGGAAAATCCACCATGTTTAAGTTCGGTAAACCATCTATTTCCATGGGTTATTTCCCATGGCAAACCGTTAGTCATAACCAGAGGGTAACTCTCCAATAATTTTACCATGATAATATAATATATATATATATACAGATGATGAGTTATTGATTATATATATATATATCTATCTATCTATTATTACCTATCATTTACCATATACTTGCCTAAGTTTCCAAGTCAAAACAATGGCCATGTGATGAATCCCCGAGCAACAACAACGCTGCAGGGAGTTCACGGAACCAGTGGGGCACCCAGTGACCGAGTGACGACTCGGTGGTCGCCGTGGTGGATGAAATGGTTTGAAAACAAGCATAAACCAGCCATGGTTAATTATGGTTAATGTTGATTAATATAATGGTGATATAATTTATATATAGTAAAACCGTGGCTGGTTAATTCATTATGGTTAGTATTAATTATGGTTAGTGTTGATTAATAGTGGTGAATATTGATTAGTTATGGTGAATTATGTTTTTTTAATGGTGATGAATGATAATGCGGGAACCCCAATGCCGTGAATCTGCCATTTGGGGATGGTTGAAATTCCACCAAGAATGGTGATGACTGGGGGATGGGGGATGGTGCAGATGGCGCAACTTGCCACATTACACAACCTGCATCAACTTGCCTAATGTGGTTAAAACAATAATAAACCATCCCCAAAATCACCATAATTCACAATTTTTTATAGGTTGTGTAAACCATTCCCAGTCATGGGTGGTAAACATGGCATTGTTTTAACCACATTTGTTTTGGATCCCAAACTGCAGTGTCGACCACGTGAAAAAAAGCGTGAATCTTCACCATCTATCACTCGTCAGTTCACAGACCTGAGGTCCACTTCCACGAAAACAAAAACAACTTCCAGATGGAGCATGATGGTGTGAGTCGTGTATGTGTTGTCGAGGCTACCATCGAGATATGCATTCAAGAAAAACATCCATGGGTGGTGACCCATGGATTTTATGGTTTCAACCAGGTGAGACTGAGATGCCCAGGTCACGACAATCAATGGCTACCTACATGGTATACCCTCCAGTCTTCTCCAGCCATAGGATGAATTTCCCAGCGATTCGGAAAACCTCCATTGATCTAAAAAAACTTCGAGGATTTTCCAAGCAGCCACGTGGCTGATTAGCAGAGAAGTCCCAGGAAACATCCCATGATATCCCATTTTACCACCATGTTTGTTGCGTAAATCAATTAAAATCCCCATTCTTGATGGTTAAGTCACACATGGTATACCGGTATACCCCTTTTTCAACGAACCTTCCCTTGCCAGCTGACCTTTTTCAAGGTGAAGGCAACACGTCAGGAGCTTCAAATTCTGGCGCGGACCTCAGGTCCTAAGGATTTTTGTGCTTTGCAATGGGAAACTTGTTGTGTTTGTTGGATGGGACTGTGATGGGTTAATATAATGGTTAGTAATGGTCAATAGTGGTTGTTGAACAATGGCTAATAGTGGTGAACAATGGTTAACAACGGTTAACAATGGTTAACAATGGTTACTGGGTGATAATGGTTGATATGGTGAACTTCCATGTGGATATAACCAACAATAATGGGACTAATGGGACTATAATTGGGTTCTAATGGGACCAAATGCGTTAAACTCATGGTAAATACTGGGTAATCATTGATAATAATAGACCATGGTGTACTTAGTGGGATATTTACAGATATTTGCTGGGACGCCCTTTTCGAGCATTTGGGGTACCTCGACCTTCCAAGTACCCATTAAAATTGTGTTTTGCCATGTTTTACCTCTCATATACATATATATATATATAATAATTTAATATATATATATATATTAGATTATATTATATTATATTATATTATATTATATTATATTATATTATATTATATATATATTATTTTATATTATATATATATTAGTTTATATTCTATATATAATTAAATATAATATTATATATATATATTATTATATTATATTATTTATAATATATTATACATATATATAATATAATATATATATATATATATAATGTATATAATACATAATATATATATATATATTATATTATATATATAGTATATATATAATGTATAATATAATATATAATACATATTAATATAGATATATAATTGGTTGGTACTTTGAGCATTTTTGGGATCAATTTTTGGAGCTGCAAGGCAGCTCCTCCTCGAGCCAACTCCTCCTCCACCTGGAAGCGGGAGCAGTGCTGGAAGGGTTTGGGGTACACCAACGACTTTGGAAACGCCCATATTGGACTAATGTGCTATAGCCCCAAGCCTCCAGATAGCCAATTTTCGGAGTCCAACCGGTATCACATAGTAGATGCTATCATAATCCTTAATAGATGAGGTATACCATTTGTCATCTATCAATGATATCCCATGGTTCAATCACCATCAAACACACATTAAATCACCATATTTAATGGTTAACTGACGCCATGAAACCACCATGGGCATCAGAAATTGCTGATAGCCCATCAACATGGCCATTTGACGCGGCATAACACGCGTCGCGTGTTGAGGCGTTCAGCCGCCTTTGTTTCTATTTGCCGCCCCAGAAGACGTCGCAGGCGGCCGTTGGGGGGGGGAGCTGTGAAGCTGGTCAGCAAACATGGCAATGTAAAATCCCCATCTATAGATGATGGACAGATGATGTTCCCAGCTAGAAACCTCCATACACACACACACTTTTACATCAATCTATACATACATATGTATATATATATAGTTTATTTATTTCTAGAATTTCCCATTGCCATGTTTGATTATGTTTGATTGCCAGAGGGTAAATTCAGAACTTGAAGGGTCTGCAGGTCCGATTTGTTCAGGGATGTAGCTAAGGAATAGTTGTTGTCCTCAGTTGGGCAAGTTGATGATGATGATGATGATGACGACGACGACAATGATAACAGTGATAACCATGGTAACAATCATTACAGCGATAACAATGATAACAATGAAAACAGTGATAAGTGTAACTGATATAGTATATGGATGGAACAACCATAAATCTGTGTTGAACGAGTATTGATTTATATTGTGATATATTATGTCGAAGCATATCAAACCAGTGTGCATATGCCCATGGACCAAACACCGCATTGAGCAATCTTGGTTTCTGGAATTACCAAAGAGTGTATCGAAACTTAATTGGGAAACTTTCTGAAATTATATTCCCTAAGTTTGACATGGAGCCTGAAGATTGCCATATCGTATATTGGATAATCATCTAATCCAAACCCACCAAATCGGTTGTTTTTTTTTGATGTGGGGAGTGTAATCCATGAATTCATGGATACATTGAATATCAATGGGCAATGATAGAGATCCATTCCATGCAATGTGGTGCGGGCCCCAGTGATGTTTGTTGGTTGTTGGTTTATAACCCCCATTGACAATGGATATATCTGCCATAGAACCTAGTCATGACAGTTAGCCACGTATCCATGAAAGTCCATTAAAACAAGCATCCATCACAATCTATAGACGTCCAACTCACAAAAAAATAGATACAAGAACATCCATCCATCCATCAAAATCCATACACTTCCAATCCACTTCGGTGACAGGGGCACTTTTTTTATCTTGGAAGGCTGTCTTATTTTCCCCTTGGTTTCCCATACCCTCTTGGTAAATTTTACGTAACTATGGAAAATCACCATGTTTAATGGGAAAATCCACTATAATTCGTCATTTTCAATAGCTATTTTGACATAACCAGAGGGTCGTTTTTGAAACCAGCCCTTCCAGTCACCACCCTGGGCTGAATAAATCAGGACTCCTCAGCAGCCCTTTGGGCCGAGTTGGGCTTAAGCGACCGCAAGCTGCGGAAGGTGCAGGACGTGTCACGGGAGCGAGCCACGGCTGCCACGAGCCAACCTGAGACCCGAGCTAAATGAAGGAACCTGTGGCAGAATTGTCCAGTTTTTCATGAATTTCATTTAATATATACACGTAACTTAAACAAATAAATATTAAATAATATATATACACACATGCATCATATATATATAGATATACATACCCAACGCATTTACATATATATATATATATATATATATATATATATATAGACTTGTATATGTTTATATATATATACATTTGGGGTTGATTTAATACTATGGTGTACCACCCAAATAGCCACTTGAATGGGTAAATGATGATGAAACATCAACTTTTTGCTTTCTGTACCCAATTTCAGTCACACCGATTCATTCCCTATGTTCATCAGGCACAAATATAGGCAGGCAACGGATTCTATCAACCATTATCTGTAAATTCCATTTGCAAGTTCGATCAACGTTTCCCATGGAAGCTTGATAGAATCCAAAGCCATACTGGAGCTGACAAAATCGGACAGCTATGATCATAAACCAACATGTGAATGCAGACTGTTGTTACGAAATGGACTTACAAAATCGCCTGATTCCGGGGTAGGGGTAGAGTCGTAGAATGAGTCGACAATACAAGTCTTAGTCGGCACTCTCAAGCTAGGGGATCAGGTAGAGACTAATCCAGTTTCTGACCCGTTTCTGACAGAGTTTCCATGTCCCTTAGACCAATGGTCGAGCTCTTGAAACTGTTTGTGCCGATTCGTGCCGGTGTCACATTTCAACATGCTTCGAAAAATTCAAATCCCCCTGTGTGGAGCTCCTTTTGAAGTACTAAGTACTAAGCGCATGAAAGAAAACACAGATGATCAAAGTTATTTTTGGCGCAGTAGAGTCAAACCTCTTATTAGGGTTGAACTATGTTTTTTGCGAATGTATATATTTGTTTATCTTATCATGTGGTTTCTTTTTTACGACCGAGGGCGCGCTTTGCGAGCAAAAAATATTCAATATACTATATATTATATATTGAAAACACAGCAACATCGAGCATGAGGGTGAAGCGGCCCAAGCGGACAGGATTATTGTAATCGTTGATCTTTGTGATTCGTGACCACAAATTTAACATTACATACATCAGAGTTGTTACCGTACATAATCATGCATACTATGCTCACCTTCATCACCACCACCATCATCATCATCATCATCAACAGCAGCTATCTGTAGCATCAGCATCAGCATCATCACAGTAAGCATGGCCCTTGACCGCCCTTCTTGCTCACTCTCCCCAGTAAGTGGGGCGCCGCAAAATATGGGGAACGTTTGAAGTTTTCATGTGGCTTTGTGAAGACATTGCATCGAACTAAGACCAGCCGGGAAGCCCCAGGCTGGAGGCAGAAAATCAGCACCTTGAGCATTTGGACAGGTGCAAAAACATATGGCTTAAAAACGCGTGCATTGTTCAAATAAAATAGATATGTGGCTTCCTCAATTTTTAAGTATACAGAAATCTTGCGTTTGTCAACACAAAACCTATTGCATTGCGATTTATAATTTATTGCGTGTATTGTTTTGCAACATATCCTCACGCTATCAAACAATCCAACTGGAACACATCAGTTCCATAAAGTGCTGATCTATGTTTGAATTAATGCATGATGTTTGGGATATACAGATATATATATATATATATATACATATACATATTATAATATATCTATGGTTGGATATTTATTTTTGCCCGAAACATAAGGGAGGATCACAATCATGGCAGGATCAAAATCTGTTGTTGATAGCCTGCAACCAATACATTATACATATTGCATTTGTATAATGCTGATATATTGGTTTAATTTTGATTGTACTATCCAAATTGATATATATATATAGGGTAGAGGCTTGAGGTTCCCCGGAAGGCAATTCAAGCTCATTGTTTTCAACTTTGAACAATGTCATGTTTCACTTTGTTTTACAGTGTTTTGTGTTCTTCCCATAACTTGAGAACACAAGGAATCAGTTCAACATGCGGACAACATATCTGGGATATGTTGTCCGCTGTTTTTTTTTTTAATGTTTTAAGTTCTTCATTTTATGTTATTTTTGTAGATACCATAGGAATGCGTGTTTTTTTTTTTTTTTTTCAGGTTTCTTTTGATTGACATAAAAGTGTCATAATCCACCAGAGAACCATGGGCGAAATGCACATGAGTTTTTGTTTCTCTTCACATCCGCAAAGCCGTTTTGAACGCATTTGTAACTACATCTTCAACATACCAACATCTTCAACGTAACAACACCTTCAACATAACAACATCTTCAACGTAACAACATCTTCTGATGACGCAATGCAATGAGCGTTAACATTCCCCCCACCTGTATGCTTAAATCTATCAGAGAGAGACTTAAGGGTCCTCCGTGCTCCGGTGAACCTCAAGCCTCTCCCCTATATATATACATCAAATTATGTTATATCATATCATATCGTATCATTTCATATCATATACATACCATATCATATATATATATATATATATTTATATATATAGAGAGAGAGAGAGCGCATATGTATATACATATATATATATATATATATATATATCATATTATTTTATATCATATCGTATCATATCATTTCATATCATTTCATATCATATCATATCATACCATATCATATATATATATATATATCATATTATTTTATATCATATCATATCGTATCATATCATATCATATCATACCATACCATATCATAATATTTATATATATAGAGAGAGAGCGCATATATATATATTATAATAATAATAATAGTAATAATAATCATAATACATGGTTTACAAACCTTGTTTTATTTGATGATTTCGGCTAGTTTGGTCAACCAAAAACCGGCTCACCCAGCTGACCCTGAAAATCCAGGAGACGTTGCTGCAGATTCCAGCACAGATGTTGGAGGACTGTTTTTTTTTTGGTCGTCAGGTGTCTAGTAAAGCAACCCTTACCCTCTGGTGAACTAACATAGCTATGGAAATTCACCATCTTTAATAGGTAAATCAACTATTTCTATGGCCCATGTTGAATAGTTGTGTTAAATTGCCAGAGGCTAAGATCTCCAACCGACTGGATGGGTAGCTCAATCCTTTAACCTTGCAATGGAAAGTAACCGGCCAGCAAAAGATTGACCATGTGAAATTCACGGAAGACCAGAAAAGAAACATCTTGGATCTCGATGAATTTAACATGATGTTTAAGGATGTGTTCCGATTATATAAACAGAAAAAACATCAACCAGAAAATCAGAATAGAAACATATTGGATGGTGTTCCGCTTTTTTGGGGATTCTGTTGAGGATTCAGCGGCCTTTTTTTCGGGGTAAGTAATACGGTATACTGTATACTTTGGTGATAAACCCTGGCATAAAGCCTCCTTTTAGGGGATTTGATCTCTGGAGAAAAGGATGAAGATCCTGAGTGCTTGGTAGTTATGTGGTTGGTGGTTTGGTAATTGATATATCGTAATATATGGTAGTTTCAATGGTTATATAATATAACAATATCACTCTATAATTATACTAATCTGGTTGGTGCTTTGGAACAGGACTTTTATTTTCCCCAATCATTGGGATGATGATCCAATCTGACAAACTCCATCATTTTTCTGGGGGATTGAAATCACCAATAATTAGTTATTATATGATTCATATATAATTTCATACCATGTTGACATCCCTATATGACTGCCGAAAGGGAACAGTGGCTAAAAGCTGGTGGCAAGGATGGGTTCAGAGTCCACCACCACATCAAAATCAGATGCTTCACGCAAAAAGGTCGAGAGCTGCTGGCTTGGTCAAGGTTGAACATGTCATGTTGCCGTGTACCAAATATGTCTACAAAACAGCGATGCTACATGTGAAATCTTGTGAATACAGATGCTTTGATGATGTTGTTGTTGTCGTTGTTGTCGTTGTTGTTGTTGTTGTTGCTGTTGTTGTTGTTGTTGCTGTTACTGGTGTTGTTGTTGGTTCTTGTTGGTTCTTGTTGGTTCTTGTTGGTTCTTCTTGGTTCTTCTTGGTTCTTCTTGGTTCTTCTTGGTTCTTGTTGGTTCTTGTTGGTTCTTGTTGGTTCTTGTTGGCTGTTTTTGTTGTTGTTTTTGTTTTTGTTGTTGTTGTTGTTGTTGTTGCTGGTTGTTGTTGCTGTTGTTGGTTGTGGTTGTGGTGGTGTTGTTGGTTGTGGTTGTGGTTGTCGTTGTTGTTGTCGTTGTTGTTGTTGTTGTCGTTTTTGTTGTTGTCGGTTGTTGTTTGTTGTTTGTTGTTTATGTTGTTTATGCTGTTTATGTTGTTTATGCTGTTTATGTTGTTTGTTTGTTGGTTGTGGTTGTTGTTGTTGCTGTTGTTGATGTTGTTGTTGTTGCTGTTGTTGTTGATGTTGGTTGTTTGTTGTTTGTCGTTAGTTGTTCGTTGTTTGTTGTGGTTTGTTGTGTGTTGTTTGTTGTTTGTTGTTGTTGTTGCTGTTGTTGTCGTTGTCGTTGTCGTTGTCGTTGTCGTTGTTGTTGTTGTTGTTGTTGTTGTTGTTGTTGCTGTTGTTGTTTGTATGTGTTCCTGTTAGTGTTATTATGTTCTCTTTTAATTGTTCTTGTGTTTGTTTTCTTTTTGTTCTTGTTTGTGCCTACGCGCCAAAAACCGTACTAGTAAAATGCAGGTTTTTGACGTTTCTCATATGGAGGGGTTTGGGGGGTGGGGGGTGTAATAACGTTCTTGGCGTCTGTCTCTAGATGATCGTCTTTCTTCTATGACGGCATGTTACGCTAGCACCGTCTCACGTACTTGCTGGCACGCATTGGATGCTACGCTAGCACACGTCTGTGAACGTCTCTGCACATACTCTTGTGACATGGGTTTGGGGGGGTGGGGGGTGTAATAACGTTCTTGGCGTCTGTCTCTAGATGATCGTCTTTCTTCTATGACGGCATGCTACGCTAGCACCGTCTCACGTACTTGCTGGCACGC
>Ga0126342_10018698_pt1 | contig 11847 bp, 9 predicted proteins | sample Cyp1metagenome_FD_92528 | JGI IMG/M metagenome (GOLD analysis project Ga0126342, IMG submission 92528) | Coral microbial communities from Lord Howe Island, Old Settlement Bay, Australia - Cyphastrea 1 metagenome | ecosystem: Host-associated > Invertebrates > Cnidaria > Coral ... | reverse complement strand
TATCTATCTGTCAATCTATCTATCCATCCATCAATCGATCTATCGATCTATGGATCTATCTATCTGTCTATCTATCTATCTGTCAATCTGTCTATCCATCCATCAATCGATCTATCGATCTATGGATCTATCTATCGATCTATCTATCTATCTGTCTATCTATCTGTCTGTCTGTCTGTCTATCTAATCTATCCATCCATCAATCGATCTATCGATCAATCGATCAATCGATCTATCTATCCATCCATCTATCGATCTATTCATCTATCTATTTATCGATCTATCGATCTATCTATCGATCTATCTATCTGTCTATCTATCTATCTATCCATCCATCCATCAATCGATCTACCGATCTATCGATCTATGAATCTATCTATCTATCTATCCATCCATCTATCGATCTATCGATCTATCTATCGATCTATCTATCTGTCTATCTATCTATCTGTCAATCTATCTATCCATCCATCAATCGATCTATCGATCTATGGATCTATCTATCGATCTATCTATCAATCTGTCTGTCTATCTGTCTATCTATCTATCTTTCTCTCTATCTATCTATTGTACTATGTTGTCCTCTCTCTCTCTTTGCTAATTATAAATGCAAGCAAATTACATAGAAATCGAAGGAGTTCACTGTTCCAGTGTGTTCCATCTTTTCGACTCCAGGCAAGAGGAAAATTGCCACCGCCAAGGTTCCAGCCTTTTACGAGAATGAAGCCTCCACCTATCCCAGCTTCGCTCTTGAAGAGGCCATGGCCACGAGAAACCACTAAGTCACTAAGTAATATCGAATTTCACTGGCTGGCTGCATATAGTTTGTTTGATAGATCACCGAAAGGGAAGATTCAGCCCACCGGACTGCTGCATCTAGGCACAGCCAATGAGACCGGATCAAAGGGTCAAAAGTTGTGACACCAAGTTGCAGCAAAAGCTGCAGTATGCCGGAAATCAAGGGCAAATATAAGAAGTACAATGGTTTCAGGACCTCATTGTAATTTTGGTAGAACACCATCAAACCATCCCAAAATACTTGAGGATTCGGCCGTGAAGCGCCCGACAAGGATGCCGGAGTGGCTATGGTGGCATTGAACCCCTTTGCTTATGGTGCAGGTGCCAACTGGCAATGGCTTATGGGTTGGGTCATGGGGGGTCATTCATAAGGGAATATGTGCAATAAACCTGGGCTTTTGGCTGCAAAAAAATGGGAGAAATATGGGTTACAGTAGAGCTTCTCTTGAACCAATTGCCTGCCCTTCCTAGCCGGGACTTGTCCCATCTAACCGCCCCAAGCATTCTTCGCAGGTCCATGGTTCAATATCTATTTATGATACATGATGATGCCGTATTTTGTAGGATGAGCCATTTGCCAGTTGCTTATTGGCGTTCACCACCAGGCATTAGATAGGACCACCTCTTACGAGGCGGAGATTTGTTCAGCGTGCTGAGGCGTTGTATGGCCGCGCGTGCTGCTGTGCATCACTGCATTGACAGCCTGTGGCATGATGAGGCTTGTGCTTGGATGTTGGAGGCTGTTTGTCACCGTGTCATGATGTCAACCGCCATCAAAAGAGGATGTTGCCGAGATTCCACGGCTGTTTCATCTTTTCTCCCTGTGCATCGAGCCCAAAGGGAAATGAAATGCAAGGATCTCCTTGGATCTACTTGGTTATAGTTTCAGTGTTCTTTTCTCCTTTCCATCCCTATTTTGAATCTGGACTCCCATATGGTATCAAGGCCTGTGACTGGAATGGCCACCATCGGCCATCCTTACCTGCTCAGGTGGAGGTGGTGCTCGGTGGTGGCGTATCTCTTGGAGTCTTTTGTGGTTTTTCGGCTTCAAAGTATCCGCTTGTCTGTCTGTGCATTTCCAGCCTGATTTGTGTTTGGTTTGTTTGTGGATCGTTGTAGTGTTTAGGGCCTCATTATGGGATCTTTGGTCTGGCGTGTTCTCTGATCATAGCATGTTTCTTGGATGTTTCGTTACACTTTTCCCTGCAACTTTGCGGAAAGCCAGGTGCTGCGGAATGTCTATGCGAGCTTCATTTTCGAGCCTTGGGCACGATTCTGTGGGCGTTGGAATCTCAATCCACCTCCCAGTCAACCCCAGCAAAGAAACAGTTCACCGTACAACTAATTACTGTACCCCTTTAACGAAATACCGTTTTAGTATTGGATCTATTCATCATAATTGGGGTCCCTAAAATATGATGACAAAATACCCACACTATACTTAGGCTTATTGTCCCTACTTCAGGATGGTTAAAGGCTTAGGCCATCTGAAGCCCCCCTCATTTGTTTGGGCCGACGGGGCCCGTCCGAGGATCGATATTTGTTGATGGCCCTACTCTTCAGCAGCTGCCTTCCCTATGCCAAGTCTGGTGGCTTCTCTTGGGCAATGGTGACTTCGGTCCAATTGGTTCCCATGGGTTCCCAGGGTTCTAAGTGGCAGACGCTGCTGGTCATGGTCAAAACCGAAGGCATAGAACCTGAAAATGAGGGATGCCTCAAATATGGCCGTTTTCACAGAGAAAACTGATGCTAGAGCGTGAGATTCAGAAATTTATACCCTCAGCTACTTCGGGTGTAGACTGTGCAACCCTTGAGGGTTCTTGTCACAGGGTCTGAACAGGTCCATTTTTCCGACCTTTGGGTATTATTCAACTTTAGACCTTCGGCGTTATTCACATGTTGGCCCATTATGTGGCAAAGAGCAGATGCACATTTTCGTATAATTTTCTTGGACCAATCTTTGGCATTTTTTTTTGAGGGGGAAATGGATCAAAATATGGGGGAAAAATAAAAAATCACGCGAAAAAACATGCAGTTCCTTCATGAAAAACACAGTTTCCTGAAACATGGTGACCATGCAGGCTCACTTTTGTTGACACGGAACATGTCAAAATCATGTTAATTAATATGTTTCTTCGATTTTCTTAGAATGGTGTTGCCTGGGTTGGGCATTTTTGTACTACTGTAGTCATATCTTCGGTATTTGGTCTTGGAGTAGATAGTTTGGTGAACCTTGCGGTACAAACTCCACAACTCAAAATTCAATATTGGGCATTCTTGCTGCTTTTGCTGCCTTCCGGCCCCGCCAAGTGGCTGCCTTGGGTTGCCATTTTCAGGCATTACTGCACTTGTTATCCTTTTCTTGGAACAGTTCACGTGCTTGCTTTTACATCCTCTTGTTGCCTTTGAAAAAACAATAGGGACAATGGCTGCTGTATGCACAGAAATTGGTGGCATGCGATTATGTCTTCAGACCTCAGACGATTGCGTATGCAAATTAAGGTCTGTAATAGGACAAATCCTGGAACATGACTTCAGCTGCAAAAACCAAAAAAGACCCCACCATCCAGGGTCTAGACTAGACGAAAGTAAACAAAGCCCCTGCCAAGTAGTTGAGAGTATGAAAATATCAGAGGCACTAACACGGAGCCTCCCCATATTGGCAAAAGGCAAAAGGGTCAAACTTGAGTGCTTGGCAAAGAATATCGAATGTCGCAAGTTGATTGTCTTTTTGGCAGTAGTGGTGGTTTGCTTGATTTGCTTGACCCCAGAGGGTTCAACCAACACAACCAACCATATCCCTGCATGTTTTGTGATTTTGGATATTTTGGTTTGCCTAGCCAACCTACAAATGTTGTAGTTGGCGGTTTGGGTTGCGATTCCTATAGGAACAGCCCCAAAAGCACCGAGAAGAACTGTCGGGGACTCGACAGTACCGGACCCTGGTCCCCGGTCCCTGAGGTAATGTTCAGGATGCAGCTGGAGACTCGCTGCAGATGTGGCAAACCCACCAGTTTGATCATTCTCCGAATGGCTTTCCCCATGGGTTTTCCCCCTGGAGCAGTTTACCCCGGCATCCATTGGATTCCACCGCTCTCTGGTCTCTGTCGTTTCCCAGGCCTGGATCTATTTGGATGCGGGCTACGGTAAGGTCATGGGCGAATGGAACTGGTCCACTGAAGTGCCGGCGCTGGCCGTGCTTTGACGCATGGGCCGCATGGGTCAAAAGACAGAACCCCCTACTGAGCATTTGTAAATGGATGTTCATCCCTCTAAAACTTGGTATTTTTGTGAGTAATCTGACATGATGATACCTACGGTATTATATGATAATGAAGTATAATTATCATATTAACATACCTTATACCAATTCATATCAATTCCCATATCATATATGTAATATATCTGTTTATTTATTTATTTATTTATTTATCTATCTTTAGATATCTATAGGCATTGATCATGGCCATAGGCCATCGCAATCCTAAGGTCTACCTGCAAGGCGCTCCCTTTGGCCGCGACTTGATTCATTTGGACCGGCAGATCTGCCGTGGTCTGGCCGTGCGGCTCTTGACCGTCGTGGCTGCATGGGTTCGGAAAGCCCAGGGGCGGGGCTGGAGGATGTTGGTTGAAATGGTAGGTTGCCCTGCTGCAATCAGGATTCTGCTTGTTATTTCATGAATGTACTCACTTATTATTACATAAGTAAGGATTAATTTATATGTCAATCATATTTCATATTATTTCATAGATATTTATTTTTGCAATGGAAATTCATGAGCTAGTCTTAGGAATCCCGCTGCTGGGTGGTTTTAAATGGTGCCAATTGGCTTTTTGTCCCTCTTGGGCCTAGGTAGTTGGCTAGATATATTTTGGAGGACAAAAATAAAAAAATACAGGATACATGCAAAGTTCCAAAAGATTTTGTTGGGTCACTCCAGAGCTTTGTTGATCAGACGCGGGGCTGTTCGCTGCTTCATTTTGATCATTTTGTACACACGTTGCAAACACTTACGAATTGGGATGGTCCTACAGTCCTAGAGCTACTAGGGCTGGCTCAAGAAAACAATGATACCTGACATTGTAACGCTGGATGTACGACCCAAAACCAGCAGCCATTCGCAGAACCAGTTTGTGCTCCACTTTGCAATATTAGCAGATTCCGCAATTGTTAACTCAACTGTTAACGCGCTATTAACTACAGTTATATGAGTTATATGCTACTATATCACCCATAAACCCAACAGCTCACAAAGTTATGTGCGTCAACTTAGCTATCCCTCACCTGGTCAAGGTGGAAGTCTTTGTTGGTCCGGCCCTGCTAGCAGCAGCACTGGCTCCTGGCTCCTGGGCTGGGGCTACCCAGAGGTGGAAATCGCACAGATTAGGAGCCTAAAAAGTGGGGATTCAACATGTATCTCATGTATAGCGTCTATGTAGCGTCTATTTCTGTACAATTACGTGTATCAGTTGGGGCGGGATCAATACAAAAATCAACACATGAATCTGCATTTTTTTCCCCACATGCAGGACACACACAGATATATATATATATATATGTATGTGTGTGCGTAAATACATAATAAAGATAACGATATTATACATACACACATGAATACACCCTGGCTTAGATGCAATATAGCTCTGGACTTAGACCATTCCGAGGCGGCAGTAACGTTATTTAGGAGCTGACATTTACTTGACACCATTCTTAAAGTTAACAGCGAGGAATCTTCCACTTCCCCATGAGGATGGTTACAGAATATATGATTGAGATATGATTGAGATATAGCATGATCTAGCCATTTTTACTAATTTAAACTGGGAATGGACGCAGCATGAGTGTCCCCAGATTGCACAGACGCTTTGGCAGGAAGAAGCTCAGCCTAGGGAATCAATGAACATCCCGAGAAACTTGGTTTAGAAGATGAAGTTTCGTCTAAGGGAGGGGGTCGCTCTTGAAGAGGATTCTCCTATATTCATCTATATCTATATCAGTCTATATCTCAATTAATATCCGATTAGATCTCAATGAGCCAAACAAAGTTTAGTGAAGGTTGGCTTTCTGCCCTTCACCATTGTGGTTTTGCTCCACATAGGCTGGACCAAGCTGCATTTGAATGAGTTTGGGTAGGCGGTAGAGATAGAGGTTGGATTCAGGAAAGTTTTTCTTATATATTCAATGGTTGCTCCACTCCTGATTTGTAGACATAAACAGGGCTTACACACATGCCATTTTGAATAAAAAGTTGTCACCTGTGGGGGTGGCATTAACATATGGGGGTGGCATTAAGACAGCCTGGCGGGTTGATGCTATCTCAGATTGGTAGATGATCTCTAGGACTTTCCCATCTAACATCATGCCGACTCATCGGAAAACATCTCTCAAATACCCATCCCAGGGAGTAGATTCGAACCATTGGAGCACCCCTATAACAGGAAGATCAACGATATTTAAAGACGGACATTGGAGAACGGCGAAATATGCCCATGATGGCTGATAAGAGCCTCCGAAATACCTGCTGATCAAACCCTCGAACGCTGGAAAGACCAGAATATCTGGGACGTTGGCTGGTGGGTATGCACCGTTCCCGAAAAGTGTTCCTTGTCCATCCCTGAATGGGATGATGTGCTTCAATTGACGAGCAATATATAGCAATATCCTTTCCACCTTCTCACCCCCGCATTGTAGGGTAGGGACATAGTTTGATTGATCAATCATCAATCCCGATTTTAGCCTGAATTCATGCATGTATCATCATGTATCAATCCCCATCATGTTGCACCAGACCTGCCGTTGGGGTCACCTTGTCACCAGCCTGCAGGCATCGCGACTTGTATGGAGGGGGGATTCGCCATCTGCTTGGTGGCCTGTGGAACCTGGCTGGCAACGCTTCCGGAGGCTGGACTGGATGGACTGGATGGATGGCTAGGACGATGACTTACAGCTTGGAAAGTGGTGGAGTGAATTTGGGTGCTGTATGTGTTGAAGATGTCTGAATATGTCTGAATTATGTGTTGCTTATTTTTATTCTTCGACGCTACTGGAAATGAACAACATGTGAGTGAGTGCTGGACGGAAGGGGTTTTTGACGTGTGGCTCCAGGGTAGGGCTACCCTCTGAAAACTGAGTTGGAACCTTGACCCTCTGGTGATCAAGCGTGGAATATTGGGCTATTTTCGGACAAAACCCCAATAGGGTCCGGAGGATGACTTTTCCATGGGACATCGCAATCTTTGGGTCACAGGTCATTGGTGGTGGGTCAAGAAACAATAGTTTCACATGTTTTCCATGTGAAAGACGTGATAAGTGATAGCCCATCCAGAAGATTGCGGAAGAACCAGCCATGGTTTCATCTTCACTCCAGATTTCACTAGGGTTTTGAATGATTGTAGTGACTCTGATCTATAGCCATAGCCGCTATAGCCCATGGCAATTTAGACTTCTCTTGATCGATTGCCCTTGAGGCGCGGCATCCGCCAGCCCGGTGCATGGATCGAGGCTGAGCTTACTGCGACCTCACGGAATAACCTCACTGGAATAGTTAGTATACGGATATATAACTACCCTCAAATGGCTTCATTTCAGGTTGGTGTATATAACGTTATTCTAATTTGCCCAGTATATCCCAGTATATATATATATATTATACATACATACGCAGGACGTTTGGATTCTCATTCTGACAACCGGCAGTTTTGACCCCGACCAGCTTTAGAATTGGTTGATGGGAAATGCTCCGAAAACCCTGTTTTTCCCGAGAGCGCCTGAGTGCAGGGTTCTTCTTAAAAAAAGGAGCTGAGATGTGCTGAGATAATACAGCTTCACATCTTACATCTGCACATCTTACATCTTCACAATCTTCACACGTTTGCTTCTTCACATCTTCACATCTTCACATCCTGCATCTTCACATCCTGCATCTGTTGATCTTTATTCACATCTTACGTCTTCACATCTTGATTCTTCAGATCTTACTGTACATCTTCACATCTTAGGTCTTCGTATCTTACGTCTGCATCTTACATCTTCAGATCTTACTGTGCATCTTCACATCTTACGTCTTCGCATCTTACGTCTGCGCATCTTACATTTTCGCGTCTCACATCTTCAGATCTTACATTTTCACATCTTATATCTTCAGATCTTACATCTGCAGATCTTGCATCTTCACATCTTATATACGTCTGCAGATCTAACACCTGCAGATCTTGCACTCTCTTCTCTCTCTCTCTCTATCTCTTTTCTTTCGTCTGCTAATTTCTATTCTCTCTTAAGGCGGGGCGGTGGTCACAAGCGATCACGAAAATGCGACAGTTACTACGACGAAATGTGGTTCAATTGTCAAAAACTGAGGAAAATTGTGATTTTTGGTGCGTCCAAGGTGCCTTGGTGGCGGTCCTGCCAGCATAATGTGAGGTTTTCTTCTCAGAATTCTTCTCCCGCGGCGCGTTTCACCAGCATGATGTGATTTTCATCTCTATTTGTCTTGTTCCGCGCGTTCCGCCAGCATAATCCGAGGTTTTCTTCTGCGTTTTTCTTGTCCCGCGGCGCGTTCTGGCAGCATAATTTGAGTTTCCTCTCGCCCCCTGTGTAAGCTTTGATGCTTTGTAGTACGAAGCAGTACAGGATGTACTTTCTGCAAGCTTTCTGTGCGTAAAAGTGTGTAGAAAAGTGTCTGCGTGTAAAAGCGTTTGTGTGTAAAGGGGTTTCTTGTGTAAAAGCGTCTGTCGTCTGTGTGTAACTAGACGGCGGATGGCCCGAGCGTAGGGACGTACTTTGTGCAAGCTTTGTAGTACAAAGTAGTACTGGGAAGTACTTTGTGCATCTTTGTGCAAGCTTTGTAGTACACTTGTACAGAGTAGTACTGGGAAGTACCGTGTGCAACCTTTGTAGTACAAAGTAGTACGGGGAAGTGTTTTGTGCAAAGCTGTAGTACCGGGAAGTGCTTGTGCAAGCTTTGCAGTACGAAGTAGCACTGGGAAGGACATTCCCCGTACTTTGTGCAAGCTTTGTTGTGTCCAAGCGTCTGTGTGTAAGGACTTCTGTGTGTAAAAGCGTCTGTGTGTAAACGCCTCTGTGTGTAAAAGCATGTAAAAGCGTGTCTGCGTACGAGCGCCTTTGTGTAAAAGTGTCTGTGTAAAAGTGTGTCCATTTTACATCTTCGTATCCTACATTTTTTGCATCTTTTCTTTCCTTTCCTCACTCTCTTTCTGCCACCCTGGTTCCTTCATACATCTTCATACAGCCTGTCCCTTGCAATGTTTATCTTGCTTTCGTTCTGTATCAGTACAAATGCTTCAATGCATCTCATCAGCTTTTCTCTTGGCATCTTGACATCTTGCCTGTTTCATCTTTCTGATGATCAGCTGCTACATGTTCAATTGCTATCATTGCCTTGTCTTCTACTTATAACGTATTTTTACATAATTATATATACTTACTTATTATAGCTTATTATCGAATGAAGTTTAAAAGTCAAACTTCCGACAATATGGAATATGGAGAGAGATTCAAAAGCAGAGGTGGGAAGAGTCAGAGAAGAGAAGAGCAGAAGAGAGAAGATCAGAGAAGAGAAAGAGTCAGAAGAAAGAAGATGCAGGTGCGCGAAAAGGTAGGAAAGTCGCGAAATACTGTGTTTTTCCAATGATTTGTGGCTCCGGAGGGTCGAAAAGTAGGCTCGCTAAAGCGGCGGGTGCGGAGCCGTCTGGCCAGATGAGAGGTAAAAAGTTGCACGCCGTTGTGGCCCGAAGCACATTTGGAAGTCAAAATGCACAAAGCACGCGACATTCAGATGTCGTTCTGCGTGGCAGGCGCAAGGGATTCTGCGCGTTGCTAGAAGGGGACAAAACGTCAGGGTTTTGTAGCATTTCCAAAAACGATGGCAGGAGTGGGATATTTGCAGAGGATCTGGCAAGATGGATTTCGCGTGGCAGGCGCAGTACAAGAGACATGTTCATCAGAGATGTTAGGAGGTCAGGGCGCTAATGTCCTCAGAGGGATTGCATTTTGGAGCATCAGATCTTTAGTTTTGGGAAGATGATTTTGTGTGACAGGTGCAGCTCGTCGTATGACCTGGCATCACTTTTTCGTGGCAGGCGCAGTACTTCAGAGACATGGACTGGAAAATTGCAAAACGCAATGGTACGAGGCCGGCAGCTCTGCACTCAACTTTCCATTTTTGAAGGAAGTCTCGCAGAATTGCTTCGTTTTTGATGTTGTCAACTTCGAAAATTGAGGAAGTCTCGCAGAATTGTTTCGTTTTTGATGTTGTCAAGTTCAAAACTTGAGGAAGTCTCGCAGAATTGAGAAAGACAGACAGACAGACAGACAGATAGATAGACAGACAGACAGACAGATAGATAGGTGGATAGGTGGATAGATAGATAGATAGATAGATCGATAGATCGATAGATCGATAGATCGATAGATCGATAGATCGATAGATCGATAGATCGATAGATCGATAGATCGATAGACCGATAGACCGATAGACCGATAGATCGATAGATCGGTAGATCGATAGATCGAGATCGATAGATCGATAGATCGGTAGATCGATAGATCGATAGATCGATAGATCGATAGATCGATAGATCGATCGATCGATCGATAGATAGATAGATAGATAGATAGGTGGATAGGTGGATAGATAGATAGATAGATAGATAGATCGATCGATAGATCGATAGATCGATAGATAGATTAATAGATTAATAGATTAGATAGATAGATAGATAGATAGGTAGATAGATAGATAGATAAATAGATAGATAGATAGACAGGTAGATAGATAGATAGATAGATAGACAAACAGACAGACAACTACAACTGCAACTACAACTGCTACTACAACTGTAGCTACAGCTACAACCACCCTACACTATCACTACCACTACAAATACAAAAAAACAAATATACTACGCTACAGTGCACTAATTGCACTACACTACGCTAATTACTCTACACTGCATTAATTACACTACACTACACTAATTGCAGTACACACACTAATTACACCACAACTATAACTACAACTACAACTACTGTTACTACTACAGCTGCAGCTACAACTACAGCTACAACTACACTACGTTACACTACGCTAATTACATCACACTACAGTACGCTACAGTACGCTACACTACGCTAGGCTACAACTACAACTACACTACACTACACTACACTACACTACAACGCTACGCTACACTAATTTCAATACACCAGAACTACAGCTACAACTACAACTACAAGTACACTACATTACACTACAGTACGCTAATTACACTACACTACGCTACACTACGCTACGCTAATTACACTACACTAGACTACGCTACACTACGCTACACTACGCTACACTACACTAACTACAACTACAGCTACAACTACAACTAGACTACCTTACGCTACACTACGCTACGCTACACTACGCTACGCTACACTACGCTACACTATACTACACCAGACTGCACTACACTAGACTGCACTACAGCGCACAACACTACAGCACACTACACTAGACTACGCTACAGCCCACAACACTACAGCACACCACTCTAATTACAACGCAACTACGTACAGCTCCACTACACCACACTACATCCAGCAGTTGTGGCTGCAACCACTGCAACCACTCCAAAAAACACAGCTCCCAACCACCTTTCGATCCATCAGTGGCTTCGCTCTGCCATCCGTGATTCACAACAACCAACCTCTCCTGGTAGTACCGCACAAGGCGGTGGCGGAAGTTCAAAAATAGGAAACCTATAGGAGAGGTTGGTTGTTGTGAATCACGGATGGCAGAGCGAAGCCACTGATGGATCGAAAGGTGGTTGATGTCTCCTCTCTTTCTCTCTTTCTGTCTCCTTTTCTGACTAATGTTGGCTGCCTAATAGTAATGACCCCCCCCCCATTTTTTTTTGAGGGGGGGGTCAACCTTCCTATAATAATTTTTGGGAATCTATAGCTGGGATCATGATATGTATCTGATAGATTCTCCATGGTTTTGTTGGGTTTCTGATAGATTCTGAATGGATTTGGTTGGG
>Ga0126342_10018697_pt1 | contig 11848 bp, 7 predicted proteins | sample Cyp1metagenome_FD_92528 | JGI IMG/M metagenome (GOLD analysis project Ga0126342, IMG submission 92528) | Coral microbial communities from Lord Howe Island, Old Settlement Bay, Australia - Cyphastrea 1 metagenome | ecosystem: Host-associated > Invertebrates > Cnidaria > Coral ... | reverse complement strand
TCGGTTGAAGTTGAACACGCCACTGATGCTACGCTGAGCATGGGGTGGTTGTGTCCTGACCTGTTGAAAAAAACAGCACAGGTCTAAATGCACAATGATCACTGAAACTGGCAAGGCAAAAAAAGGTCCGGATTTCCTGTGGAAGGGTTGCCAAACGCAAGAAAAATGACCATTTTTATTTAAACATTTTTACTTTTAGACAGCTACGAAACACTGAAAGGGTTGTCATTTTTTGACAATGGTGATGCGCCTACACGCGCGATTCCGCACCCGGCGGGATGTTTTTGTAGTCGATGTCACAACAACACAGATGATGTGTCTAACCATGATAGTGGTCACGGATGTATGGGTGTTGGATCTGCCATTTTCATCATGTTTATTGGTTCTGTCGGTTCAGTTCCAAAGTTTGTCCGCTGTCACCGCCAGATATTCCTGATGGGCATTCTCATGTTTGTTGCCTACATTAAATTTCAAGCGATTTTGACGTCACTCGAATTTGGTGAGCCAACTGTTACAGTCTGTTGCTCGCTTCAACTGTTTTTTTGTTCACCATAGTTCCATCTAGTTCCTACATGCTCCTACGATTTCCTACGTCTCGGGGCTCGAAAGCTATCACCCCAGGTGCCTGGAAGGCCATCGGCAGCTGGTTGAAGGAGGGTGCCCAGGAACGCCTGAACGAGAGCGGCATGCAGGTGCCGTCCCAGTAGCATATGGAGAGTTCCATAGGGCTACCCCTAAATTTAAATGGTTGGTTAATGGAAAATCCTCAATCCATATCATTAGTTCTGAGTTGGTTGTTCCATTTTTTTTTGGACGGACTTAAGTTTGCACAATTTTTGTTCAGGGTTTTTCTGGTATGTCTAAAATTGAAGGAGGTGAAACATTGTTGGGGGAAAAAATGTTTGGGGCCCTCCATGGTAGGTGATGTTCATGCTTTTCTAGATAGTTTACCGAGTGTGCAATTCTATGAACCCGATGTTGATCTTATATTTAAGAAGATACATTGATACATACATAATATAAATATATACACAAGATCATATCTCCAGGTGATGTTTCGTTTCGTTTTGGGACCTCTGTAGTCAACATACGTTGTATAGATATGTATAGATTATATCGCCAATTCTCATCATTTTTGGCTGATGAGAATACCCCCAATGATCAATTGACCAATCAATGAGAATCGATGGTATTTTGATGGAATGACACACGGGTATGCATATGCATATATGTTATATGTATGTAATAAATATGTGACTATATATATATATGTATATATGTATGTACATATTTATATATATATATATTTATATGTACATGTATATCTATATTGTATCACCACTATGCCCCATAGCATTTTGCTAGCTTCATCCCATTGAATTCCTACCGTTGCTGCACCCTCGCAGGCCGACGACTTTGACGATGCCGTTTTGCCCTTCTGGCGGCATCAGTTGGCGCGCGTGACGCGGCCTGAGGCCATAAGCATGGCATAGCATGGCTCAAAACATTTCCAAAATATATGGATGTGGGTCAAAATGGAAGACCTAGGGGACCGCAGATTGAAATGTCTAGTTTAGTATTAACATGTATTAACCATCCAATTATTGCGGTACCTAATTTTGACCCATACCCATATTCCTCAAAATGGACATCGATGACTGACTAAACATGGTCTGTTTTGCAGGGACATTGGTGCAGTTGTGTCGATTTTTATGTCTGAAGATGTTGTCTTATATACGATTGAACTCGACATTTTGATACATTTGGAATCAGTTTGATATATTCGGCACGGACTATTAACCATGCCCCATTTCAGCCCAGATGAACGTATGAGCAGTTATATAATTTAATGATTGATTTTAGATGGACTCAACATATGACTTCAAAGGCATTTGTGTGATACGTATCAATTCGCGTAGGCTTGCGAAGCCTCTTGGCATACAGTAGCCTTCTAGATTTATGTCACTGCGGGAAGGCACATCGCAAAACCAGTTCGCGCAGGCAGAAATCCACGTCTTGCGTAGCTTTTAGCGACAATTCCAGCAGTGTCTATGGGCCCCAACAACCAAAGCTTGTATGCTCCCCATAAATCATGATCAATATTCATTACCTAGGTGCGTGTCCAAATTCTGCAGGATCGGAATTTATCAATCTATACATACGTAAACCCTGTTTGCAATACCCATCTTTAAAAGCATGTTGTTATTGTGCAGGGTACCCAAACCTTGAATAGCTTGTCTCTCTGGGATGATTTTTGGTGATTTTTCTTCCCGACTAAATCATTATCCCCATTTTCCCATGGCCGCAAAGTAGGGTCTATCCTCCATTTTTGAACAAAACCAAATAAATATAAATAAATAAAATATATAATATGGAGATAAAGTACTCCTAATATACCACCATTATCAATGGTTAAATCCACTATTTTGATAGTATCATAATGGTTATAACTCCGCCTGTAGGCCTTGCGATTAGTCCCGCAGCTGGGTGCGGAGCCCAGTCCATTGGGTCCATTGGGGTCCATTGCCTGGGGGGGCCCTTGAATTTGGGTAGACCGGGTGATTTACCATGGGGGTTTACAACATTATAATGAAATACATTGAAATACTGTGATTTGCATAGTCGAATTCGGGGTGATGATGGGTGATTTCTATGTTGATCCTATTCTTTCATGGCTTTGATACCAGAGTTACCCCTTGGTAATTGAACATAGCTATGGAAAACATTGGAAAACCACCATTTTTAGTGGGTAAATCATCTGCAGGCCATCTTCATCCATCGTCCATAGCTTTGTTAAATTACCGGATTATATATATAAATATTGAAATGTTCCTATTAATTGTTGCAAAAATATGGACAATATTCCCCGTGATTTCCATTGTTGATTACTTTTATCCCTTTATATCACATTAGTTCATCTATTTTTCAGCTGCAGGCGGTGACAACCGCTTCGGCTGGCTGCGAAGCATGGCTGGGCACAAACCCACGGCCCTCTTCGCGCAAGCCTTGCAGTGGAAGTCGCAGACACCGCACTGCGTCTTGCTGGTGCAGGCTTCGGTAAATGAGATGATCCTCTGGCAATCAAAGGTGGCAATTGAACATCCTCCATTGATGAATTTCCCAGCTAGAGACCGTCATAGGGGATTTTTCTGCCAGGTTAGATCCCCGGAGGGTAAGTGTTAAGAGTGGGACGTGTTGTAAATGTTAGGACGTTTGATTTAAAAACCGATCAGTTAGATATGAAACTCACTGGTTTTAACCGACCGTTCACTACTCGTACTTTGACATGTACACTTTGGAAAGACGGCAGATTTCTTCCTCTGTCAGGTGGGTGATTTCTTTGAGGCTTGGGGTCTCATGGCAGCAGCCAGAGAAAATGGGCACATCTCATGGTCAGCTGGGTCTCACCCAATCCTGCCAGAGGGTATACTATGATGTTTCATGAATGGAACAGCCATGAACAGCCAGCCTATGACATCCTGTGACTCTAACAGTAGCCATGGATTAAAGTAAAAAATAAGTAAATGGCATGGCCTTGGTCGGCAGCAAAATCATGCTTTCTACTCAGTACTCAGTTTCTATCTTGGAATGTCAAAGTGGAAAGATTGGGTGGTGCTTCAACAAAGGCAAAGGGATGGATCTCATGACGTTCACTCGTTCATGCTTCCAGCACTGATATGAATCATTACAGTAATTGATTCGTAATATTTAAGCATTTACGCAGAAGTACGTACCAACAGATAATCATCCAATGACTGTTGTGGATGCTTCTTCCTTTTTGATGGTGCATCCTTAAAATTTTCTGAGGCATCGATGCCGTGATGTTGGTGCAGTGGTGTGGCTTGAATCCCATGGCCAGGACGGACATGGGACATGGATGGGCAGGTGTGCTGAGGCTTTGCATCCTGAGATATCCTGAGCTTGGGTCAACTTTTCCATTTTTGCTGAGGGTCATTTGGTGTGAGTCGGATTTGGATCTCTTCCAATTCATTGCCCCACATACTGTATACTTACAGTAATACATCTTAATCCCTACAATTTTTGGAACTGATCAGTTCTCCATGTTCAGGTTGCAAGATGATTTGGGGTTGATCAGCCATCCTCCCCAGCAAATGACAGGAGGGCTCGCGCTGGTTTCCCGGTGAACGCGGCCAGCCTGCAGCAGACCGTGGATTGTTTGACCCGTGCCGAATTGTCTGTGGCGGTCTACGTCCAGTCGGCGGAGAACAAGACGATGACCTTTGGATGATGATGTGGATCAGTTGTTGCACTTAAGATATCTACATCATTCTACATCAAAATCTTGTGCTCCATTAGAATGTGGATGTGGATGATGAAACATGTGGAATCTGGAACATGATATAGCTGGGAAAGAACATGACATTGTTTGGTACTTTGGGACCGGTTGGCAAGATGTGTTGCTCGAGGCGAGTGCTACGACAAGTGCTGACGCCTGGAGCACCAACCTACCTTCATGGCAATGAACTGGGAAAGGCCTGGGGCGACCTCTACAAACCACTCACCACATAACCACCATAGCCCATATAGCACCAATGAGTAAAGGGAGGTTGAGATAGCCAATGATAGCCACATTGGTCGACAATGGATTACTGGGTTTCATTGGACCGTTCATGGCATGTTTCGACACTCCTGTTGGTTCAGAAGGTTCAACACCCACGCTTTGCTGGCTCTATGCGTCCTACTTTTCATTGGGCAAATTGGTCAGTCTCCATTTTTGCTGCCCACCAGTACGCTGCATAAAACAAGTTCACCTGCCAAACATACTAACATGTGTGGCATTGGGAAGGTTCTATTTGGTTGACTCATCCTGAAATGCGATGGCGTTTTATTGTGTTTGATATGATTCTAGGAGAATAGATGAGAATATCATTCAATGTCATTCAATGTCATTCACTGTCATTCAATGTCATTCAATGTCATTCAATTTCAAGTAGCTAGATTTTACCCAATATTGGATGGAAGAATTACCTAAAGCTGAGTGATGTTCATCTCCTTGAGCCTGAACATGGATGACTTTTTGTTCTCTGTGTCATCATCCCCTGGGTGGTCCTCTTTTGGTGGGAAAAGCGGTAGATTTATCCTCTGGTTATGACTAACGGTTCGCCATGGAAAATGGCCCATTTATTAGATGGTTTACCTGGTTTACCTATTAAAAATATAAAAAAATGGGATTTTCCATGGCAAACAGTTAGTCATAACCAGATGGTATCCTCAAAATCCCTGAAAAGAATCAGTGATAATCAGTGATGATGTCAGGGCCAACCATATCCAACATATCCCCTGGGTGGTCCACCATGCTTCCCCAATGGCTCCATGGTTGGACGTTGCCAGGAGGCCATCGGTGAGTTCAGTGAAGGCCGGCCCTACATCGCGATGCGTCTCAGGAGTGGGCGCCATGTTTGGTCCCTGTACGTTTTGTTTTTTTCATTACATACAGTACTCATATTGACTTTATATATTACACCATGATATACAGTACATATATAATTAATTAATAGATAGACAGACAGACAGACAGACAGACAGATAGATAGATAGATAGATAGGAAAGATAGATAGGAAAGATAGATAGGAAAGATAGATAGATAGATAGATAGATAGATAGATAGATATATTAGATATATTAGATATATTAGATATATTAGATATATTAGATATATTAGATATATTAGATAGATATATATATATTATATAGATAGATAGATAGATAGATAGATAGGTAGATAGATAGATAGATAGATAGATAGATAAGATAGATAAGATAGATAAGATAGATAAGATAGATAAGATAGATATATTAGATTAAATAGATAGATAGATAGACAGACAGATAGATAGATAGATAAGATAGATAATATAGATAAGATAGATGGATAGATGGATAGATGGATAGATGGATAGATGGATAGATGGATAGATGGATGCATGATGATGCATGGATGGATGGATAGATAGATTGATATGATGTGATGTGATATGAGATGAGATGAGATGAGATGAGGTGATGCTGTGCTATGCTATGCAAGGATATGCAAGGCAAGTATGCAAGCATGCAAAATAGGACGCCAGTCTTCGATCTTTCATTGTCATTATTTTTTTACACATATTTAGTTGATGTCACTTGATCGTGCCAGCAGACATCATCCAGAAGCTCCCGCGGTTTCATTCCCAGAATGGGTTGGAGGGAACATCTCCACCACATTCATCAGGCTAAAAACCAGCGTGTTTCCTCCGATGGTCTGATGTTCCCAACAAACTCAATCCATTTCATATCCCTATCCCCATCCCCATCCCTCCAATTCCCCCCATATCCCCACTTTTGATGGCTCATATTGTTGAATTATGCACTTGACGAAAATGATTGCTGGTGACTCCCCCTTATATAGTTAGTTATAGTGTATTGGTTATATCTAAAATATATCCATAATGAAATACAGAATGAATACATATAAATATATAATGATTATCCAACTTATCCTGAATGACATGATACAAGCATTAGACATCCACACATGTCCCCAAAACTGATGGCCACATTAGTCTATATATGTATATCCCGAGAATCAAACATAGCAATGAAAAGTCCTCCATTTATAGATGATTTGCCCAGAAATTTTCCCATTAAAAGTCATCCATTTATAGAGGGATTTTCCCGGATGTTCCTATGATTTTCCCCCCCAAAAAACAACATTGTGTTTTCTTCAGTCATTTCCCAGCCATGGAGCTTCCACCGGATCCCGCCCTTCCGCCGAAAAGGACGGACGGCCTCCTCTTCGCGGAGATCCGGCCCTTCCGCCGGGAGGTGCGCTTCCGCGAGGAGCGCGGTGCCCGCGGGGTGTCGTTTTGATGGCTTTTTTCGGCAGTTAGAAATGAGGGCTATGTGAATGATTCATGGTTTTAATTTAATATGTTTGAATGGGATATTTTTTTTGGGTTGTTTCATGTTGTTTCCATATTTTTTAAGGAAATATGGGATTTTGATGGATTGAACCATGTGAAACCATGAATTAAAGGCTGTTTTTTTTTTAAATGAGGTTTAACTATTAATTACATACTATGTTGAACTATCATAGACATGGTGATATAATTTGATAAATGATGGTTTGTTGATAATGGCAATATATTGGGGACTATCATAGTCATAGCCCATGAGCTGGGAATCTTGTTCTCAACCAACCGTTATCGAACATGGAATGACACAGGCTATCGAACACTGTTCAAATTTCAAATGGGGATTTAACGAACGGAAATTGGGATACCATGGCAAGTGTGTTTATATGGAGAGATATCTCTAGATAATATTACGGCAATGGGATATATATATAATATATATATATATCGAAAGAGAGAGAGAGAGAGAAAGATATGAACTATAAACTATATATGTGGTTATTCCTCAGCAATCATGGGGAAAGATGGGGATATTCATTACTGCTGTAACCATTAGATTGGGACATTTGCTTACATGGGATTTTCCATGAAAAAACATCGATCAAAGTAAGATTTCACCAACAAAAATTGCACTTTGTAGATGTATAATACTGTTGAGGGTAAGTGGTAGTGAACCTTCATTTCTTCCGGGTGCTACGGCTGGAACTTCCTGGCCTGTGCAGTGCCTACACTTCGGTGTCATCAAACATGGCGGGCCGCTGGGAAATCCCCGAACTAAATGGCTGCTTTAATGGGAAAATATGGGAACATCATTTAAGTAAATGGGAAATTTGCCATTTAATTCCATGTTTGATTACCGGAGGGTAACCTGATAATGACTTGTTGATTGCTGGGCTGGGGCTATCAAACTGTTTCCATGGGAGTCTCCTGACATAGACGATACCACGATGCGTAGGTCCCCACCGACCATTATTTTCCTCATTGATCGAATAAAAGCCCTGATTTTTTTTGGCCCATCCCTATAGTAGTGGATCACAGCCAAATGGGTTCGGTGTTTGCATATACCTTATTTTCCGCCGTACCGAAATAAAATTGGAACAATCCCAAAGCTTCCTTTTTTCCACCAACAAAACAATGAGTTATCTCCGTGTAATCCCTTCCCCCTAATGTGAAATACACCGAAATGAAACCATAGTTTAGTGTTAAGGAATATTAAGGATCTATTCATGTTAGGACCCCGGGCCCCGTGGTATGGCGATTTCATATCTGAGCCGAAGGGATTCATCGCTGGGTGTTGGAGCAACCCTATCCCTTGATGATCCCTCCATCATGGGGCCACGGGCCAGCCATATTCCCATCCCCTCCGCCAGGACGTGACGCCCGAGGCCGTTGAGGCTCTTTTGGCGGATCAGGATGGAGTGGCGTGGCCCATCTTTGTGGATGGCTCCCGCAGATCCTTCCAACAGGCGGAACTGCTGAGCCCGAACTCCGATCATTTTTTTACTTTTGAACTGTAAAACTTGAGGATAAATTTGGAAGTCGATGTAACATATTAAGCCCTTATTTTTTTGAAACGTATTTGTTCCAACAATACTTATCTAACTCCAATCCGATTAATGTTCCGAAGCAACTGTCGCTGTGTCCATGTCAGGTGAACAAGTGGAAATGGTTTCCGAAGCAGCGGAGATGGTTGAATTTGCCATCAGAGGCTTCGCGTTTGTGTCTTCTCTTTTCTTGGGGGCTTTCTCAAACGGGTGCAACCAGTTCTGCGAAGAACACTCATTTCCAGGCTAAGTGGTGCAAGTTTTGAAGGTTGCGACTTACGGGAAAATGATGAAAATTGAAGAGGTTTTGAAAGCGTGTTTTGGTCCCAATAATTGCCAGAATCTTTCAGCCTGTCACCGTGCCATGCCACCCTGCCATTGAATCCGAAGGTTCGGGATGACTATTTCTTGAATCGCTGCTGTCAAGAACTGTGCCAAACTCTTCAGCTAGCGCAGGAGCGCAGCGGCCAAATGGCTGGGATATATGCTGGGATCAACCATCAAAAATTGGTATTATTGGGTTTATCACGTGGTTTCTGTTGGATTGCGCTGTTTGAAGGTATATAGGCAATCTGCATGAATCTACTTTTTGACCTTGTTTGAATGCATGTGAATCCTTTTGATTATCGTCCTTAAGAAAAGGTCTCTTGGGCGGCCGGAGCATGCCAATTGAATCGGGTACGGTATGGTACGGTAGTTTTGAGCATTTTACGCTGCAACAATTTCATCGGCGGTGGAGTCCCAGAAAATTCACCATTTTTAAAGTTATGATTTATGATTGTATATACTTAAAGAAGTGGAACTCCAGTGGCATGAAGATTGAGAACCTCAGCAAGAGAAGGTGATTGTATTATATTGTGCTGTACTGTGATTGGTCTTTGCGTGAGTACAAGTTGCATGTTGAAACCATGCGACACACTTGAAGTGTGGTGGAATCCTAACTTGTAAGGCGTTCTCAGAGCTGACCTTTTCACTGCCAAAAGGGTCTTGTTTGGCAATCCAACACTATTTCACTAGATCGTACCTGCAAAATTAGCTTCAAATTTATAGGCAGAAGGGCCGCGCACCGAAAAAAAAAGTGTGGACTTGCCATTGCTGGTGGATTTTGTTTGCATCACCATGCCATCACTACACAGCCTGAGCAAAGGGCTCTTGGTACACGTGCTGGATCTTTCATCGGATGCCTCAGTGCTGGAACTAGCAGCGGCCTCTCGTGCTGTGAAGACCGAGGTGGAAGAATGCAGCGCATCTGCCAGTGAAGGCCCCTGGCGACATCCGGCAGGTACTTGGAAAACCTCGGGACTCTGGAAATTTCTTGGTCTGGGAGACCTCAAGAAGATTCCATCTGTGACCCTTTGCTGCGAAGTGGAGTTCCAGAATGTCTCAGAGACGCTGGCCTTTCTGAGAGCTGCCAGGAACCTTGCAGCTGACACCATCGATGATCACGTGACCTTCAGCAAATTTTCGTTCGAGCTAGCGCATACTCTCTGCGAGCCTGTGAATGGTGTCCAGTTTTGCAGATCATGTGAAAATGTGGAGATATTTTTCAGCGGCTGCAGGATCAAATGCTTTCTTGAGGTCATGCGTTTTCATTCCGAAGATCCCCAGATCCACCTGATGGTTTCCCATGAGGAGTTGCCGGAGCATCCATGGGTCTACTGCAATAGCCTCCAGTTTCCAGAGCTGCGGCTTCGTTCAAGTTCAGGGAACATCTACTATGATGAGCTTGAAGCAAAACATCCTTTGACTAAGCTGGTGCGCGAAAGAATGCCTCTGCTGATGTTTTTCGGTATTTGCGGGATAGATCCAGACGCAAAAGGCTGAAAGGAAGATCTTGAAGGAAAAGGTTGTGGTTTTGAAGTTACGCTGCGCAATCCGTCTGAGGTTGGATGGAGTAGACTGAGGTTGAACATCTCATTGCTGCAAGCTGCAAGATTGGTATATACAGTAGTGTTTGAGGGGTTAGCGTCGACGTCCCATGACTAGCTTTGGTTAGAAACGTGTGTCCACATTTCGATAGTAGCAAGTCAGACAAAGCAATGCAGAGCCGCAGTTTTGAGGAAATGCCAGCCTTGCAAACCGAATTGCTCAAACTGCCCTGACAGAACATAATAATAATCTTCCTGTGACAGTAACTAACCTTTGAACATTTTTGAGAAATTAAGCAAGAACACACAATAGGTTTTTGTTGTTCTTGCTGTTCTTCTTCTTCTTCTTGTTGTTGCTGCTGTTGTTGTTGTTGTTGTTGTTGTCGTCGTCGTTGTCCTTGTTGTCCTCGTCCTTGTTGTTCTTCTTGTGGTTGTTCTTCTTGTGGTTGTTCTTCTTGTGGTTGTTCTTGTTGGTTGCTGGTTGTTGGTTGTTTGTTGTTTGCTGTTTGTTGTTTGTTGCTTGTTGTTTGTTGTTTGTTGTGGTTGTTGTTTGTTGTTTGTTGTAGTTGTTGTTTGTTGTGGTTGTTGTCGTTGTCGTTGTCGTTGTGGTTGACATTTGCCATTCGGAGGTTTTCATCACCTAATTCATCCGTTTTTCTCAGAAAACCTCCTCCAGACACCTTGGTTGAATGTATTGAGTCTGTTTATGTCCGGGCCCAAAAATGGATTATCATGAAGGGGATGAACAACATTTGCCCTGCAGTGATGGGACAACTACCAGTGAGACTTGATGGAGTTATAAAGATTTATTTTACAACGATTTGTGTTATTTGACAAGTTCTTTCCACAAAATGCATCAGATGTGCTCAACTCATAGCTATTGGCCAGCTGCATCAACTTGCCGATTTTACTTGGCGATTCATGACAACCCTCTGTCGGTTTTGATCTCGCTTGCGTCCTCGGTGACTGTTGTCAGGTCCAGATCAACTGCTCGACTTTCTTGACCCTCCCTGTGACAATTTCTGGCTGATGGGTTCACCATGTTTCACCTGTTTAAACATATTATATACCGTACCTGCAACCCTGCTTGGTTGCCAAACATTGCTCCAAATGATGAAAATGATTGATCATTGGGAATCTAGTTCAAAAATTATTATGCGGGCCGTTAATTCCCGTTTGGACTGTTTCATGCCTGGCCGGATCCGGTTCCATGTGCATTATATATATATATATGGTGTATTGTATGTATATAGTGCATTAGTTTTCGTATACATAATCACCATATATATATATATATGCACACAATCACCATCATATATATATCTAATCACCATGTATAAAATAGAACCATATATAATATATATATATGGACATGGATATTTTTATTTATGCATGTAGATTTGCATTTGGCATACCGGCATATACATGGGTTTTTATTTTTGGATGTATGATATGAAGGATTCACTGTGTTATATATACTTCTCATGCACTGTATATTGAAATATAAATTGTTGGAGGCACATG
>Ga0126342_10018696_pt1 | contig 11848 bp, 16 predicted proteins | sample Cyp1metagenome_FD_92528 | JGI IMG/M metagenome (GOLD analysis project Ga0126342, IMG submission 92528) | Coral microbial communities from Lord Howe Island, Old Settlement Bay, Australia - Cyphastrea 1 metagenome | ecosystem: Host-associated > Invertebrates > Cnidaria > Coral ... | reverse complement strand
ATATATAAATAAGTCATTATTTTCAACATATTCATATATATATATATTTATATGTATATATTTATATGTATATTTATATTATATTATACATATATTCTATTATATATTGTATCATATATAGCAGAACATACATATAATAGAAACATGTATAATATAATGTAGTAAAATAAAATGCTTTGCAAGATAACATAACAGAACATTATAAGAATATGATATCATATGGCATTATTTATGATATGATATGATATGATATGACATGATATGATATAACATAGTACAATATAATCCGTTTTAAGACAAGATAACATAACATAAGATAACATAACATGGCAAAACATATTACAATACACCAAATAATATAGTATAATTGATACAATACAATATGGTATGAGACAAAAAATACAATATTATAAAATACAATACAATACATGTTGTCCCGTGCTCCCTCTTCCTGTTTTCCACTCTCCTGCGGCTGCTGTATGTGAATTGGCTGCTCATCGCAGACAAAAGAAAAGGGTGAGCTGGCCAGCCGCTAAAATGCAGGAAACTGCACATTGATCACGGCCAAGTGATATTCGATTCAAATTTTGTCCGCAAAACCTGCCAGGCCTACAGCAAACACTAGTGTTAAAAACACAGGAGGCTGTGCGCCTAGCCAGAACATTCGAACAGAATGGGCAACAGCGCCCTGAGAGCTTGGATGTTGTATCTGCACTCAACACTCAAGGAAGGAAGAATGGATCCAGGAGTAGTCTCCTGAAGATAAAACCCTAAGGTTTTTGTATGTTGCAACCTCATTCTCCAGCAACGATCTTGAATCTGCATTCCTTTCTTATGAGCCCAGACGCATCCGCCGTTGAAGTCCTCTTCCATCTTCTCTTCCATGCTCTGAAAAAGCAACTCCGGCTTCTCCGTCAGAGCCGCCTTCAGGCGCTGGTATGCAGCTGCTTTGCTGCGACCCCCCGAGCTGCTGCTCGTAGGATCCCCGCTGCTGCCATCGATCAAGATGCCCTCTAATCCCCTGCTGTTCTTCTTCTCCTTGGCTAAACTGCTCACAAGTTTCGTGAGCTGAACCACGGCTTTCTCCACGGCGTGGCTCGGGCACTGATCTCTCGCTTCCCCCTGCTCCTCCAAAATTGGCTCGCCCTCTTCATCCTCCTCGGGCTCTGAAAGCACATTGACTCGCTTCTTCGGCCCCAGTCGCCTACTCTGGGAGGCGACTTGGTCATCAAAGACGCAAGCCGGGCCAGCTGTCCTTCGGGAATTCCGGCAAGTCGAGCCGAAGCCAACACACCAGGATCCAGACCTCCATACTTTGGAAGCTCGCCGACTCTGCCTTTTGGTGGAGAGCTTCGAGATTCTTCAAGCTTCTGCCCAAGTTTGCTCGGCAGGTCCTCTAGCTGCTGTCTGATCAAAGAAAACTAGCTTTCGAGAGCTGCAAGCCGATCTTCTACAGGGCCGCCCTCCTTCTTAGAGAGGAGTTTCCATATGGCTTTCTGCAGGGTAAAAACTGAATTGCTCGTTCACCACCCTTACCAAAGACTCCGCTGTGGGAAGACCGGCATGACCTAAACCATCTGCAAAATCCAAAGCATCTTCGTCTTCGGACTTCTCCAATTGCAGCTGTGCAATTATAATTCTTTCTCCAAAAGCCCAACCCATACCTTCAATGTAGTGACGTCACCCTCTACAGCAGTCGAGGCCGGTACTTCGACCGACACAGGCCTTGAAAGAGCTGTCCTTGGAAGGAACCGGCAAGCAATCTGCCGATGCCAAGCGCCTGATAGCACTGCAACCAAAAGTTGATTCTCAAAAAATGTAATGGGAACAAGATGAATGATCGCCTTGGCAACACCCGTGGAACAATCTAAATGACAAAGATGCACCTCCTCAGCTGTACCTTCGCACTATAGAGGAGAAGTGCTTCTAAGGTCACCTTTCCCTCGTCTGCCTCCATCTGCTGACTCAGATCCTGGGCCAATCAATCCCGGCCTCGTCGCAGGCTAGCTGAGCCTCCCACTGAGTTGCAAACCTAAGCAACGAACATGCTGTCCCCACACGAAGGTCCCCTTTTGCAAATCTGAGCAACCGTGCCGAACTCCTTGACCGCGCGAGGAGCTATCAGGTTACCCTCAAAATCAGCCAAAATCAGGTAGAGCCTAGACTCCTCCCCGAAGGCCCACGATTGTCGCCGTTGATGCAGCGACGCAAATAGCGGCCGATGCAGCAAGTTCTGCTCAGCCCTCTTTGTCCGAGGCCAAGACCGGCTCAGCCGAAGTTGAGCCCTGAGAAATCACTGTATACCCATTGCTGTCTCCTCACGATCGCGCACAGACCCAGCTCGGGAAGAAGGACCTCAAGCTGTTTCGAGCGCCTCCACCCGATCTCGCACCTCAGTCAAATTCAAGCGCGCTGACTCTAGCAGCTGCCTCAGGCTCTCAATCTCAGTCCTGAGAGCCCTAATTTCACCCGAGCTCATTCAAGAACTCGGTAGTTAGACTCCTTGGGCACGAAATCGAGCTCTGATCTGCAGAGCCCAAAGTTGTCGCCAAAACCGGTCCCAAAAGCAGCCCTAAGCCTATCAAAATGCCCAAAAGCAAGCTGGGATAATCCAAAGTCCAGTAAACAGGAGGATGAAAAATCAGAAACTGACATGCGGCGGGCCAGAAGCTTTCCTGTAGGCGCCCTCCAGGTTGAGAAGTGAACATGCTATGCGCATGCAAAATGGGACATGGATGTTTTTCACCCGTCCTCAGGTGCAACTTTACCGCTGTTTTTCAGCAGCTTCCTATTGTGACGGCCAGCACGAATTGCGATCTTCTTCTGAATGGCTTCATCACTTGGAGCTACCTTCCAGCGGCACTGTTCAAGTGCTTCCAGCAAAAGTTCACGTTCGCATCCTTGTTTGGTTAACACATCCACCAGCATCTGGCTCGTATCGAGCCAAATCGGTTCGCATTCATCATTCATCAGCTCTCGGATTAAGGCTATCAAAATCTTCACCCTCTTATCCGATGGCTGGCCAGCGTCCTTCGTGATCGTGCTCTCAAGGCTTTTGGCGTCGGTGAACGCCAGAATCTTCTTAAGGGCATACTCAGTCTCGAGCGTAGTGATGCTGATGCCAGGATTCAAGATCTCGCACAAAAGAGATACAACGTAGATTGCGCCCTCAACGCAAGCAAGGAAGGCGTTGCTCTCAGCCGCCAGTGTGCTTCTGCACACCCTTTTTGATGGAGGAGGAATTGGCCTCGAGGATCAAGACAGGGGTCTCGTCACCATCTTTCAGCTCAGGGAGGCTCAGTCCAATCACATAGCCACACTGGGATTTCAATCCTTCAGTGTTGGCAAAGCTGGAGTCCGCGCAAACGAAGACAATGCAGTCCTCTAAGGTGATCTTGGAGGACTGGCTCTTTTCGGTCTCATTCAGAGGAAGGTTTGGGAACTTCCTTCGATGTTTGTCCAAAACCTCCTTCAATCGCATCGACCTGCTCCAAGGAGATTGACTTGTCGTCGCCTTGGACCAAGTTCTTTCCACAAAAAAGAAACTCACCATCCTTGTGCTTTAAGTGGAGCTTCTCGGTGAGGATCTTCATCACTGAGTCGTACTTGGGGCCAAAGCCACATGTAATGAGATCATCAACATGGCTGCCCATGATTCCAGCCAAAACTTCTTTTCCAGATTCATCCAAATCATACTGGTAAAAGAGTGCAAGTTCCAGTTTGGAGAGGCGCCAGCCACATTCTTGAGCATCACGTGAAAGTTTGATCCACCAACTTCGGCCGGCATCTTTCGTTCTATAAAGGCTGACACGGGCCCTGAAGAGCGTGCCCGGAAGGACTCCTGGTGGAGGTGGATGCGCAGAATCAGCAATCTGGAGATGCCACTGCTCTTCAGGTAGGCCGTTGAAGCATCATATGAGGCTATGATCCAACCCTTCAACACGGCCACGGCGCAAACAAGGTTGAAGGAGAGCAGGGAACATGTTGGAGAATCTGATCTGATGTTTTGTTCATCCTCCTGACATCCTTGAACTACCAATCTTGACTTCGCTTCAAAAGGATAATCACGATCAACTTGTTCTTTTGATTTCCCTGTCTTCCTAGCCATGTGATATGCTATCAACCTAGGTTTGCTATTTTTGTCAGTGTGGACCCACCTGGTGCCAATGATTTTGGTCTCCGGTGGCAAGCTATTGATCTCCTCCTCAGACAGCTCCTGGACGGCATCGAAACATTGCCAGGAAGTCCACTCCTTCTGCATGGAAACGTCAAAACGAGCTCGGTCAGAAGGATCAAGCTGCCTGATGTTGATCTCGCTTTTGGCCGCTTTGCCGGTCATGTAGGCGAACTCAGTGTTGAGGTAGTTGTACAAGTTCACAGTGTGGCCATCATCCTTGATCACAACGTCGTCATCATCATCATCATCATCATCATCGCTTGACGCATCACGCAGCTTTTGAAGTCGAAGGCGCTTCACCGAGGCTTGCAGTCCAGGGCAAAAGTCTTCCCAGGGCTCATCATCAGCAAGGTAAGGGCCTCGAAACTCTTGGTATGTTGGATCAGGAGCACGTTGTGGTCCATAGCCATGTGCGTCAAGTCGATTTGGCTGTCGCATCGCTGTGTTCAAGGGTGTTCTTGGCGCAGCATGTGGATTTCGCTGTCGCATTGCTGGGGCCGAGGGTGTTCTCGGCGCAGCATGTGGTGTTGGTGGCACAGCTGGTGCCGGTTCAGGTTCATCTGTTGTGATTTGTCGTTTGTGTGTTGTAATTGGCAAACGTAGTGGTGTATGTTGTTGTGGTTGCTGTGCTGGCTGTTGCATTGGTAGTGGAGCTGCTGGTTGTTGTTGTGGAGCAGTTTAAACTTCACGGTCAAGTGCATCTTCAACGTCCCAATCATCATTGGGTACTGGTGGAAGCTCTGCATCAGTGGCTGGTGGAGCCTGTTGATGTGCTCCACCACTTGGTTGTGCTGGGGCTGAAGGTGAGCTTGGTTCATGCCCTTGTCCATTTCTTGTTGTTGTTCTTGTTCAGGTGGCTGTTGCGGCGGAGGTCCAAAAGGCCGCGCGTCAACAAAGGACTTGGCACCTCGCAGCTGCAAGTTGGCCACGGCATAGTGGGGCACCGTGTGCGCAGCCAAAAGCTCATCTTCACTGCCAAAGCCATCTTCAAGCGCAGCCAGTCGTCAGCACCACATATCGCAACCAGTAGGAGTGAGGCGCACTCCCTTCAGTTGCCACATCTTCATCTTCCAGTCGGCGAGGATTCCGCAGCTCAACACCAATCACCCTTGCGGGTCCAAACCACTTGTATAGATTCTTGAAGTCCCAGGCTGTTGTTGAGTCTTGAAGACATAGACGTAGGCACCAACTGGAAAGGGACCACGCACTGGTGTGGATTTGCTCAAAAGAGCACGTCGGACTCTGGCGTCCGTGTCCATGCGTATCTGAGCCACCTTTGCGTTCTCTCGGATGTTCAGGGTCTTGGCCATCTGGCTAGCGGGGTTCTCTGCTGCTTCCATCACTTCAAGTTGTTGAGACTCAGTGGAGTTGAGAAGGGAACCAGGAAGTCGAAGTTCAGGAACACCCAAAACCCACTGGAGAGGGGTGTAGCCACTTGTTCTGGGAAATGAGTTGCGTGTCTGGGTGATGATGGTGGTTGCGGTCAAAACATCATCAAGACCGCTGGTTTGTGAGTCTTGGACCACCTTCATCCAGACTTCTTTCCACAGGTGGCCAGCCTTTTCACATCGGCCATCCTTCCAAGGTGCTTTAAGTGGCATCACCTCTTGCTCCACGCCCAACTGCTTCAAGTTGTCGGCAAAGATGGTCATGTACTCCTTGCCACGATCCACTTGTAGTGAAGTGGGAAGGCCAGCCCATGCAGACCATGCTGTCGTGAAATGTCGTAGGACAGCTCGTGAGGCAGGAGGACCTTGAAGTTCACCAAAGCAAGTGACCATTCGAAATCCAGTGGCATCGGTGTTGAGGAAGGCAAAGGCTGCACCCCTGATGTCCTTGGCATAGAAGGTGTCAAGCATGAGGTGCCTGTTGCCCTCGTATTGGTTCGGAAGTCGCACTGGTCGAGGTTGTTTTCTTCTGATTGACTTGCCACGGTTATCACAGGCCAAAAGTCCAGCAGCCTTGATAGCTTCAGGTTTGGCTCCTTGTCTTCGCAAGATTCTTTGGAGGGTCACTGCAGTAGGATGTCCAAAATTGACATGAAGATCACGGACAATCTTGCGAATCTCTGGTGATATCCCTAGCCATTCGACACGCCTTTGAGCTTCGGACTGATTCAAAATGGGATCCAGCTCTTGGGCTTGGCGTGCTTGATGGCCATGGTTGTCTTCCTCTTCCGGAGGTTGTTGTGGATCAGGGTGGCTCTCTGCAGTGGCATCAGGTCTGATGTAGACCGGTGGTGCTTGGAATTGGTCAGTTAGAGTTGCCACCCGTCCTTTTCTCCTGGGCCGTTTTGTCCAGCAGGAGCAGGTCTTGTAGGGAAGACATCATGTGCAGCAGCCAGAGACTCAAAGACAGTCTGCTCAATGTGGGCCTGTTGGATAGCGCATTCCAAAACCAACTGATCCAACTGGCGTGGCCATTCAGCGGCTTGAGCAGTCCTGGGACCATACTTGTTGGCACCCTCAAGTGGTTGATGTTGGGAGCAGTTGCAAACGCACTCAGAAAAGATTGACTCAGCAGCCATCATAGTGGTCAGGTAAAAGCTGGGTTTCTTGTTGGGAAGTCCCTTTTCTCTGTCCTTGTACCCAACCTGACATCCATCAACCTTGAGTGCCAGCAAAGATCCATCCTCCACCAATGCCCTGACGTCAGCCATCTCCGGTTTCTCGATGCTTTCAGAGCCATAGGGTTGTTCAACAAAAACATGTCTCTTGGCTTTCACTCGATCTTTGATCACCTTGTTGACCAGAGCAAGGAGAGGCTTTGAGTCCTCTCGGAGGGACAAAACGGTCTCCGCTGCAGAACCACCACGTGCTATGTTGAACTTGGACCAACTTCCCCAAGGACCGCACGGATGTGTGATGACCGTGAGGTAAGGGTCTTCTGCAGCCATGTCCTTGTGAAGGCGAGCAAGTCCACCTTGTGAAGTGGCATCCCAAGAAGAGCTTGATGAGTCCAAGGGGACACCAGTGATCATGCCATAGAGCGCGGCCATGACCGTCAGGCCCATCTGGCCGGCGAACAGCTGCTTGATCCCAGTCTTTCCCGCAGGGGGTTGTCTGGCAACATGTGGCTTCTTCTGACCTTGAAGCTTCTGAGCCCTCGACAAATCTTCGGACTCCAAAAGGTTGCACATGGTCTGAAGCTTGTTGCCCTTGCGGTTGGTGGTCTTTCTGACTGTGAAGCTTCCATCGGAGACCATCTGCCAAAAGGACTCTTCATCTTCGCAGATCATGCCGTAGTTCACTGGTGAGTCAGTGGCTGAGTCCCCTGGTCTCCATCAGGCGGTGGGCGTAGAAGGTCAAGTTCATCACAAAGTCCCCAGTCATACTCTGGGTCATACGGTGGATAGTTGCCACCCGTACTGGACATAGCATCGCTTGGAAGTGAGTAGTCGCGATGCATCTGGCTCTTGGTCGCCATTATTGGACGACGGGCAAAATCCAGTGCCCTTGGGCTCAAGTCCAGGAGCCTCAGGCCTAAGTCCAGAGGCCTCTGCAGAGAAAGTCCAATCTGCAGCTTCCAGCTTGGGAATGGCAAAGCTGGGAAAAGAGCCATGTGGGTCGTCGCCACAGTCCAAAAGGCTGACGGCCGTGATGTCTTGATCAAAGGAAAATTCTGAACGCCCAATGCCTTGAAGGAAACTGTGCTGTTGGAGAGGTCGGAGACAGTCTCGCCACCAACGCCTCGGAAACGCTGAAGCTTGCTCTTGGTCTGGGGCATCAGGTCATACTGCTTGAGAGCATCTTCAAAAGCAGAGGACCACTCGCTGCCATGCATAGTTCTTGTGCAGCCACTGTCCAAGATTGCAAGTCCGGGCGCATCAGAAGCCGTGAGCGCATAGTTCACGGTGACATCGACTGAACCGTCGGAAAAGTCCACAAGGTCACCATGCTGTTCATCGGCATTTTCACCGATCATCACATCACAAAAATGAACAGAAACATGTTGAAAATCTAAGGGATCTTGTTGAAGTGGAACTTGAATGGCTCGTGCTGCTTCCATGGCACTGGGGTCTTGAGTCCTCTTGCCAAGAAGTTGATGTGGCTCCATAGAACTTGACTTCAGCAACATCATCGCAGAAAGGGAGACCAACTTCAACCTGGCATAGAGGTATGCAGCAAAACGATAAACCTCAGCTGCCACTGGCTTGTTCGTCAAAGCCATTTCTATGACCTGTGTGGCATACATGACATCCTCAGGTGCTGGGTAGGAAGCAACTTCCACAAAACTTCGTCCTTGAAAAGGGCCTTCTTCAAACGTGGTCATGTCGCATGGAAGTGGTTGCATGATGTGCAGCTCTGACTCAGGCGGCTCAGGAAGTGGAGGCAACTCTTCATAGGGGTTGATCTTGACACCATACAACCAAACGTCAACCCTTCCTCACGATCTGGAGCACCGCTGTGATGTCGTAGAAGCAGCAGAAGATAGAGCAGCCTGATCTGAAATGAGATGCCAGCCAGCAAGTGACGTAGTGCTCCTCATTGGCGGTGTAAATCCAGGTGGCTTCTTGGAGACGGTTTCCTCCTCCAAAGCCTTGAAAGTCAAAGATCCAACATGGGCTGCAAGTTCGCGGGAACGAGAGGGCTGTCCCCACTTGGTGCACATCGCAACTTAAACTAGGTATGACCACAACTGCAAAGGCTCTTTTCTGCGACCTTGAATCACATTGCGGCCACATTCTTTGCAAGCAATGTGCCTCGTATGTCCATTGGCTCCACGGTGGAATTGTTTTTCTGCACCGCTGTGGTATGATGAATGTTCACAAAGGTGTGGTGCACGAAGGGCCATCAGTACATCATGGCACTGACAGGCAAGGAATCAGTGAAACTGTTGGGCTGCTGAATGCCATTGTTGCCATAGAAGCCGGCAGGGTCAAAGAGCTCGGCATGTTCAAAGGTCTCTGCAGAGATTTGTCATTCACAGAAACTGCCAAGGAGTCATGAACCTGCGCATTCTCAAAAACTGCAAAGGGATCAAGGACCTGGGCATTCACAGAAACGTCAAAGGAATCAAAAACCTGGGCATTCTTTGAAATCTCTCCATTCGCAAGGGGCTGGTCATTCTGGGGCTCTTCGATGAACTGCCTTTTCCACACGACCACGTCCAGCGCCTTTCTTTGATGACTTTGGGCAAACGGAGTCACCAACCCAATGTCCTTTGGCACCGCAAGCTGTGCAGGCTGTGACGGTCTTCAGGAATTTCACAGCTGCCTTGCGCTGATCCTTTGATCTCTGGTCGAAGGACAAATCGCCCTGGGCCTTGAAGGGAAAGGTCTGTTGGGAACCTTGTGGTGAAGGTCCTTGTGAAGGCTTCTTGATGAACTTCTTCTTGAATCCACTGCGATGCTGGGCCAAAGTGGCAAGAGCATCTGCAATCTCACCGCCATTCTCAAGACCTTCATCTGGTAGTTCTCCAATCAGAGCTTCCAGCGCTTCATCATCGGAGTAGGCCACATAGCCATCGTCCTCTGTCGCCTCATACTCAAAAGTATCCTCTTCGGCAAAGGCCTCTTCATCATCATAGACCTCGTCGCCGTCATCCTCAGCAGCTAGAACTTGTTGTTTTCGCTGAAAAGGCTTCCATCGCGGCTTCAGCTGTTGTTGCCCAGATCCACCCAACTCCAAGGTAGTCCTTTCTGGGTACTGCTCTAGTTGACTGCACATTGGGAAATTGAATCCTGAAGGCATGTGAGACCTTCTTGTAGTCGTACTTGTTGTTCACAGACGCTCGAATGCCCTGCTGCTCTTTGAGGTCCAAACCAGAGAACAGCAGCAGCAGCATGCACTTGAGGTTGTCGCTCAAGGAGGTCTCTGCATTGGCTTCTTTGAGCTCTCTTCGAACGATGTATTGCGCCATCGTCTCAGAATTCTGTCGCCAGACCCTAGGGCTGTAAAAGTATTCCAAAAACAGCTCTTGCACCCTCACAGGTGCCTCCAAAGCCAAGCTACCCTTAGGGTGTTCAGAAGGAGCTTCATGCCATCTTCAGTCGCCTTTCCATCAGCGCCTTTCGTCCTAAGCTCTGCATGGCCAAGGCGTCTAACTGATTCGTAGGCACTTCCAGACAATTGCGCTCTCAGGTGCAATGGCGTCGCCACCTGAAGCACATCCTGCCCTTCTCTCCCATAGAACAAGTCCCATGCACGGTCCATGTATTCTTCCAGCATTTCGGGGTCACCTGAGAACTGTGGCACCCCATGCCTGTCAGTGTCCAGCCTGGAGTCAGCCGTAGACATCGTAGTGCAAGGCTTGAAGAATCCCCAAAGATCTCGGCAAGGAGATAGGGAGCGAAGTGCGCAAGCGGCAGCAGCAGCAGCAAGCGAAGCGTCACCTGCTAGGTCAGCAGGCTCCGCTTACCATCAGAAATTGACCTGCGACGGGCCAGCAGCGATGATCTTTCCTGTAGCGGAAAAGGGCGCCCTTGTGCCCACATGTCAGCGGGGAAGTCAACCTGGAGAAGTGAACATGCTATGCACATGCAAAATGGGACATGGATGTTTTTCAAAAAATGTCCTGGATAGTTGGGCAGTTGATAGGTTCCACAAAGTCCCTGCGCACTGAATCACTCACCAATCCTAAGATTGCAGATACGACTCCTCCCGACGCTCCCGCGAGGGCTGCCGGGCGCATTAGTTGAGCCAATGAAGCTGGAGCACGCAAGGAAAAACATGGTGGCACCATGTTTAATTATACTACCAGTAGTACCGCACAAGGCGGTGGCGGAAGTTTCAAAAATAGAAATGTATAGGAGAGATTAGTTGTTGTGAATCAGGGATGGCAGAGCGAATCCACTGATGGACCGAAAGGTGCTTGAGGTCTCCTCTCTTTCTCTCTCTTTCTCTGAGCATCTACCATCACCAACCTATATTCTATGTATCTATCTATCTATCGATCTATCTATCTATCTATCGATCGATCGATCTATCGATCTATCGATCTATCTATCTATCTCTCTATCCATCTATCTATCTTTCTAATCTATCTATCTATCTATCTTTCTTTCTTTCTTTCTTTCTAATCCATCTATCTATCAATCTATCTGTCTATCTGTCTATCTGTCTATCTCTATCTATCTATCTCTATCTATCTATCTCTATCTATCTATCTATCTATCTATTTATCCATCTATCTATCTATCTATCTACCTATCTATCTATCTATCTATCCGTCTACCTATCTATCTATCTATCCATCTATCCATCTTTCTATCTATCTATCTATCGATCTATCTATCTATCTTTCTATCTATCTATCTTTCTATCTATCTATCTGTCTATCTGTCGAGCTGTCTATCTGTGGTGCAGTGTCATTCAGTGTAATGTAGTGTAGTGTAATGTAGTGTAGTGTAGTGGACTGTAGTGGAATGTAGTGTAGTGTAGTGTAATGTAGTATGGTGTAGTGTAATTTAGTGTAGCGGAGAGTAGTGGAGTGTAGTTGTGTATTCGTAGTTGTAGTTGTAGTGTAGCGGAGTGTAGTGTAATGTAGTGAAGTGTAGCAGAAGGTAGTGTAGTGTAATGTAGTGTAGCGTAGTGGAGTGTAGTGTAATGTAGTGTAGTGTAATTTAGTGTAGTGGAGTGTATTGTAGTGGAGTGTAGTTGTGTAGTTGTAGTTGTAGTGTATTGGAGTGTAGTGTGGTGTAATGTAGTGAAGTGTAGTGGAAGGTAGTGT
>Ga0126342_10018695_pt1 | contig 11850 bp, 12 predicted proteins | sample Cyp1metagenome_FD_92528 | JGI IMG/M metagenome (GOLD analysis project Ga0126342, IMG submission 92528) | Coral microbial communities from Lord Howe Island, Old Settlement Bay, Australia - Cyphastrea 1 metagenome | ecosystem: Host-associated > Invertebrates > Cnidaria > Coral ... | reverse complement strand
CACCACATCCCACCCCCCCTGAACAAACCCTGGCATGCCAACACGCAACTATCACCACAAGCCCGTCACGAAACACAGCAAAAAGCGCAGAAAATGCAACGGCGCGCAAGAAAACAGTGTAGAACGTGGAATGAAATGGATGATTCGAAAATGACGTAAACATGAAAAAACGGCAACACTCCGCGACGCCCTCGCGGGGTCCTTACCAAAAACAACCATAGTTACCAATATGTGAGTCTGATTGTAAACGGATCTTCATTCCCCATTCAGCCACCAGAACTAACTGGGCCAAGCTTGATATCGAACCACGTGCCGAATCGGATCAAATCGGGACATATCCCAAAGGTGCCCCCACAGCAAATCGAGGCTCTATCATCATTATCTATCAAAATGCTACGTTTTAATATGTCTTATCGAGGTATCCCCTCCCCATTTCCAGAGATATCTGGATCCTGTATCATCAAGCAGCATCTGGCAATAGCTACACCACGGAACCGAGTTCCATGGATTCGGAAACAACTTTTGATCCCCAAATTCGCCGGGATTTCAACTGCGGATTTTCTTTTGAAGCAATGCTGTGAAAGTTCGGAAAATACAAAATATTTTTTTAAAAAAAAAACATCCATCCCACACCTGTACATGTTTTCCATTGTTTTCCCAGGTATAAACCTTCAGCTCTGGGATTAATCCTTGGGCCAAATCTTGGACGAGTCGCTCCTTTGCATCCTCCTTTGTCCATGCCCTTCTCCATTGGAAAACAACCACCACCAGCACCGCCCCAGCCCTTGCCCTTTCCGCCATCCTCAGCGGCTGGTGGCTGAGATCCGTTGTATACCCTCTGGAAATTGAACATAGCTATGGAAAATAATCATTTTTAGGAGGTATCACATACATCTAGATCATATGTGGGTATATTATAATTATATATATATATATACATTCATCCTGGAGTATATAAATATGAAAAACAAAAAAAGAACTAAAATGGGAATAGCTTTGTATCTACTTCAGGATGATCACACATATCAAAGCATCATGTCAGATCGAGACTGATACCCATTCACCATGTTTCCCATTCAATAAATCAGGGCATCGGCAGTCCCCAAATGTTTGGATAATTTTCACCCATAACCATCTGGGTTTGTCTTTAAAAAAAAGCCAGCTCACTTTGAATGGATCATGTTTCCCATTGTGGTACTTTTGGAAATGCACCATTCTTGGACAGTGACATGTTCGCCCATTTTTTGAAAAAAAAAAACTCTGGGCTCCCAGCAAAGCCCCCTTTTCCACCGTCCATCGGGCCGTTGTCAGGTACATGCGCGAAATTACCTTAGGGGATAAGGGATCAACAGGAATCTTAGCCATGACAAGAAACTGGGAAACCTCATCAAACAATATCATGACAGCTTCACTTCACTTACTACAGAAACTAGTAGCTTAAGATTGTGCGATTTGCCATTGTGACGATTGTGATGGGGAAGGTAGATTACCAGACCAGACCCAATCTTTTGCATGGATTGTCAACCCTCAAAGTGACCGAAACCTGTTGCATTACTGGGACTTAGACTTTGTCGCCGCTTCACCGGTAGAATTCGTAATGTCCAGAATTTCAACATGATTGACGTGAATAAGAAAGATGGAAGATGCTGCGGTGCCCCAACCCCGTTAGCTCTTCTGAATGGCAATGGCATAGACCCTTTTGCAGATTTCTGGGCTCAACATAGCCTTTCAACTCAGGAAAGCTAGCTGTGTCGGAAGACGGTTTTAGCTTCCGCAAATGGTGCGTAAATTGAGACGTCTTCCGCGAAAATATCCGAAAATCAATGAACAAAAAAAAACTGATGGTTTGGACATTGGAATGAAACTTCGAAAATGATTTTAACTGATTCCAAGTTTACAAGTTTAACTGATTCATGTTAACTGTCATGAAAATGAATGACATTTACATTCGCCTTGCACGATGATCCCCATCAAAGTATCGATCAAAGATGATCATATCCCCACAAATGGCGAAAATCTGGGAAAATGCCGAGTTTTGTTAATCATTGGTCGGGCAAAAATGAAGGTCTTGACTAAAACCAAATTGTTCTTGGCAAAACCTCATTTCTACTGATAAACCAGCGCCAGGGTGGTTAAAACTTTGGAAACTTCCGCTTTCAGCCATGGCACAGCTGTCTCCTTTGGTGCACTTGCCAACCTAGCGGACAGGAGTGGAGTACAGGAAGGGCTGCCCCAGTTCTGTTGGTTTGTAACCCCATCTGTAACCATAGCCATCCACCATAAATCCTAGCCTGGTTATGGGTGATTTTTTACGTCGACATTACTGATCTGGCAGAATCAAACTGATATAGACGAAAGGACTGAAGATCGTCCAATATCCTCCAAGTACGTCGCCTGCCAAAACGTGCAAGGGATGTGCTTCGTTCCTGCTCCAGCCACCTAAGCAGAACAGTGAGGATCAGATAGATACATGGAGATGTCTACTGCATGTATTCATTAAGTGGTGACTGAAAAAGGTGGAAGGACATGGCAAATGTGACGCTTGGGATTCTCCATCATATAATGGTAAATATGACGATTAACATTGAGTAACCATCAGATATCATCAGATCCCAAGGGTTCCCAAGGTTCCCCTGGTTTTCAGGTACCAACACACTTTCGAAGTGCAAGACACTTTGCACTGCTTTTCTTGCGTGCACATCATGCCGCCATAGCCATCGTCAGTCAGTGCTTCCTGCGGCAGATCCAGGATCCATCATGTTCCCCATGAGAAACGGCCATTTCGGGGTATGCCACAGTTTGGTGCCAGCCCAAATGATCCAAATGTCATGTCTTGGTTAGTACATCCCATATCCCAGTAGATCCCCGTGAGAAAACCCACGAAAATCCGGTGCGCTGAAACCGCTCCAGACTTCTGTTCTTGCCGTGCACAGAGCAAAGACCTGACATCATCGCTATGGCAGAGCCAACATGCTCACCCTCACAACCACCATCACCGTCACCGTCACCATCATCATCATCATCATCATCATCAGTGTTGTTCCTATTATTAATACTCAGAATAGTCCTTTTGCTATATGTTCTATGTTGGGTATATTGCTATTGTTGCTATTACTAGTCTACTATTATTTGCTGGTGTCATGTTCATTGATAAAATACATCATTATTTGAAAACAGCATTTGTTGCCTTACTTTACTACTGTTGCCATTTGAATATGTTCCCACTGTACTATCTCTACTCGAATCATCATTGAAACATGTTTCAACATCTAACCCATCCCAACAATACTCAACCTAACCCCAAAAAATACCAAGAAAACTCAACCAATCTGTTTTTCCTCCTGCCAAATCTTCGTGAAACCACCAAGCATCCCATCCCGACCCGACGTGGGGCCAGACCCATAGGCCCCATGGAGCCACCCATCGCGTGCATCGCCGACATGGCCGAGATCGCCGAGGCCATTGAACCTGCAGCGACAACTGGCTGGTTCAAAGATGGTTTAATGTGTTTAATACCCTCTGGTAATTTGTTACATAGCTATTGAAAATGGCCATTTATAGTGAGTTTTCCCATTAAACATGGTGATTTTCCATAGTTATGTTAAATTACCAGAGGGTATGTACTTTTTCAAATGCTATAGAATCTGCTGGAAAGCTGGTGAGTCACAGAATCTGTGGTGTCGAACATGAAGAGTTCAGCGGAAATAGGGATTGAACCAGCCGGAATGTGAGGATCTAAATGGGGAGTTGACATCCAGAAAGAACCAGGACATCAACGGCAAACCTTCGGAAATTTGACCATGGGATGGTTCTAATATCCGCAAACAGCGGAAATTCACTGGCAAAAACACTGGAAATGACGTTCACTGGCATGTCCATGGATTTTCAGTTGCGTTTTTTCTGGAAGCACAGCGGATATGGTGCAATCACGGCAAATGGTTAGAACATCCTTCTGTGAACACGCAAACAATGCAACCAAGTATCGATTTGCATACATATCTAATTATATAGTCTATATATGTATATCTATATAGTCTAGAGTCTACATGTGTGTATATCATGTATATAATGAATTACATTGCATACACATGTGACCAATGTCTGTGGTCAAAGGATTCCCCACCTGCCATGGCGCAGATTCGAAGCAAGTGCCGGTCCCGCAGGTCAGATTCTTAAGTTGAACATCATCAGATTTTGCAGCTCTACTTAGATCATCTTAGATAATCTTAGATATATCGTCATCATATATATATATATAATTATATATATATATTAGATATATGATATAGTTCAAGCATCTTTTGCCAAATGTGGGTTTTTGTCCAACGTTGTCCACAGCCCGTCTGCCGCGGGCGCTGTCTCCTTGGAACTCAAGAGCCGAGGCCGGCCGTTGCGAAGTGGTGAGCCGAGCAGAACCCATCTGCTGTCTCACCAAGCAAAGAACGAATTCATATATATATATATGTATATATATATACATATATATATATATATATATACATATAATTACATATATATATATACACATATAATTACATATATATACATATATATATACACATAATTACATATATACATATATATATACGCAGTGAAAAAATATGAAAAGTAACAGTGAAAAAATGTGAAAAAACATATCAACAAACTGTCAGCCACATACACATCTGCAGAAACGTGATGTGTTTCCATCTCTTTCCTGGTTTGGGTTCAGCAGTTACAGCATGAAATGCGCGCATTTTTTGTTGCAGAGATCTGCCACCTGGTGCAGCAGAGCTCATATGATGAGATTTCGACCAAACACAACCAGCGCAGAAGGATGTAATCCACAACAAATCACGACAACAAACAGTTTTTCATTTTCGATGGTCCATGGTAGCAATGTGATTTTGATCTATATTACATGCTATCCATTGTTCTCAGATATACATATCATATATTGCATTATATTATATTATATTATATTATGTTATGGTATATTGTATTTTATCATATCACATTATATTATATTATATTATGTTATATTATATTGTATTATATTATATTATATCATACTATATTATGTTATATTATATTATGTTATGTTATATTATATCATATTATTATATATTATTACTATCACATGCTATCCATTGTTTTGATCCACATAATTACATCACTGAGTACACCTGAGAAGTCACAGTCGCTGGCTGCTGGCAGTAGTCTTTGTACAGGGGGATCTACCAACAAATCTCTGTGTCGAACACGCCTCCCCCCACTGTCCGCCTGACAACCCACGCCACGGACTCACGAATTCGCGAATTCGACAACGAAGAAAAATAATGAGTTCTCAGCTTGTGCGCTGGATGTCCACTTCGTTGGACACACCCAGTTCGTTCTGCAATGTTCTGCATCTTTTCCAGTGAAAAAGTTCAACAAGTCTGAACCACTTTCAACAAGTCACAGCTAGCAATAGGTCAATAGTATGCAACAGTCGTATTTCATGGTATTGGGTATGGATCAATACCTATAAAAATACCATTTTTAGGGGGTTATTCACATCCATGTTAACCCAGCTATTTTGATGTTCACCACTGCCGTATGATCGCTCTTTTCCACATGGATCCGACAACCAACCGTTGGAGCATCGATTCATGGATCGCTCATTGGCACATCCAGACCCATCACTTCCAAGACCTGAGGATGTCGGATCCCAAGCTATCGGAGCTATCGCCAGTGGGGAATAAATGTGGTTAATAATGGTTAATAATGGTTAATAATCAATAATGGTTAATAATTCAGGCTTATTCAAGGTTTATTCAAGGCTTAACCACCACATCATGCGGCATGAAATGGCATGAAACACCCGTCTCATTTTCAGGCGATGGTAAGAAATACAGGCAAACTGAGCGAACTTATTGGCTTGGCTGCTGTGAGGAAAAGGGTTGGTTCCCTGCTCTCCGGTCCTGCATAGGCAATGCTATCAACTCCTGCTTTAGATAGTTCTTTGTTGGCACCTCAAGATTTGTTTGATTGGTTACATCCCCAGGTTTGCCCAAAGGGCCTATTAGTGTGCTGACAATCAGCCCTTGGAGATCACAGTTGGATTTTTGAGTTTCACCATCCCAGAGAATTTTCACAGGGAACCAGGAGATAATTTTGCGAACACCTTGGTTTCACCACGGAAAACCATGGTTAAACCATGGTTAAACCAGAGAAATTTCACAGGAAAGCATGTTTACACACGTTTACACCCTGGTTTTCCTGTCATGTTCCCTGAAATCACCCCAAGCCATGCGAAAGTCATCGTCAAATTCAGTGGTTCATCATCGTTCCCCCCATGAAAAAAATGCCGTTCCCCGATTTTGCATAAAAACCCATTCTCAGACACACCCATCATTCATATTGTTGGTAAAGTATCTCAAATTGTTGGCAAAAGTAAATTTAATAATATAATAATATTAATAATGGGGTTTACCCCATTCAAATTGTTGGTAAATAGGGTTTACTCCATTCAAATTCTTGGTAATTCTACGAATGTCCTAGGAAGGTCCCCGCACTCCAGTGAGTTTCATGATGGATCAATGGTTGACCAAAATCGGGGGATCCGGTCCTCGCATTTTCAGAGCCATGAACTAATGAACGCTGCTTGATGCTTCTAGAATCTTGAATGTCCATCCATTCTATGCTCCAGAAATGTTGTTTGCATTTATCTCAAACAGTGGGTCACTGTTGTTTGTTTAAAACCAATCATGTTCGGGACTCATAAGCCCATTTTTATATCATGTTGTTGGACCTACAGCACCCTTCATATCAACATATTTCCATTTGTAGATGATTGTCCCACAATATCCCATAGAATCTATGGTTGTTTACCCATGTCCTATATACCTATTAATGATGGTAAATATGATATAATTATATAATAGGACGATATATTATATGTTCAAATTTGTTTTATATATCATATCTCATCCTATTAATTAAAACATAATTTTGGGCATAAGCCCATTATACCTCATAAAAATCTGTATATACATAAATCCCATTGAGCCATGAAAAATATCCCTCCCATCCTATTATATATATATATATATTCTGATTGGGTGAGAATGGGATTCCCATAATCAATATATCAACAGTCACCAGGTAAATCCCCTGTACTAACCAATCAACACTGATATGTTCAATGGCTTCATGTTTTAAATCCCATTAAATCCCATAAAATATATCCGTATATCCCAGTTAAATCCCGCAAATATCCCATGATCATTAAATCCCTATTAGATTCCATATCATGATGGTAATATCCCTAGATGATCATATTATGATGGAAAAAAAGAAACTAATTACTAGATAGATCTATGATTCCAATATCCATTAGATTCCATACTATTACCATAGATGATATCCCTATTAGATTCCATAGGATATGAATATATCCCATGAAAAATCCCTATTAAATGCATATAGATTAATATCCTATGATCGTAACCATAGATGGATCTATGATTCCAATATCCATTTAACACCATTTAACCATATTGATCATTAAATCCCTATTAGATTCCATATTATTACCATTAAATGCCCTATTAAATCATACCATAGATGATCATAGTTAGTTGATCCCCCCATGATCTCCCCATGATCTCTCCGCACCCGGGGCGCCTCTGCGCAGTCCTGCCGCACCGCTGGCTCCAAACGATCGTCCTGACGCAGGTCCTCCATGACCTACGCGATGGCGGGTGATGGCAGATCATAGTAGGGATCTCATATGGTTTTTATGGGGATTTTTCATGGGATTTTTCATGGGATTTAATGGTTTTTGTTCCATGGGATAACCATATATGGTCGAGATGTTTTGTAACCATCTATGGTCATAATAGGGATTTCATATGGAATGATATGGATTTAGTATTATAGGGATTTTCCGTGGGATAGTTCATGGGGATTTCATGGGGATTGTTCAGTAAACATCCCAAGTAACTTCATCTATGGGAATTTTATGGGGATAACATAGCTATATGCACTGAGGTATACCCATATGCCAAATAACTGGAATGCATGTTTTGGTAATATGGTGTATGTATGAACCCGTTGTCATTATAGCTGGGTATATTTAAGAGTCTATCAGTTTTGTCCAAAATTCAGGGGTGCACCCCAAAAAAATAATGGCCTTTTCAGGGAAAAATGATGATAGCCATTAATAACCTGATATAATCCGCCGGCATTGAGGGCGAGTGTCAGACGAACCAAATTCGTAAGTTATATCCTGTTACAACTGAGATTGTGTAATTATACAATGGGTTATCACCTTCTACTTATCAATTAACTGACTCCATTACCCATCCAAGTACCTTATGGCCTACGGTTCATCAATCTTTTCGATCATCTATTGGATCCAATGGATTGTTTTTTTTTTGCAAGCGTTGGGTTTTTGAAAAATTGCGATCGAGTTGGGAGATTGATACTTTGAGCCATACCGGTTTGTAGATGAATATGGATTTGTGGGATTCTCCAGTACAACATATATTATATAATTATACATGTTGATGTTGGTTGTATTATGTTTCACATCATTTCAAACAAAGGATGAATTTAGGTCCATCTTAAATTGTGCTGGGTATTAGTGGCCAGGTCCTCGAAAACACCCAGAATTTTCAAGTGAGCAGTGTTCAAAACCCGAAATGTCATTCCATGAAATACTTGTTGGGTAAGAACGGGATTCCAAGTTCATGGATTATGGTAAGCCACATAAGACAGAAAGGATAGACTAATAACCTCGAACTAATCAACTATGATTATCAACTATATTCAGCTATATCCCATTATATCCCCCATAATCTTGATGATTGAAAACCCTATAAATCATGCTTACCCTCTGGTCGTTTCAAAGTTTGCGACCCTGAAAATCGCCATGAATTTCAGGATATTTAATCGGTAAATCATCGAATTATTCATTGGCCATCTGTACCACCTCTATGTGAAAATTCCTATCGAGGCATTTTACCCATAACTCGTCCAACCATGGTTGCTATATCCCCATGATCAACCCATGAAATCCATATTAATCATATTATTACCATAGGAATGCTTACCATTAATGAAGCTTTCCTATAGGAATACCATAGATGTTCTCATCCATTTTTCCATGGAGATGACCGATTGAACCTGCCACAGTTCGTCTCGTCGGTGCTCTGCAGCAGCTTGGCTGCACTGCAGCAGTGCCTGCCAGGCCGATATTCGGAACATGTCCATGGGCTAGAACTTTTAATGATATCTGATATAACACCCATAGTTAATTAGTTAATATCTATCTATGTAGTTAGCGTTTAATATATATAGTTGATGATTGATGATTACTATATATGATTAGTGATATTGCCAACCATAGTTGGCTTTGATTAATATGTATATACATGTATGTATGTATGTATGTATGTGGTTGATGATATACCAAACATAGTGATTTGTGTATGATTAGTTAACTATGACAAAAGTGATTTATAGTAATTGTGATTTGACTATGATTTAAATACTGTTAAAAATAATAGTGAATTATGTATGGCTGGTACACAGTGATTTATATACATATACATATACATATACATATACATATATATATATGTATGTGATTAGTAATCCATGGTTGGTAAATCACTGTAAATGGATCATAATGTGGTTATCCAACCATAGTTAATGATATTGATGTCAATCCCGGATGAGACAAAACCCTCGTGACTAATTAGGAGGACTCCCACTAATTGTGATAATTTGCTACTTAAATGATACCCCCGCCAATTATATAAGCAGCTATTCTTGCGTGAAATGAACCCACAATTGCATGATTCAAGCAACCTAAATGACTTAAGTGTATCCGGCTTATCCACCTGATTTGCGAATGGATCACAATGGAGTATCCGTATCCGCTATGGGTCAAACCATCCGCAATTCCCAAACGGTTTCGCGGATACCCTTCATTTGGGTCCAATGGTTTCTATGTATGAAAGCAAGCTACCCCATCATCATGGTTGAGAAAACACATGTGTGCCACAATCCCAATACTAACCGTACTAACCCTCATGAAATCCCACACATTCTGGCATGCTTTCCCACGTTTCCCCATGTCCAGAGGAACAAATCACACCCTCCATCAAAATTGCCGCAGAATTTTTAGTTGGAGTGTGTTTTAATATAATTGCCATATCCACCCATATCCTCATATATCCTCCGATCTGTTTCTCCAATTCATCAACACACATGGGGATGGGTCAAAACCCTGGTACCTAGTGAACCCCAAAATAGCTGGTAGTTCTGGATGTTCATCCCACTAAAATGTATCTATAGGTACTGACCCATACCCACATCAATCCATGGATTCGACAGGGAACACCTGCGGATTTTCCCATTCGACGTTGCCGCCTTGACGCAGGTGCTGAAACAGCGAAAGGCCTTGGGGTCCTCCGCTTTCGCCGGGATCTCCCGGAGCAACAGCTCCACCTGGTGTTTTGCTGGCCGAGTCTGGTGATGAAAAAACATAGGGTTGATAGATATGAATAGGAATCGAACAAGAATCATATATATATATATTTATTAAAGAATAGCAGTAATAAAGTGATAGTACTGGTGTAACAGTGATAGTAATAATAGTAGCAGCAATAGCAGTAATAATTAATAGCAGTAGTAGCAGTAGTCTTAGCAGTAGTCTTAGCAGTAGTCTTAGCAGTAGTAGCAGTAGTAGTACTAGTACTAGAAATAGCAACAGTAATAGTAAGAAGAAGTATTCACCAACCTGAAATCCAGTGAATGTCACAGAATTCGCCGTGTCACCATTATATCTGGCGACATTGCCATGAGGTCATAGTAATCCATACGGGGTATATCACGCGGGTAAGCTTCCAATTCTATTACAAATAGCCTTTGGCAAACGGAAAATCCCCCATGTTGAATAGGTAAATCAATGTAAATCAACTATAGATGCCCATCTTCAATAGCTATGTTATCACCTTAAAGGGCTAAATCATCCTTCGAATTTTCGTGCTAGTGAAACATCGCTCAGCTGGGCCCAGCGGCCAGAAGACGTGAGTCATTGGTGTACATCCACTCCTTCCCTCGCGTCAGAACAAAGCATCCAGTCAAGACCTGCGGGCTCACGATGGCTCACGGGGACCCGGTTCTAAGGCATTTTCAGTACAAACGTTGCCGAGTGGATGGGATATTCCCAGCTACATAAGTATACTCTCTATGTATATATATATAATATATATATATAATATATATATATATATAGTTGCACATATAATTATACATATAAACATGTACAACATACGTATAAAGGGACTGATTCGGCCAAAGCAATGCCTTCGCAGCGCGCTGCTGCCGTTTGAAGTCACATCTATTGATCATCTGCAGCAACACCTGCCGCCGCAGGTCATCATGAAATCTCCATCTGCAAGTGGAAAAAAGCCTTGACAAAATGGGACCCCAAGTTTATGGCTGATTTTCTGAACTTTGTGTGAAGCCATGTTGATTTTTGGGGGACCCAATTTTGAGAATGAGTTGCCATCCCGCGAACCTCAAAAGAATGTGTTTGTGTCTACCGCAACGACCGCAATGCGTTTTCAGAAGTGGCAGAAGTGAAAGTAAGACATCAACGATGAGGCCCAGCAAAGCTATTTATAACATCTATAGGTACGTACATTATATTATATTATATTATATTATATTATATTATATATATATATATACAGCCGTGACGGGTCGAGTCCTTCCAGTGGTGCGGCTGTTACGACTGAACCTCGACGTTTCACAATGATGGTTCGTACTTATGCCGTGCACCCACTTGGCGGAGTGGTTTTGATGTCATACCCT
>Ga0126342_10018694_pt1 | contig 11850 bp, 12 predicted proteins | sample Cyp1metagenome_FD_92528 | JGI IMG/M metagenome (GOLD analysis project Ga0126342, IMG submission 92528) | Coral microbial communities from Lord Howe Island, Old Settlement Bay, Australia - Cyphastrea 1 metagenome | ecosystem: Host-associated > Invertebrates > Cnidaria > Coral ... | reverse complement strand
GGAGACGGTGCAGGAGTTGGGGCGGCAGTTGTAGGAGCAGCTGTTGTTGGTTGCTCCTCCCCCCTTCGCTCTCGTTTGTTGCGATCACGAAATCTGCCCCTGCTCCTGCCAAACGGTCTACCATCATCTTCATCGCTGTCACTTTGCAGCAGCAGAGTTGCATTTGTGCCATTGGAAGTTGAAGAGTAGGGATGTCCCTCACGGTATGCCCTTCCTGACAGGAAGCACTTGTGATTGGATGTGGTTGTTGAATCATCTGGGCGAACAGTCTTCACGTCCAAATCTCCTGTGTGCTTATCCAAAGAAATCCAGTCAGAGATTGGCTTGGGTGGCGAGCACTGGATTGCAACCCACTTGAGATCACAATGATGGGGCAAATTGGACACAAGCTCATAGGATGTGTGACTACCTTCTTTTGGAACCAAGACTGGGTATTTGTAAGCAATTTCGTTGCTCACAAAAGAGGCCACTGCCGTAGTAGTAAGACCACCAGGCTGCTCCGAGGTGATTGTGCATTGAAATTCAAAATGGGACTCAGTGTACCTTTCCCCCAGATAGTCCGCTGTCAGGTACAGGTCACCGTTGCTTCGAATGGCAAGGCCTTAGCGCCCGAGCGCATGACAATCCATCAGGGCCTTTATCTCATTTGGAGCACCCAGACTACATACAGTTAACTGAGATTCAGGCCCACTTCGTCCAACTTGTGTTGGCACGCCTCACTCACTGTGTAAGTTCCTTTTGTTCGCGGCGATGGATATCCTTTTACTTTGGTCGCGCCGCGGACCAAAGATTCCACCACATACTTGAACTCCGTGGCTTTGCGTTCCCCGCCTAAGCAACTTCGACGAAAACTCAACCGGTAGACACTTTTTGCACATCTGAAAAGTAATCTTAAACTGTCCCAGTCTTGCCTCCACACTTGCAACACGCAGTTCGCGCAGCGTCCTGCGCGTTTTCAGAAATAACAAGAGAAGGAAAATATCTGTTAGCACGGCTAATATCAGGAACTACGCGTACAGTCACTATCCCCAGCAGTAATTTTGAACCGCCTTTTCTCTTTGCATCCGATGTTGCAGCTCTTGGGACACATCCTTGCACCGAGGATTTTTCATGTAGACGAGATGATTAAAGGAATGGATATATAATCCCACCTAGAAGTAGTGCCCCGGCAAGCCGGGGGCGGAAGTTCCAAAATTGAAACGCATAAAACCTATACAACCGAACAAACGCTGTGCCTATAGGGTGCGGGCAAGCCTTCTGTGCTTCGCAGCAACAATCTCTTGACATTCATTCCGCCGCCACCTCTTTCGCAGTTTATCTTGGATATTCTTCTTTGCATCCCATTGTCACTGCAGTCTGCGTCTCATCTCATCTCATCTCACGTGGTGTCTTTTCAGCGTCTTGCACCTCATCTCATGTCTTCTCTCCTTTTCTCAATTCTTCCCTGCTGATCACAATTGTTATCAATTGTTCTCATGTCATCTGAGCTTGTCTCATCTCTTCTCAGTTCATCTGAATTATCTTTTCAGATCTTCTCAGCTTCTCCATTCTACGCAGTTTGTCTCAACTCAGCTCTTCACCACTCTTCTCATGTCAGATCGTCTCAACGCACCCCACCTCATCTCAGCTTATATCACCTCTTCTCAGAGTTTCTCATCTCTTCTCTCCTCTTCTCACATCTTCTCAGCTCTTCTCACATTTTCTCAAATGATCTCTGCTCTTCTTGCTCCTGTCAGCTCTCCTCACCTCATCTCAGCTCACTCTCAGATCATCTCAGCTCTTCTCTGGCCCAAAACATGCTCCAAAACCGGATCCCGGTGCCAAAGCCACAAAAAGTACGATTTTGCATGAAGCCTCTTTTACATGCAAATCTAAAAGGAAAATACAAAGCGTCCAAAAAAAGTATCATGAAGAACTCATCGGCGCAACTTTAGCGACACAATTCCAGTGCGATTTGCAAGCAGCAAGTTGCACAAGACCATGGAACTACGTGCGGCACAGCAACGCAGAACAAAGTTGACACAGCCACTCCAATGCGACTTGCAAACACCGAGTTGCAAAGGACCATGGAACTAACGTGCGCAGCAGCAAGATAGGGCAGCAATGACGCAGCCACTCCAATACGATTTTCAAGCAGCAAGGTGCACAAGACCGTAGAACGATGTGCGCACCAGCTACGCAGAGCAACTGTGACGCAGCCACTCGACTGCAATTTGCAAGCACCAGGTTGCAAAAGCCAGTAGAATTACATTTCAAGACAGATGTTTCTCCTGGCCAGAACCTGCTCGAAAACCGGATCTCGGTGCCGAAACCGAAAAAAACTACGATTTAGATTTTTTTCGAAAACGAATGTAGAAGAAAAATGAAAACACCAAAGATGGGAAAATTCAGCCAAAACTAATTGCCGCAACCTTGTTGCAATTGATCTGCAACTTCAAGTTGTGAAAACAAAGCTTTCGTGCGAGACTTCCGTCAAAAGCTGAAAATTGAAGATGTGAAAACGAAACTTTCGTGCGATACTTCCCTCGAAAAATGAAAAGTTGAAGATGTGGAAACGAAACTTTCGTGCGATACTACCCTCGAAAAATGAAAAAGTTGAAGATGTGGAAACGAAGCTTCCGTGTGAGACTTTCCTCAAAAACTGACAGTTGAAGATGTGAAGCCAAGCTTTCGTGCTAGACTTCCTTCAAAAACGATAACTTAAAGTTGGCAACACGACGCCTGAAGTGGCATTTACAGTGCGCAGCCTATCCGAGCATGATCCGAGGACACCTGGCACCGTTTCGAAACCATCACGCGGCAGGCCTTCCCCATCCATCTTCCGAGGCACGTTTTGTGCGGCAAAACACAGCATTTCACGCATCCGCTACCTCTCAAAAACTTATTCCGTGCGAGACCTCCCTCAAAAACTGAAAGCGGAAGATGTGAAAACACAGCTTTCGTGCGAAACTTCCGTGAAAAACTGACAAGTTGAAGATGTGAAAACGAAGCTTTCATCAAAAAGACTTTCCCCAAGAAAAACTGAAATTTGAAGATGTGAAAACGAGCCCCCAAACTGTAAGTTGAGCTCATCCCAGCTCATTCTCATCTCACCCTGGTCTCAGGTCGCTCTCATCTCAACTCACCCTGAGATCACCTCGCTCTCATCACAACTCACTCGCAAATCCACTCACTCTGAGATCATCTCACCCTCATCTCAACTCACCCTCATCTGAACTCACTCTGAAATCATCTTGCTCTCATCTCAAATCACTCGCAAATCCACTCACTCTGGGATCATCTCACCCTCATCTCAACTCACCCTCATCTGAACCCACTCTGAGATCATCTCGCTCTCATCTCAATTCTAAAATCATCCCACCCTCATCTCAACTCACTCTCATCCCAACTCAGTTTGAGATCTTTTCACCACTATCTCAGGGCACTCTGAAATCACTTCACTCTGAAATCATCTCACTCTCATCTCAACTCACCCTCATCCCAACTCAGTTTGAGATCTTTTCCCCGCTATCTCAGGTCACTCTGAAATCATCTCATTCTGAATCATCTCACTCTCATCTCAACTCACTGTGTCACTCTCATCTCAACTCACTCTCAATTGAAATCACTCTTATCTTCACTCACTCTAGGGTCATCTGTGGTGGCGGTGGTGAAAATGGTGGTTGTGATTATGGTGGTTGTGATGGTGGTGGCTGTGATAGTGGCGACTCTGTGTCAAATTTTGTCACTCTCATCTTCACTCACTCTGAGATCACCTGTGGTGGTGCTGGTGGTGGTGGTAATGGTGGTTGTGATAGTGGTGGTTGTGATGGTGGTGGTTGTGATAGTGGTGGTTGTGATGGTGGTGGTTGTGATAGTGGTGGTTGTGATAGTGGTGGTTGTGATGGCGGTGGTTGTCATTATAGTGGTGGTTGTGATGGCGGTGGTTGTCATTATAGTGGTGGTTGTGATAGCGGCGGTTGTCATAGTGGTGGTTTTGATAGTGGTGGTTCTCTCTAACAGCAGCACCCTGCACCGGCACCAGCAGGCCACCTCGAAATCACACACGCCACTCTGACAGCAGCACCCTCAAGCGCCCTGCAGCGGCGCCGGCAAGCCAGCTACAAAGCGCACACGCCACTAACAAGAGCACCCTCAAGCAGCATGCAGCGGCACCCTGCAGCGGGCCAGGAAGCCAGCTCAAGAGCGCACCATCCGATCAGCAGCACCCTTGCAGCGGCACCCTGCAGCCGCACCAGCATACACCACCATTCTGACAGCAGCACCCTTGAGCGTCAACATCAAGCAGCACCTTGCAGCGGCACCCTAAACCAAAGCGCACACACCATGCACTTTGACAGCGGCACCAGCATGCCCGCTCCAAAGCGCACACCTCTGACAGCAGCACCCTGCAGTGGCACCCTGCAGCGGCACCACCATGCCCGCTCCACCATCACTCTGACAGCACCTGCAGCAGCACCAGCATGCCCGCTCCAAAGCACACGCCACTCTGACAGAAGCACCCTGCAGCGGCACCAGCATGCCCGCTCCAAAGCGCAGACATGCAACTCCTTCCATACTTGAGAAATACGAACCCCATGAAGTACGAACCCCGGTAGCTTGGCTATCTGGGGACAAGGGAGAATTGTAGCTGTTTTGTGGGGGTCAGGTATCCCTTAGGAGTTGGATGGAAGTCTATCGCCTACACGTCAACTCTTGCGTACATGACATAGTAGATGTTTTGTAGGAGCTCATAGAATTTGATCAACCTACATGTGAACACCACTGTAGATGATGCAGGTCATGTAGACCGTACTATGACATGTTTGTTCGCAATGCTTCTGGGCCTTCACGTGATGTTCTCAGGGCGGCTACCTACGATCCTTTGATGGAGGATTATTTTACCTACCTCCGCAGTGGAGCGATGGATACTTGTCACTTCTTGGGCGGAACGCTCTTTTGACAGCACTGCAGGTCTTTTTTCCCGAAAGCTTCTGCGAAGGGTTTTTCCCAAAGAGTTGCTGCCAACTTCAGTTTTAACATGACCTGCTTGTACTTCATCATCATCATCATCATCATCATCATCAATCTACATCACGCACATCAGACTTTAGTTTCATCATCTACATGGCATTCTGCATTTTTGGCATTGTCTACACCTACATCTACATCAACATCAACTTCAACTCATCCTCATCCTCCTCCTCCTCATCATCATCATCATAATCATCACCATCATCATCATCATCACCATCATCATCACCACCATCATCATGACATGCATCCAGCAGCTAGATCAGCTACAGTGCCTACATCATCTACAAAATCTTCTACATCATCTTGGTCACCTACATCATCGACATAACCACTACATCTTCAACAAATACATCATCTGCGTTGCATCACCTACACAATCTTCTTTTTACATCACAAACATCATCTACATCATTTACATCATCTAGAGAATCTTCTACACCATCTACCCGGTCTAGTTCCAGGAGCCGTCCTGTGAACAGTTTGCTTTGAAGCAGTTCTCAACCTCCGGGCCATCCTGGCACCTGCAACGAGGGGCAAAACTCGCGGAGAAAAAACGGACTTTCCATTATGCACCTCTGCTGCAAAAAATCCTAGCAACCAAACGTCATGAATCTGCAGCTGTCCTTGGCCGTGCCTGATGCAATGACCACCTTCCAGAACATATCCACCCTGACAGGACTTGCAGCTTTCCTTGGCGCCATCTTGCTCCTCACAGCCTCCACGCCATGTAGAAGCAATAGAACAGCACCCAGTGACTACGATCCCAGAAGCAGTCTCTTTCTGCAACCTTGTGCCATCCGGGCACACATGAGGCATTTTCACCTTGATTGAAAAGTTGTGCTCCAAGGTGGACAAAGGTGTGGATTTCGAACATGCTTCAAAATAATCATAACGTCCCAAATTATGTGGGGCCACATTCGTAATGTCCTCGTGGACCTCTTGCCCATCTGTCTGCAGCAAAGCATTCTCTTTCCTCAGGGCTGCTCGATGACTTTGCAAGAGCGCCGCTGAATCTAAATCAGTGCAGTTGCCGCACGGCACAGAGCTGCCGGAGTACGTGTCGCCCAGGCAGAGCAAGAGGCTTAAGACCGCAAGCATTATTTTGATTCTGCAGCTATCAAAACTGATAAAAGCACTTTTCGCATGTTGTATGAACTTGAACCGAAGCTGTTGCGAAGTCATGGACATTGGTGTTGATGCTGTGCATGGTCATGAAAGCTTATGCTCAAGCAGCTCGATGAAAAAATACCGGCAGGAGACCCCAAACAGGGGGGGTAGGAAGCCAATGTAGCAGATACAAATCCGAAACTGGCAAGTAGCCAAGGGAACTGGAGATACTTGGATGGCAGACATATGTCAGCGATCTCACTGCACGGGCCATGCAGGCGTCTTTGGAATTCGGAGCGGAAATAGAACAAACATGCCGTTGGCCGATCCTTTAGTTTGGAATGGCCTCAGCAATGCACAAAGGGCGAGGAGCAGAAGGCTCATGGCGAACCTCAAGAGTGCATTCAACGCACACTCCAGGACGGTAACTTTAATCAATGCATACCCAGAAGGGGTCAACCTGTTAAGTTCAGAAGTTGGAGTAAACCCGGATGCGCAGACTTCAAATGGGTTTGAATTGATTAGACAGCTCACCATGGAATACACAGTGAGAACCCGAGTGAAGCATTGAGTTTTCGCACCGCCTTAGCCCACAAGAGTTTCAGTTTGCATGCCAGTGAGACAAGCCCCAGCACTGTTGTGACGGATACGATCCGGAAGATTGACTACGAGAATGCACGCCAGCAAGCTTTTGGGAACTTTTCCAAGTTCAATTGATGCCACTGGGCTGCAAGTTGCAGAGGCAGACATGGTTGCAGTGTTGTTGAAATCACTGCCGGAAACTGTTAGGACGTTTTGTCTACACCATACCAGTGGGGAAACATACCAGAACTTCCGAGCTGCAGCGTTGAGATGGGAACAACAACAAAGGGCTTTTGCAGAATTCCAACCCAAGAAGCAGCTGTACCAGCCAGGGAATGAATCTGAAGGTACGAGTACGGGTGGTAACTTACGCCACAACCTATAATCTTACCCCAGCGCATGGCACACAGCTTACCCCACAACCTAAAGAACTTGTGCCATAGCCAAATCACCACGGCACACCGACACCTATCCATATATGTGCACATTGTTCTCATGAAATTCCTATGCAGACTGCAACGCTTTGTACCGTTTTTTATCTGTCTTAAAGCTGACACAAAGCGTTGTAAACTGCATGGCACACCATCAACTTGACCTCTAATAGACCAGGAGTTCTACATGTCATTCTCATTGGCGGACTTTCATTCCTACCCTGGGAAAAGTATACTCACAACAACGCTTTCCCAGTGGCACACCAGGAACATTCCAGTACTGAACAACACAGCACAATGGCACTGAGATATTCAAGGTACCGCTTGACAGCGTGATTTTTACGAGATCCGTACCAGGTCTTACGAGATCTGTGCGAGATCGGGATTTTGCACGGCAAGGCAGCAGGGCAAGGCAGCAGGGATCTTTTCTACTCTTCCCTTCTCTGCTCTATGCCTCTCTGATCACTTCTACTCTTCAATATCTTCAATTCGATTCTCTTCTCGACTCTACTCTTCTACTGTTCTCTCTTCTGTGTGAGTCAAGCTATTGAGAAGCCATCCCCATGAGTTCCTATCTCAACAAGAATATGTCTCAAAAACATGTGTGCCCCTGCAAAGTGTTAGAAAAATCAATGCCACAAACAATTGATTCATCCAGTAAGAATGACATGTATATCATGGACTTCCCAACGGCACACCGTTTGCGGCACAAGAAGACAACCGCGGCACAAGTTACCACCCTGACCCAGTAGGCAGAGTACTATGACATGACAGCTAGCGATGGTAATCGGGAGTGGAATTTGGATGCAGTAGGAAACTCAGGGGTGCGATGCACGAAATGCGGGAGTAGGAGAATGCAGATTTGACAAAAGTGAAATGTTTCAAGTGCCGGAAATTTGGTCATATCTCAGCCAACTGCCCAAACAAGAGTGTAAAGGGCAAGGACGATGGGAAAGGAGTGATCAAAGGCAAAGGAAAAACAAAAGGAAAGAGCAAAGCGGAAAGAAAGGAAAATGAATGAGCTCGGTTACTGTGAGGAAACCGACGGAACTAACGAATGGTACTGTATCAAGATGATGGGTCGTGGTGGAGCGACCATGGCTGCAAGCAGCTCAGGAGCAGTGGACAAAGAGTTTGGCAAACTGATCTGCATTCATGCGTTAGGACCCAGGCTTGTTAAAATCTAGATGAAGTTATCCAGTTGTACAGCTTTACGATCGAGATTGGGACCACGGATCTGGATAAAATAGGGGCGTGTAAAGAAACTCGTTGGAAAATTCTTGCAAGGCACTTTTCTGAAAGACGCTTCTGCGGCACTGCAGAGCACACGCTGGCAAGACACTTTTCCGGGACTCTCTTGAAAACATTCTTATTCAACCAAATGTGAAAAATTGGGACCGCGCGTTTGTTAGGCACACTTTTTTTTACGATTTCAAGGGGCGCTCTTTGAGGGGCCTCTAAGCCAGTGCCAGTGCATTTGGGTTCTTCACCTCCTTTGCTTGGAGCAGCTGGGAGCACTGTTGCTTGGAGCATGTGCTTTTGTACTATGATTTCCATAGGATCATCAGCCCACTGGGTTTAGGAAAAGATGCAGTGAAATAGTTGTAAGATGTTGTAAGAATCTCAGAAAAGGAGAGGTTTCATTCCACACCTTCAATCGCTCCATTTTGACATGGACTGGTCCGTTGTCCGTGTCTCTATTCCAAAACAAGGCTCGGGCTTTGAAAGTTTGAGAAATCTCCGCCGCTTGCATTCTCGGTGTGTTCCATGCACGCCTTTTTTCGATGCTCTTGACCGCAGAATTCTGTCGGATGCATTGATCCTGTGAAGTGGAGCGGAGATGCTGCCCTAGCTTTGAGACTTGCCAAGACGGGTTCGAATGCTGCGACACTTCAAACTGTGCAGCTCTCCGCGCTGCCGCATGGCTTATATTATATAATAGTTTGTTTGCTGCCTGTTTTGGTCAGTAAAGCCTACCACGCACATAGAGACACCATCTGCAACACCTTCTGGGCCCCACGTGGATCATCCTGATTCTGCGTCTCTTCTGATCCACCACCCAGTGAATTCACGAAGAAAACTCGCCTGGTGTCCTTTTTCTAATTTCTGTTGAAAACTTCGCAAGCAGTCACCCTCACATAGACTGTGCAAAAAGTTTGCAGCTTCTGCAGCCTCTGACTGCAAGAGGGCAGGTCCCACAGAAGAAACTTTTTCCTCCTTCATGCTCTTCATCTCATTCATCTCCGAATGTATCTCCCTGATCTCCTCTTCCATTTGCTCCAACTTTTCAAGAAGCTTTGATTGAATGCTCGAGCCGGCTTCGCCCGTGTGGGGCTCAGCATGCCTGCTTTCCGACTTCTCTGCAACCAGCTTTGAATGTTCCATCTTCAAATCCATGTGGCTCATGGGGTTGGATGGCGGATTTGAAAGACAAGCTTTGACCATGGAGACCGGATTCTTCTGTAGCAGAATGTCACCCGGCTTCAGGGCAGTCAGCATGATACTGGGTTCAGTGCTGTTGGCTTTCAGAATTGTCCCGGCACAAGCACCGTTTTCTGGTGCCGGGCACAGGGCAGGACCCACAACGTCAAGGGCCCGTGCCGTGACATGCAAGGCCTCAGTGCCAAGGGCAGCATTGGAGGCGACGGCGTGCAGGGCCAGCATGGCCTGCGACACGCCAGCGCTGGAAGCTGTGCCGCCTGTGACCTGACATCAGCTGTGCCAAACGTAAAAGTGTCACCTGTGCAGTGCCACTTCGGCCACTCTGGCTTCGTTCTTGACATTTTATTTGCTAAATGCTGAGACAGAAGTGGTACTCAGGAATCTTTCAACTGCGCAAGAGAAAGACACAAACCAAACACGGACCAACCAGCCTCCAATTTCATCCTCTTCAATTCCTCTCAACTTTCAGAATTCGCAATTGAATGAGAGAAATGGGAGCAGATTGCAGCAAGCAAATCTAAAAAATGCTTGAGACATTTCTGGCAACTTGCCTTGTCATCCCGACTCATCCTGGCCCCGTCCTTCTTTTGATAAGTCCCGATCGCGTGCAGCACCAGTACTTGTGTAAGGACGTTTGACAGAACGGCATCTGTTGCCTGAACCGATTTGAAAATCCATCTTGGCAGCGGCATTCAATCTTGCAGATTCAAATCTACTGAATTCAGCAAGTGGGTCCAAGATCAAAAGCTTTGCTCCGAAATCAACAAGTGCGGGGCGTGCGGTGCCAAAGAAAAACCAAAACAAGTTCACACCAGGTCCTCTCACTATCAAACACAGTTCCCTCAGTAATTTCACTGTATGAATCTGATGGTATCTGCCTGGACGCCATGTCGATAGGCCACCTGGACCAGCGACTCAAATGCTGGACATGGCGACCTGGTTGGTTCTGGGTGGATAGCCGCAGCCGCAGCAATGTCCTGCAAAACGGGCTACACTATCTATCCGGATGGCCCAGCACAGCCTCACAGACCCGTTGCGGTCTTTGGCTACCATATAATTATGCTACCATATGCTACCATCATTTGTTTAATACTCGCTCCAAAAAAGCTTCGCAAGATGCGGTGGACATCAAGGTATCGCAACCTATCAAAATATGAAGACAGAAAGTGCATGCCTTTGTGAGGATGCAAGAATGCAGGCTACCAGCAGGACTTGAAAGACGCAACGCGCACAGTCAAACAGGGGCAGTCAAACATGCGGTGGACATGCCAGGCCATGTTAGAGATAGGGGGGTGATCCGTTGTTTCCTGCAGCAGGCCCTGATTGGTAAAGGTTTCCAAGATCTCGTTGGCAGCAGATGTCGAAGCCCACGCTTCCAGCAGGGCAGTGCCTACCTGGTCCTGCAGTCGAATAGCGCGTTGCCACTGGAGCTGCAGATCTGCCACATCCTCCATGGATGACTCAGGCGCAAAAAGTTATAAACTCAATTAAACTCAAAACATGTCATTGCTTCGTAAAAACTAAAGCAACTAAAGAACGAACGAGCCAACAGAATTCGCCCATCTTGAACTGTAAGAATGAAGACGTTCAACAACACCAAAGAACCGGAACTAAGGAAACCCATGTAACAAATGGAACATTGTCATTTACAAAGACCTGTTTTTGTATTGTACACCTTCACAGGTTTGGGTTGCTTCATCTCCATCTCGGGCCTGTCCCTGGCAATGGATGCAACCTTCTGCGGCCCGCAGGGCTTCTTTCGCAACTCGCAATGCGCGCTTCTTGCTGTCAGCAAAGACCGAATGCTTGCGATGTGCTTCCGTGAGAGCTGCATGAAGCTGATTCCAGCGGATGTAAACCAAAGAACTTTGCTCACTCTTTTCGAGCAAAGATTGACCCAGAACGGCCGACCGCCTGCACAACACATTGGCTCAGGCTGGATTCCATGCCTACATCCAAACCGATCAACGTGAGATTTTGTCAACGCAGAAAAGCCACACATCCGAGAGATGAGAAAATTTGAGAGCAAAGCAACAGGCAAAGGAGATCGACCTGTCTTTGTAATTGAATGCAAAAGAAATGGGAGGCGGGGGCTGGAGAGAGAGAGAGAGGCCATGAAACAAGATAAAGCCCACGAACCCGAATGCTCACACGTATGTTAATGGTACAGATGTCAAAACACATGGTTATGCAGTCACGCACAATACCTTTCTGCAATAGTTTATGTGAACAGTCTTGTACATGTTTCCCTTGTTAGCAGTCTGCAGTGTGG
>Ga0126342_10018693_pt1 | contig 11851 bp, 12 predicted proteins | sample Cyp1metagenome_FD_92528 | JGI IMG/M metagenome (GOLD analysis project Ga0126342, IMG submission 92528) | Coral microbial communities from Lord Howe Island, Old Settlement Bay, Australia - Cyphastrea 1 metagenome | ecosystem: Host-associated > Invertebrates > Cnidaria > Coral ... | reverse complement strand
TGCTGAACGTTGAGTGTTCGTCTTGCGCGGTCTGCCATGGACTGACCATGGATCTTGGTCAGGTTGGTGCTGGTGGAGTGTTCTCCCTCTTTCTGGTGGTGGTGGTTTTGGCCCTGGCCTCTGGAATTCCAAGAAGCATGTAGAATGTCTGAATGCAAAACTGGATTGAAAACTTTGCAAGCAGCTTAGTGGGTTTCGTGTATAGATTTGGACGTGAAATCCACGCAATGCACCACTGCGTCTTGCCAACATGTGGAGGCTAGGTTTCAGATTTCCTTGACACATCTAACGATCTGTTTCTGCTTGGGGTTGGGCCACCGCATTTTGGTGACAAATCCAACCACCTAATAAACTTATGTCCTTTGCATTCCTTGGTCCGCTACTAGTCAGGAATCTGTCTTGAAGTGGTGAATCAATGAATCCTGTTACAACATTGTAATTTGGCTATGAAGAACCACAGAGTACCCGGTCTCCCTCCGGAAGCAGTGGTCATGCTTCTCCAATCCTAGACTCCCTAGACCCAAGCCTATTGCACAATGCTCACGCCCGCGGGCTAGGCCTGTTCCATGGTTGAAGGCAAAGTCGATTCAGCCTTGCCGGACATGCCTGACCAGGACAATCTAAGTGACCTCTTTCATGCCTAAGTGACCTTTCGATAATTGGTCTAAGTGACCCCTTTTCAGTTTGATATCTAAGTGAGCCTTTTGCCAAGAAAATTTTCGAAAGGTCACTGGGAAGAACCTGGGGCATGCATTTTTTTCCTCAGATGGCACTGATATTGGGGTTCTTAGTTCACATCTGCGAAAGCTTGGGTGTGTGCACATTGAAACCAGGGTGGAGCTGCAGGGGTGAAGCTGCAAGGGCTGCACTCTGGTTTTGCCATTGCACTGTGTGATGTGATTTGCGGGCGCGGGATGTGGATGCAGTTGCGCATTGGGGTGAAGCCATGCTTGGCTCCAAACTGGGCCGTGATTGATAGACGCTTCACCGCCCTCCACTGGCAAATTTTCAGGGCCCAATGACAAGGTTCCTGGGAGACTGCGGATCTTGGATGTTTCGATGTCCGCAGCAGGAACACGCTACCTCTGCAGAAGATCGCAAAGCTGCGTCGGCAGGCCACTCAATTTTTGCAGCCACCGCACTTGGGTCAGAGGGGGTTTCACGCGATGCCAGAAGCGGCGTGTTGCCCATTACCTTGCCCGACACAAGGAAATGAAGGCGGGGCGTAATAACCAAACATGTTTTTTACAAGTGGGGGGGCTGCAGTGTTTTTGCAGGCTTCCTTTGGAGTTCAGCGAGCCGTGGTCCTGAAACCCATGGCCACACTGTCCAGAAATCTGGGAGTCTAGGGGCATTATTCCGCAAAAGAAAAGTGTGCTAGTTTTCGCTGTCAGTCACCAGTGATTCAGTCACCAGTGACTCAGCCGCAGCTGCGTTCGAGATAGTCTCTTGTCTCTTTCGGTGAAGCCATTGGGGCTCGAGCTACTTTCCAGCTCGGCCGCAAGACCAAAGCCCATCCGCCCCACCTGCATCTTCCCCACGCCTTAGCATGGCCGCAAAGCGGATAGACCCGACGACAGGAAAAGCAGTCACACACCAAGAGCTGCTGAGCACATACAAGAATCGATACACCAAGAGAGAGATCGAGGACCAGGGTTTGCTCACCCCGGAGATGTTGCGCTGTTCCTTCTCGCTCACTATGACCCTGAGGACTATTTTTGGTGGAGTTGCCGCGCTGTGAGGATGTGGAAGGTGGTGAGCCACAAGCCTGCGATTGAGGATGACAAAGAAAAGGAGTCGAAGGCGAAATTTCGATTTGTTTGTTTCAAGTTGCGTTGCGGATCAGGTTCTTGAAGTCTGCGATTTCTCATTGACATAGCTTCATCCGAGAGGCTACGGCTCTAATCGCTGCGGGCCAGCAGAACGAGGTGGGAGCAAATGGTGACCAGGCCAGAGCGGGGAAGAGTGCTTTAATGGTAGTGATTCTCCTCGACAGTGGTGGGAAAGGGTGAGAAGCGCAACCATGTTCTACATTCAAGCGGGTTCCAGATCGGTTTTCTCGTTTTGAAATGTTTTGAAACCACAGCTAAATCTTTCAACTCCAGGAGGGGCAGGCGAACCCATGCCAATCGTCTGGACGCACAGGAAGTCGGACTTGCCCTGCCCAAGCCTGGTTTGGCGTTTGGCCTTGCTACTTTGCTGAGAATTTGGTGTCTATTGTTCTTGCAGCTTGTTGTGTAAGAACATTCCCGACATATACAGGCGCAGGCATGTGTCCCAAGAATATGATTGTACCTGCGAGTCAGACTACCATCGTGGCCCCCCCCCAAGGGCCTGTCAGTAGCAAGTCCCCGACGTGTTCACGGGTGATAGCTGCGTAGGTTTCTGTGGGCCCATGGTTCAGGGTTTGATGCGTGTGGCCTTAGCTCTCCCTTAATCCTGGTTGCGTGGACGAGGTGCATCGATGTTTCTATTGGTGGAAGGTGGCTCAGGCAGCTCACGGGTTGCAGACATTCAGTCGTGTGAGGATGTAAATGCGATTCAAACGTTGAATTCTTGCGCAGTTTTTCCTGTTCAAACCCAAGATGCGCAGGTGTCAGCGCAGCTTCATAGGACACAAGCTGTGCAGAAGGCAGGACAACAATTTGCGACGGTTTCTAGCCAGCTTCTTCTATTCTCGGTAAGTGTGGAGGCGACCAGGGACAGATTGGAGGAGGTGTCCGAGGATCGGGCTGAAAGCCTTTTGCTCCATTAGAGCAGATCTGGAAAGATGTGCTTGCAGGATTTAGAGAACGCCTTGGAAGATTTAGCGGATGAGCAGGACAACGTACAGGAGTGCTCGAAGTCAACAGATGACCATTCAGGTCTTGAGGTTTCAAGTTATGCCTTTAAAGGGGGTCGCTGTCACCAATCTCGAGAGGATTTGCGAAAAAGCCTCACGCAAAACCGCGGTTGTGATCAGTGGAGCAGGGCTTAGCAGTTCTAAGTTTCTGGCACATGTTGTTCCAAATCCACACATGATCGAGGCTTCCATTTGGATGCATGCGATCCTGTCTCAACCCGATGGGATGTTCCTGCTGTTCCAGGGTTTGCTTTCTATCTGGGGTTTTGGCTTTTTGCCATGCCAGCACACTATCAACTATGCCAGCACACCCCCCTCAGCACATCAGCCAATAGCTGCTCATGGCTATGCCAGCACACCCCCCTCAGCACATCAGCCAATAGCTGCTCATGGCTATGCCAGCACACCACCCTCAGCACATCAGCCAATAGCTGCTCATGGCTACACCAGCACACCACCCTCAGCACATCAGCCAAATACAACTGTTGTTGCGCTGGTTGTAAGACCTAAAGTTCATGCAACCATTGAGCTAACAGCTAGCCAATGTCACTGACTGTGTCCACCTGGAACAGACAACTTAGCACGAACCTGGAAAAAAAACGGCAAGGCTGATTTGGCTTAAATATGTGCATAGAATATATTCTATGCAGGATTTATGCCTATAAAAAGACACACCCACTCACACACACACACACACCTACATGGTCATCCGCGTGTGCAAGGGACGGGAACAGGTGTCTGATGCCAACATGTTGGTGATTGTGGCGGGTTTATTCCTGACAATTTCAACAAGTTTTTGTCGGATTGGTTTTGACATGTTTCAACAAATAAAATCAAATAAATTGAGCGGGTAAACAATGGAAAACACCCAACTGCCATCCCCAAGACAGGTAACTCATGGTAATTGTACGTTTCTGTTTCCACAAGAGGGAAAAACATATATATATATATATATATATATGTATATATATATATATATATGTATGTATGTATGGTAAATATCCAAACCCATTAATATTAATTGTATGTGTATATATATATAATTATATATCTATAATTATATATATATAATTATATATCTATAATTATATATATATAAATATATATATATAATAATTATATATATATTTATTTAATTATTAATATATAATTATATATATATATATTGTGTATGTTTTTTATTTACACATGATCGTCAACCAAAACATTTGGTTTCCATCGGGCCAAACTGTTGCCCAGCCTACCCTTCAGCATTTGGCCCTGGGATTTCCTGCCCTACGACGTGTTCCTATGGAGGTGGGCTCAGATGGATGGTTTCAAAATCACAGGTTTGACCATCAAGATCCAATAATAATGTAGGGTGATATGGGGTAAATAAAGAAACCTGTGATTTCAAAAACCTTCAATCTGATTTGAAATGATTTGAATAGTGTCTGGTGCTGTCAGGCTGGAAGATTTTGGATTTAATTTGTGGGAGCCCCAACTGTTGACGGATCAACCCATAGCTTTTGATGGTTCAACCCATTGATATCCTATTCCAAGGTGCCTACCATGTCTTCATCTGAGGCCTGCAGAATTGGTGAGTTTTCACAATAGCCTTGTACCCAGTCCCAATTTGATTCAATCAGCCCAAGAGGTACCACAGCGTTCCCGGTCCCGATCCCGATCTCGGTGTTTGCTGCGCCGTGGGGACTGGCTCTCAGTTGGATCTCTCATTGTTCGTTCTTACGGATGTTTGTCAACTTTTGTCAATCAACAAATTTGAACTAAGAATGCAGCCGAATGGTCTCCACAGTGGATGCCTTACTTACTGGGTGGTTGGGTGGTTCCAAGACTTCGTCGAACTCTTAATGTTGACCAGTAGAATTTTTAAACTCAGGTCTTCCACAACCCCTCAAGCTATGCAAGTCGCGCTAGTTGACACACCCGTTGCCAAACCCTCAGCATCGCAGAAAATTGTGAAGTTGGATCACAAATTAAATTTGTTTGCAAGGCGTCTCAGCCGTCTCAGCCACCAGCGCATGATCATGATTCCACAGATGACGAGGCTCATCTGGTTTTCTGGGTTATTTAAACAGAATTTCACTGTACTCTCTACAACAACTTTGTTTGTTGCCATATTCATGACAAGTTTTTTAGTGGTGCTTCCGGCCGTGAACTTGCAGAAGGCTGATGAGGTAGACATGGCACTGACCTCAAGCCCTGTCAGCAGTGAAACAATGTGAGACACAGTGCGCTGACATGCTGTCTTAAGGACGATTTGATACAGAAGAACGCATACTTGGCGATAGCAATTTTCAATGCTAGGACCCCAGTGGCCCCCAGGATCAACCTGTTTTCAACCTGTTTTCTTAGCCTCACATGCCACGCTCACGCTCAGGCCCACGAGTTCCTCCGCAAGGCCATTGACACTGATGCGAACCCACTTGATAGTTTCGTAACCCTTTTTGATGTGATGCTGAACGTCCACAATCAGTGTTTCACGCGTGGATATGATTTGGGGTGCTTGCGCCCTATCGAATAGATGTGGTGAAAAAAAAATTGGGGTGTTCTTGCAATGCATTGCAACATCGTGCAATGCAGGTAATTGCAATGCAGTGCAAGTATGCTTGTCAACAGCAAGGTCTCTTTTATCAGTGCTGTCAATGGTCAAGTTGACAAACAATGAAAAACAAACATATACTATCATATACTGTAATTGTAACCGATGTAATTGTAATCTGATGACATCTGATGTAGAAACTTTGAACATATCATTCGTGTCAGAATCTTAAACAAAACTATTTTTGACAAAAGCGCAATGCCCCTTGATGCCGTGGATGCTTTGAGTGAGCTGGACTCTGAAACATTGCTTTGATTTACTGAAAACAGTTGGGTTCTTACTAAAAAACATTGCTTTGATGCATCAAGTTGAACTAAGTTCTGAAATGGATGTCCAAAGTCCACAACATGGGTCCAGTCCTTAACTGGTACAATCCCTTGCGTTGTATTCCCAATGAATCCCACACCACGCCTAGGCCACGTGAAGAGGAAGCCCTGCAGGCCTGGTAAACACAAGTACGCACAAGTGGCGAGGGTGATTTTCCATCTCTTAAACAAACTGAATCTGATTCTGGTGGCAGGCTGGCCGACTGCCAAGATATGGGGTATCTATGGGTGGATGCCCTTTCCAATTTCATCAGCCTTGGTTTCTACCACAGAAGGATTGGATTCCACTGCAGATTCGGTTGGCCATTTGACCGCAGTGTCATCTTTTTGAAAATGTTGTGACATTGATTACATGTAGAACCTTCATGTCAAAACTTACCTCTCAGGAACCACCAAGGAAGCCAAAATCTGGAAGCCGGCTCCCGAAGAAGGGGGAATTGATCAGCAAACCTTTGGTGAAGCCATCATATGGAACAATTAGCCAATTTCTCAGGTCCATTGATTTTCAAACCGTGAAGTATGAAAGGGTTCAAACTTATTTTTCAATACCCTGCTTCTACTCTTGGGCTCAGGACTCTTTGGGTCGACTGTGCAGGCCAATCCGAAGTACCTCTCGAAACGAGGTTCTGGCGTGCGCTTCTCAATTTGAATGTCCCATACGTCAATGTTTGAAACTGATTTTATTCTTTCAAAGCAACATGTCGAACAATGTAACAACATCTCATTGCATCTGAGGATTTTGCCAACCAGGTCTTTTGGTCTCGGGATTACACTCAACAGTGCAGGGCAAAAGGGATCCCAAAAGGGATCTTTTGTCGCCCAGAGACGGGAGAGTTCATGTCAGGCAAGAAACGGTTTTGAAATGTTTTGGAACATGTTGAAACATTAGCTAACGTATGATCAGCTTTGCTTGCCCTGTAGCAGGCCTGCCAATTGGCTGGACGTCTCCACGCCCGGGGTCAGTCAAAGACGATTTGCAGGTGATCTTTCCTTGGCTTGCTGCTGACTTCAAGGACCTAGCTCATGCATGTTCATGTTCAAAACGGTGTCCAACGCATTGTCAGTGTTTCCAGAACCAGGAGCCCAGGCACAAAGTGGCTTCACTATTTTCGGGCGTCCTCGGGATGGAGCTTGGCCTCAGGCCGTGCGGCACTTAAAGCGAATCGTTGGAATATGTTGGATAATTTCATAATGATGCACCTTTGGATTGTGAACCAACATTGTCAAGGTTCATCAAAGTTGTCAGCTACGTCTGGTTCTCAAACATCTGGATGTGCGCTTGTAAGTTATTGGCCTAAAAACAGCAAGTGTTGAACGGAATGACTTCTGTCAGGTTGAACGGAATGACTTCTGCCAGCAAGTCATTCGAGCACGGATGGAAGATGGATTGGCAGACCCAGCTGTGATTCATCATGATGTTTGCACAGTCAAAGCGGAAGAGCTGGGTGATGATGTTGCTGGCATATTGGCTGGTTTCCCCTGCCAGGCCAGGAACTGCCTCACTGAGTGCCATGCAAAAAAGTCAACTTCAGCTGATTCTTGACAATGCCGTTTCCTGTTCAGGGGATAAGCCGGGCTGGCGCCCAAAGATCCATGAAGGACGATCGGAGCTCACTGGTGACCCAACCGTTTAGGCTTTGGGATGAGTCAGCAGCCCGTGGAAAGCCATTGAGACTTGAAATGACTTGAACATGTTTCAAACTTGAGACTTGAGCAGGTTACATCGTGTTCCACCTGTCATTTTTGTGGTAAGATATCACACCACATGACCCCAGGAAATTTATGATGCTGGAGAATGTGGGCCAACTTCTATCACTCAAGTGCCGGGATTGCATGGATTATATCCACAAGGCCAGTCCTTTGCTTTTGAACTCACTTGCCCCCTGCTCACCCACTCTGCCTTCGTCGCTGCAAGGCTGCGGCTGAACGCAACCTGAGCATCATGTATGCTGCTGTCAATGGGCACCAAGTTGGCGCTCCGGCCACGAACTCAGAAAAATGCCACAGATACTGGCGTCAATTGGTTTTCAACTGGTTTTCTCATGTTTTCTCAACTGGTGTCAACTAAGATATGGAGAGAGCGAGTTTTCTTGCTCCTGGTGGCCCCGGGCTTCACATTTTTCGAGGTCTTTCAACTGTCTTATTGTTGAACTTTAATATGATTCAACTGTACTTGTGGAACTTTAATCTTGTCTCATTAAATTACTGTAAAGTCGAGATGATTTTCTTTCTGTCACAGGGCCAAACGATGATGGCAGCTGACAGCCTCAAGTCCTGGCCGCAGAAGAAATGGATGACGGGGTCAAAAAAACCACCCCTTTACCAATGGCTGAAGAATAGCAAGACGGAAATGGATACAAACCGACTGTCCACATGTGGAAACATAGTGGTGCCTGTCATGGCATACTTTGCTTCGCAGTGCTTGCATGCAATGAGTTCTAATCACTGCCCGTAGCAGAAAAAGTTCTTTCAAGATTATGGAAATACATATCTTGATGGCTACCAATTGCCAATTCATTAGAGCTGGTTTAATTCACCACTTTCAGGGCTGCCTGTACCAAGCCAGAAAAGAAGAAAAAATCGTTTTGCGCTTCCCTATGCAAAGCAAGAGTCTTGTGAAACATGCAGCAGCACTATGCAGCAGTGTGAATAGTAATGAAATCTGTAAGTTCGAACCATCTACATAATCAATGATGTCCTCAAGAACTTTGGCCCAAAACATTGTCCCGCTTCATCCTTGCCTCTGGGCTTTGCCGGTGATGCTGGCACGATTTTCTCTGCCTGTGATTGTGCATGTTGGCTATGTCAAGGGAAGCATGTCTTGATATTACTGCATGGATGTGATGCAGCTTTCTGGCTAAACGATGCTAAATTGGGATCAATGGTGCCAAAAGTGTTCAAACAGCATGTTATTTAATATGGTTCGCAAGACATAGCAAGATCATACAAAGCCCTTAATCCTTACTGGCAACATAAGAGCAGGTCTCTTTGAATGCCTTTGAATCGTTGAAGCAACTTACATCCGTCACAGCTAGCAGCAAACATGCTACCAGCATTACAATAATAAGACACGGCAGTAGCACATATGATGCGCTGGGCTATTTTTTTTGGCTTTGCTCGCAGTGAGGACTTTTAGGACTGAGCCCCAAACACACATCAGTTGTTGCTCTTCTCAACAACGCACCTTAAAACATGGTGCAACCGTGCAGGACAGCTGGCAGCTGGGAAGCTTTTGAACTGGTGTGGCCAAGGACAGTTCGGAATGATGGCCATGACTTTGTTGTGCACATCTGTTGATGAGAATGCAAACAACTTTTGCTATTAACAGTAAAGGCTTGGTCCAATGAATCTATCATCAGAACATGGAATTTTCTTTCAGGATGCCATCTCTTGGACAAGTTGATGTCTTATCTGACGATGAGGGACACACCAAGTCGAACAATGAAGCAGTGCCGAGGGTGAGGCAAAGAGGGCCCTCCAGTCTCAGGTTACCTGCAAGAAGCCGCATTTTTCGTGTCAAAGTGGGTGTTGCACATGTGGGGAAACATGATCCACGACATCTAGCCAACCTCATCAGAAGCAAATGTGGTTGCAAATCAGATTGCTTTCAAGCTTTTCGATCCCATGAACATCAGCTGCAAGAATGGATGACGCTTCGAAAGAACATTGCAAAGTTGTCAAAGCTCGAGCATGACAAGTACGTCAGGCTCTCAAATGTATTCCAGTTTTTCGTGGATCTTTACATTCTTGTGCAAGTTTACTATACATATATATACATATCTATACATACAGTTTATAGTTTAAACTCAAAAAGGATCCAGCAATTCAACTCAGGTCTACAAGATCCTCCAGGCTCAGGACAGCACTCCGTGCCGGGGTTCGCGACACCTGCGCCTGATGGGCAAACTGGTATGTAACAAAGGGTTTATGAAGTTGATGGGGATCGGGAAGTACAGGTTCAACACACTGTATACAGCTTCCAAAAACGGGGAAGAGTATTGCCCCTATGATGGGCGTTTTGTGGTCAGAGAACCCCAACCGCCCAGCTCAACATGGGAGAAGGTGCATACTTTCCTCACAAGGCTTCACCTGGAAATTGCAGAGCCTATCCCTGACGGGCTCAACTCGAACAAGAGGCCACGACATGGGTTGAAAAAACGGGATTCACCCGACTTGAACAAGGAAAATATCAAACACCTTCCCCATGGTTCGATTAGCGATTACTGGCGGCAGTGCTTGGCTGCCTATCCGGGGGTGAAGATCAGCCGGAAGCTGTTTTGCACTGATACCCAGATGTATTTCAACTTAACTTTTCATGTTTGACTGTACTTTTATTGAATGATTTGCTGTGGATGTCTGTAGGCTTTTTCCCCATTTCATTTTCATGTTGGTAGCAGGTGTTTGGGCATTGTTTTCCTAGGTGTGGCAGTCGGACTTCGAACATTTACTACGTATTCGCTTCGCCACACATCACTCCAAATGTTCGATCTGCACCAAGCACCGTTTGATCATCCGCAAGTGTGGGCACAACCCAGCCGCAGCACAGGCACAACACCATCAACTACAGCTTCACTTAAAGCGACAACATGCAGATCGGCAATGCTACTGGGCATCAAGGTCTCGTTCAAGGCTGGGGGCGACAACACTGGGGGAATGTGAAGTCACTTGCATCCTGGATTCCATGGATGCCCAAAAGCATGCATGGCCCCGATCCCGTTCGATGTCATGTAAAGAATTTAGCAGCTTTAACCGGCCACGTATGACTTCCACAACATTGCTGGTACATGGACACCTTGTACTTGTGGCCCTCTCCCCACACACCTGCACAAGTGGAAGTTCACGAACCGCTGAAGTGCTATGCCACGGCCTCACTCGGATGGCCACTCGGGTGGACTTTAGCCAAGTCTGGCTAAATCTCCAAGCAGACAACTGTTCGAAAGAAGTAAAAAACAATGGTACATTGAGGGTCCTTTCGCTCTGGGTAGCTTTACACAAGCTACGCGGAGCAGAGGTATCATTCCTCTGCTCCGGACATTCTCATGAGGATGTGGATGCTCTTTTTTCCCTCTTTGGGGCACATCTAGATCGACACAAAGAACTCTGGACCCCAGCTGCTTTCCAACAATGCCTCCAAGACTTTTTCCAAGATCGCCAGAACCGGCCATACGAGCCTGAGAGGTCGGTTGAACTGCTCACCCGCTACAAAGATTGGACGCTCATCAGAACTATCACAAACATATTTTCTAGTTGGGTGGACTTGGGTTATAAAATAGTTATCATTAAATATATTTGGACCAAAATCCATGTGGGTGCATTTTCCAGATCTTACCCCCAGTCCCTGGTAGGACAAACTGGCTGTCTTTCCACTTCGGGCATGCGAAGTTAAAGCGCATTGGTGGCCCAGGGGCACCTCATGTGATGCGATTGGAAAGGATTGGAACAACAGGACCTCTGAACAAACCAATATCATCGTCCATTGTTTTGTGAAATCTTCTTCAAAACTTTGATGGCATACTTCATGCAGCTCTTCTTGCATGGAAGGAATCAAAAGGGAATCGCTGGACACTACCTTTTGGAATCGAAATGATTACATGCCCAGCACATCGGATGTGATTCTCAGGACTGACAGTGTCATTACTTCATTTGATTTTTTGATACTTGCACATCAGGAAATCATTGCTTTGATATTTGGACAACTCCCTTGGCCAACAGCCCCAGGACGAAACAGTGGATGAGTGATCAAGCTTGGCAACCCACCACGTTCTTGTTCCTTCCAGCCTCAGTGGCTCAGCGGGTTCAGGGTGACTCTCCTCCAGGCCCCTCTTCTTGCTGTTCTGTTTTGTCCTTTTTGTCCTGTGGTTGTCGCCGTCGTCGTCGTCGTCGTCGTAGTAGTCGTTGTCGTCGTCGTCGTCGTAGTAGTAGTAGTAGTAATGGCAGCAGCAGCAGAAGCAGGAGGAGGAGGAGGAGGAGGCGGAGTAGTAGTAGTAGTAGTAGTAGTAGTAGTAGTAGTAGTAGTAGTAGTAGTAGTTGTTGTTGTTGTTGTTGTTGTTGTTGTTGTTGTTGTTGTTGTTGTTGTTGTTG
>Ga0126342_10018692_pt1 | contig 11851 bp, 8 predicted proteins | sample Cyp1metagenome_FD_92528 | JGI IMG/M metagenome (GOLD analysis project Ga0126342, IMG submission 92528) | Coral microbial communities from Lord Howe Island, Old Settlement Bay, Australia - Cyphastrea 1 metagenome | ecosystem: Host-associated > Invertebrates > Cnidaria > Coral ... | reverse complement strand
AACAACTCACTGAGGTCAGCACAGAAGCACTTGCGATCACCCCACTTCTGACCGCATCCTTCTCATCCGCCTAGCCCCCTCCATCACTCTTATACTTTCTCTTCCCTTCTTGCTTTTCTATGCTCAGTCTAAGTCTAGAGAAATTGGTAACATGTGGGGTTATCCGGTCCTATAATTTGTTCATACTCCCATGGTAAAACTTCCCGCCCTTGGGTACCCCCTTGGGCACAAGAGGCCCAGTCTGTTGATGGTGCGGAACATGAATAAAGTCGTATTTGCCCGGCACAATGGTGTCCAAGTGCTGGACCAGCCTGCGATCGCAAGGTCTAAGGGCGATCTGTCCGTTGAAGGTTGGCAGATCTTGCTGGACTACATACAACACCAAATGTAAGTAGGGAAAGTAGGGGTAATAGCGGCGATGTCCAGTTATGACTGGGGAGCTAACTCACTTACTTTTGTTTGGGTGAACTACCAAGTACGATTGCAAATTGTAATTGGTAATTAGTATGTAAGGTGTTTATCGGAATAAGTGATTGGTGTGGTTCATGGTGGGAAGGGAGGCAGGAAGGGAGGCAAGATGGTTGGAGCGCCACAAATGTAACTTTTGCTGTGGCTGTTCCATATCTTAGCGGCCACTCCTGACGGATTTGTTTTTGATTTCAGTCATCTGGAGTAAAACAAGACTGCAGACTGCCCTCCGGTAGTCAAGCATGGCAATGGACAATCACCCACTTATGTATACAAAAAACATAATTGTATATATACATATTTATATTATAAGTTGTTTCCAGATAAAAGCTTTTATGATCATTTAATATCATTTATGGTGGATCTACCATTGCTCTGTTTGATTGCCGGAGGGTAAGGAAATCTCCGCTGGGTTTTGGCCGCAGAGATTGTGGTTGTCTTCCTGTGACCTCTTTGTGACCGCAGCTTGGGAACATCAGGGTTCTCAGCCACCTACTACTGCCTGCATATGTGGATTATCTCAATCTATCTCAATCTATCTCAAAATATGGTGCCAAATTGTTTGCAGACTTGTTTTCTACTCCATCTGGGGCATGATTTTCTGTTTTTAGGCCTCGGATCTATGGGTCATGTTTTTGGTCCATGGCAAACAAGAAAACAAGGCGGTCATAATTTGCAACACACCAGCCCATTTGTTGGATTGAGTTAGGGCCCAATTTTGGACAGTAGCCAATAGTACAGTGGTCACTGCCGACCAGGAAAACGATTTCTGAAATGTATTGCCGGATGCTTTTCTCATGTCAGGCTTTTCAGGTACCCCACATGAGCCCAACATTCGTACACCGTTGGGTGATCCTGTGGGTACGTGGGTACAAATGACATCTGCGGCGGGTTATTGATGCATGTCCATAGATCCATAGATCCATAGGTACATAGATCTATAGATCTATAGGTCTATCTATCATCTATCGATCTACCTACCTATCATCTACTTATCTATCTATCTATCTACCTACCTATCTATCTATCTATCGATCTACCTATCTATCTATCTATCGATCTATCGATCTATCTATCTATCTACCTACCTATCTATCTATCGATCGATCTATCTATCTATCTACCTACCTATCTATCTATCTATCGATGGATCTATCTATCTATCTATCTATCTATCTATATTTCTATCGTATCTATTTGATCTATATTGTCTATCTTATCTATCTTATCTATCTAATCTATCTAATCTAGCTAATCTAGCTAATCCATCTAATCTATCTATCTATCCAATCGATCTATTCTATCCCATATATGTGTCTTTCTGTCTATATATTTGTTGATATGTATTTATGTTTATCTATATATCTATCTACCTCTCTATCTATCTATCTATCTATCTATCTATCTATCTATCTATATGTCTATCTGTCTATCTATCTATTCATCTATCTATCTATCTATCTATCTATCTATCTATCTATCTAATCTATCTATCTATCTAACTATCAAATCTATCTATCTATCTATCTGTCTATCTATCTATCTATCTATCTGTCTATCTGTCTATCTATCTATATGTCTATCTGTCTATCTATCTATTTATCTATCTATCTATCCATCCATCCATCCATCGATCTATATATCTAATCTATCCACCTAAACTATCGATCTAATCTATCTATCTAATCTAATCTATCGATCTATCGATCTATCTATATATATAGTTTTATTTATTTATCTATCGATCTACCTATCTTTATCTATCGGTCGTTATCTATCTATCATTATCTATCTATCAGTATCTATATATCATTATCTGTTTATCATTATCTTTCTATCTATCTACCTTTCTTTCTATCTATATTTCTATCTATGTATCCTTTCCTTTCCTTTCCTTTCCTATCTATCTAATCTATCTAATCTATCTAATCCATCTAATCTATACAATCTATCCAATCTATACAGTCTACCTGGTCTATCTCATCTATATAATCTATCTAGTCTATCTTGTCTGTATTATCATTCTTATCTATCTTATGTATCTTATCTATCTGATTTATCTATCTATCTTACCTAATCTAATCTGATCTAATAGACTAATCTAATCTAATTTATATCTAATCTATCTATCTGTATATATATAATATTCATATGTCATCATTTACAAAGCTGAATCAGGGTCATTTTGGGGGATTTTTTCCCACATGGTCCATGGTTTCAGGATGTTTGAGGTTGCTACTGCGGTAGCCACCCAAAAAAAACGATGGACACCACGGGCTTGTCGTACAAGGTGGTGCCCAGTTCAGCAGGGGTTACTGTGGAACCAAGATTCAAAATCTCAAGGGATGTGTTTTCTTGGGGATTTTGCATACAGATCATGGGGTAAAGCCAATAATAAACTGGTTGGTGGTTTTAACCATCTTGAGAAAAATATTAGTCAATGGGAAGGATTATCCCATATACTATGGAAAATAAAAAATGATTGAAACCACCAACCAGTAAACCATTCCAAATTTCGATCTGTGAGTCTCATGTATATACCTCTTTTGGGATAGCATTGGGATGATGTACCATGACCCCCATGGGTCATGGATGGTCATGGCTATGGGATGGACATGGCATGTTGAGAAAAATCGTTCATCCCACAAGAGCTTTGCTTCCGCGCCTGGAATTTGAGATGTTGGGAGGTAGCCTCCGCAGTATCAGACTCGTCACGTGATCGTCTAGCGCAGGAGCCCTCCTTTTGGAGATGGCCGGTGATCAGAGTCCCCAGAAACAAAACAGAGATTTCACATCTGCAAAAAATATGAGGATTGAACTTCAAGGCGATGATTGTGATGTTTGTGATGATTGAACTTCACAGTATTGAAGCAACAACAGTTGTGATGATAATCTGTGATAGACTGCTTTGGAACTTAGGGGGATCTATCCTAAAATATATACATTCAGTTTAAGAATAGTTCGAATTGTTTTCTCCAACACAGTTAGCTGGGGGTCTTGGCCCAAATAAAGGCTCGGTGCAGCTTCCGCGGTTCCGGGATTGGTTCCAGATGGTGTTGGAGATTTTGATGTTCCGGGGGTGGTTCCAGTGTGGGTGTTCCAGAGGCTCTAGGCTTCAGAGAGGGGGCGCAACTGGGCTGAACCAACCCACTTACGATTCCTAGGAACCCACCAAGTACCATTCAGTGAACCAACACAGTTTTGGATAATCACCGTTTTTGGAGGTAAATAATATCCTTATAAACCCTCAAAGTACTTAAAACATTGGTAAACACATGGGTATATTAGCATGTTTTGCTAGGCACTTGGAGGGTCCAAGTCTATGTAAATGGCTTGGAAGATGTCTTCTCGGCTTCGAAGAAAAAAAACCTGAGCACCGGTTACCGGTTCTTGTGGATTCAAAATCCACGAATCTTTGCTGGTTATATATCTATATGATTTATACAACATATTTTTTCTGGTTGGTGGTTTCAACCCCACTGAAAAATATTAGTCAAATGGGATTATTGTTCCCAATATATGGAAAATATAAAATGTTCCAAACCACCAACCAGTTTTAATACACATTCATTACAATGTATCTAATAGTTATAATTATATAGATTAATACGTATACAATTAATACGTATATTTTAAAATTTATAATATAACAATAAAAAAAAATATACGTATACTATGGTCACTTTCCCACCATCCGTGAAGTTCTCCGCCACCATGCAATGACATTTTAAATGAAAAAAACGGACTATTTGGGACATTCTTTACAAAAACACACCAGAGATGAATCAACATCAACCATTTCTCGGTACATGTGGGTCTAAAAAACACCGCTTCCACCCATAGGTTGGCCCATGTACTTCCAGCATGGGATGATGCTTCCGACTCCGGCGCCTCTGTTCCTTATGCCTGTTGTGCATGACCGTTGGAGCGCCTGCAAGTGGTAGCCGCAGTACCCTCTGGTAAACGAACAGTTTGCCACATGAAGGATAACCTAAAACCACCTTTCTTTCATTAAATCAATGTCATCCAAATAAATGATCTAAATGGGCCATGGCTTCCATTGCAGTTCGCAAACTCTCACAATTTACAGTATAGGGTAGTCATTGGGAATTCTCATCCTACCGATCCCAATCCCGAAGGAAAGTCTGATGGGACTATAGTACCACTGACAATACCCCCGAAAAAGCGGCTCGAAAAGAATAAGAAAATAGGTTTTTACTTGTATACATATGATCACCCCAGTTTGATATGTACCGACCCCTAATTTTATATGTATATTGAATCCACTTACTGTAGCTTTGGGCTCATCAAGTCAGATTCTCAAAAAAACTTGGAGATCTTAGAAGTGGTCAGCTAATACACTTCTGGGCCGAAGTACAGCCACTAAGTTGGGGAACATCCCGTCTTGATTTCTTGCAATCTCGGTGACGCAGCCCTAGTTTTGTTACTAAACCCAAGCTTACACGGCACAGGGAAAAACAAAACACCATTTGGTTATTTCCGGGCCCGGTACCCTCAGCGACCCGTTTCCCATTTACATGGGGCACATGTGTTTGCCTGAAAATAAGGCCCCTCCTAATATGATGGTATATAATCATGTTCGTCCATTTTCCAACAAACCCACGTAAAATCATCGTGATGCATCAAAATTTCAGGTTTTATCCGTTTTATCCCTTACTTTTTCTTCTTTTTGGTGGTTTTTTCAAGGCCATCGGTTGGTTGTCCCGGCCTGTAGTGGCTGACCGACGCCGGCCAGACCGGCCCCCGTCCCGCAAGGGGCGCCTTTGAAACGCCCGGGACACGCTGCTACTGTCCAAGGACGCTTCTTGGGTCGCGCTGTGCTGCTGTTAGTCTGGAAAAGAACCCGTGTATAGCTGGTATAGAGAAAGACATATATAAAAGTATGTATACAGTTAGTATATATATAATATGTATAAATACAATATGTAATACAATTTGTAATACAATATAATATACACATATAATTTACACATATATATATATATATATATATATTACTAACATGTATACTTAATGAGGGGTCCTTCTCCCACTTCGGAATTGGCAATACATTCAAAATAATGAAACAAATATGGTCGTGTCGATTGTCTCCACCCGTGTATGCAATGCAACTCATAGGTAACCATAGACTGGGGTGCTAATTACTCCATTTGCAACTACTAAGGGCCAATCTCTGCATTTAATGATGGGCACCGAAACTCCATTGCTCATCAGTGAGTTTGTTTGGTTTGACCCATACCATGCCATACCCATAAAAATGTCATGGTTTTGCGAGGGCCAATGGATGAAAACAAACCATAATAAACCGAAACCTAGCATTGGCTTGTCGTCAAATATTTTGTACATTTGGGAAGGGAAGAATATTGAAGGAGTGACCATCTACATTGTAGTATTCCAAGCAAAATGCTTCTGGTGCTGACCTCGTTTTCCAACACTGTCAAGCTGTCGCGCTGCCACCTTTTCCGATATTATGTCAAGAATGCCTCGTGTTTGGATTCCCCCCTACATTGTTCTGCCCCTACTGATTGATTCAAAGCAAACGTGCTTGATCACAGTCAAGTAATTATTAGTTGTAAGTTATTCGTTTCAAATGTGGTAAATGCGGTTGCTCATCTGGGATGAGCCCAAAAACAAACAGATATAAACAGACTATAGGAATATGATCATCGACCGTCATTGAGCATGAGATTTCGGATTTGGGATACTCTACACCATCGATGACGGTCGTCATTCCCAGTTGCTATGGGGCGCAACTGCATAGCACGAGGCATCTCAAGGTTCAGTCTTCCAAATTGCTTAAAGCGTCATTTTGTGCAATGCATACAGAAACAACATTCCCATATACATTTTAAGAAAATGCTGAAGCAATGATGATATAAGAAAAAACTCTGATTGCTCAACAAAACAACTTTCTGGGAACTGGACACAGAGAGAGGGAGAGAAAGACAAAGAGTGAGCAAGAGAGCAAGGGAGAACAAAAACTCGCATGCCGGCAATTGTTCGAACTTACGGACCTGATAACACCTGAAACATATTGAAACATTACATCAACCGCTTGGCTGCAATACCAACCATTCCGCCCAAGAAGTCTGCCCGAGTCTCGTGGAAAAGAGGCGCTGAGATCCACTGAGATCCACTGAGCTCAGAACTTCACACTGAGCCACGAAGTTTTCTACATTGACCCTTGAGAAAGCTGAGAGTTTCCAGTGAAACAGTGTTAAACATTGTTTTTCACAACATTCAGACGGCATTTTTGCTCTTGGGTACAAAAAACGATGCTGTCTGTCTGAGAGTTTCTACGGGATCTGGAGGAAACCCATGGTGTTTCTTCCCATCGTGCATGCGGAGGTCTCCTGTAAATTGGATAGCTATTGCCCCACTAACAGTTGTAAATGTTACTGAATTGGTGTCGGAGCCGAGAAAAAGATGTGGTACATCACACCAGCAAGGCCCCGCAGGGGCCATTGTTGATCTGTCACAGGCAGCCAGAAATTTCAACTAGTTCCGTAGTTCCTAGTTGGTTCTTAATATATCTTAATATCACTATATAACCCCATGGCCCATGGCCATGTTGGTTAGTCCATGAGTGCATAACTATAGTAACTATACCATCAAATTCTGGGATGATCCACCCAGCCTCTTCTCCAAGCGCTTGAAACGGAGCACGGTCGGGACAGGATTGAGTCACCCGAGAAAAAGTATGACTGGTTGCATGTTCGTGATGCAAAGAAGTCCATGGAACAACCCATATACTCCATGTATGGAACATTTAGTTACATATGGGTCATTTTTTGGAGCATGATATGGGCACAAACTATATCAACGCTCTGAAGTAGATATAGAGATGTGCTTCTGGACAATAAATGCACCAACAGTTTCGTCTAAAATACATGTGGCACGAATTAGTCAGGAATCTATCAGCATATCATGCACCCAAGATAATATAAAAATATAACATACAAACTACATGACAAGAACACCTAACATTGTATAACATACAATATAAAGTGCAACATAATTCAATGTAGTAATATGCAGCAACAGGACATACTATATTATAAAATATAATGTAATCCATGAACGTTACGATGCAATACAATACTGTACAATGTACAATACAATTCACAATAACACGTCGTATAGCACACTGTAATACAAGACACTACTACAATACAAAATAATACAATATAATATAGTATAATACAATATATAATATAATACAATATAAAACAAATAATAGGAGTAATATAATATGATACAAAAAATAAACATAGTCAAGCATAATATGTCATAATACATGTATATATATATATATTATATTTATATTCTAATCGATATTAAGTGAACTAAAGTACGAGTACATTAGAACAATGTATACATAATATATTATACTATGTTTTTGAAAGTTTTAACAGCAACAAAAATACTATATCAATGCATAAACACATATAATCATATAATTGGGAAAACGATATAGACTAAACATCTAACACAGTATGATACAATACAGCACATACAATATAATCAAACATGATATGATACGACGTAAACTTATACAGCAATATAATATAGTAATCCAAAATAGTCTAAACTATTCTAATATTATACAATATAATACAATTTATCATAAACGATAAAACAATAAAACAGCATGTATAATGTAGTGTAATGTAATACAAAAAACAATGATGATAATTATATATATATATATTGTATCATACTATATTACCTCATGTTGTTGTGTTTTCTACATCATATAGTATCATACATTATCCTATAGTATCATATATGATCACATATTGTATTATGTTATATTACCTGATATTGACATTAATTATATATTAAACTAAATATATTATATTGGTATATTACATCATTATATATTAGATGATTTGAACCAAAGTGTGTTAAAGCATATTTGGTGCCGTGCATATGTTATATCATATCATGTTATATATATATATATATATATATATGTGTTATTAGACGATTGTTAACAAAAAACTAAACATATTATGTTATACAGTTATATGCTGGTTCCAGTGACATTGTTTGTTCAGTTTCATCATATTGCTCTATATGACACCTTGAAAACGATATCGTTACCACTGGGGCGCAACAACTTCTCCAATCTTTGAGGTCCCAAGACAAGATATCATGATCGGATTAATTGGGATAATGTGAGATCTCAACATCTGAAAACATCAATATTCCCTTCACCAAAGCATTCTGAAATTACTTAGTAAACTGAGTTGAATCTCCATCGTTGTCTTGGTGAATATGGGTTTGTGATCGAATTAGGCACCCCAGCTCTAATTTATCATCATCGGTTTTATCGTCAACATAGTATGTCTCTGGGCAAACCATGACACACGTATGGATTATTCTAGATTCTAGATTCATTGGACTATAATCATATTGGACTATAATCATATCTAATGTCATGTCTGATGATTATAGACATAACCAAAGCAGGATACCCAACAAGATATTCTGACGGCTCTTCGCACGTCTTTTTTCTATCACTAGGCATCACAACAATCCTTGGCCATCCTGCGAAGTCTTCGGTCACCGGGGATGATTTCCCTATATTTCCCTAATAGTTTTGGCCCAACACGGCTATTTCTATGGGATTACCCTCTGGTAATTGAACGTAGCTATTGGAAATGACCATTTATAGTGAATTTTCCCGTGAAAAATGGTGATTTTCCATAGTTATGTTAAATTACCAGAGGGTATAATTTATGATATCCACTGGCCCAAGTGCTTTTCGGAATTGCTTCTGATCCCATGGCAATAACTGTTCGTTTGGCCATATTTGTATACGACATCATCTGCTGGGTGAGGTCATTCATCTGTTGCTCCGGTACCGACCGCGCGATGTATTTCCCTTTGGGCCACGCGGACGAACGAAGGAAATAGTCAGTCACTTGCGGTGTATTTCGCTGAGAGAGTCATGACTCATATACATATAAATAAAAAATAAAACTATATATATATATGGGTTATATGGAATACATAGATATGGAAGACTATGGCAGCAATGTACAATGCAAAATAAGGCCAAAATGTTGCGGGCCCTGCCTTCTGGATGCCTTCTGGACAGGGCTTGACTTTACAATCAAAGTTCTGTTCAACGTATTAAGCCTGTAATGTGGGTTTACATCCTAAATATTACAGTAACCCAGATACTCACTCACAAATTGGGTTTGCCTGAAAGTAGGGTACACCAAAATCCAGTAAAATCCAAGGATTTATCATCACATTCCTTAAACAAAAATAACATAAAATAACTATCTTATGGGTATCCCCCATTTTCAGATGCGACCAAGGCGCATTTCCTTTTAAGGACCAGGGAAACGTATATAACCACGATGGTGGGCTAAAAAACCCTGAGCCATACGGCCATACCATGAACAATTGGGATCAACATCCCAGGGGTGGAATCTAAAAATTGTCAACCTTTTACCAACAACTATGGTTTATGGTATTTATAACTATAGTCAGTTACTGGGGCGAATCTAAACCAACAAACATATCTTGGGGGCCTCACATTGCACCAATCTTCTCAAAGTCGCATGGCATTTTTCAAGACATCTGAAAAAAGTTAGGCATCGCGTGACCCAGGGCTCAACTCAACAGTACTTGTGTACTGTGTACGGTTGAGTTCGGTGGAATCAAGTTCCCAGCGCCAAGGTCCGTCTAGTTGAACCAAAACCACAATTTGCTGAGCCAAAATGCCGGCCAATGCCGGCCAAAAGGAACATCGATCAGAGCATGGTGCATGGTGCAGTGCGATGTCTGAAACAACACATGATGTGACAAATGTGATGAGTTGCCAGAAAACAATATATTTATGCCATACTCCCAACAATCGCTTGTGGGACTTTCGGCATCGGTCAATGCATTCATATTGGAGAAAAAACATGGTGAAGCGATTCGGCAGAAACGTGAGAAATGAGGTCACTTGCGCTTTTCTTCTGTGTGCTCCTCAACTTTAATAAAAGTTAATCCGCTGTTGTGGGGTACACAATAAGATCGCCAGTTTCACACATCCTGTTTGAAAGGCACTGCGCAAAGGTTGATTGTATCGAACATAAGACATAGAATTACATTAATGCCATAAACCTCCACATGGAGAAATGTACAAGCGACTTCACCATTGTGTACGTGACCTCACGATTGGGAATGTAAGTGAAAAAACTCCCGTGGCCCTCGGATGTGAAGATCGACCCACGAATCTAGATTGTCTTGAGGTGGGCAAAGCTGAATCAACAGCCGGGTTGCAGCGAATACCAAATTTGTGTATACATACATGTGTATATACATACACATGCATACATGTATGTGTATGTGTATGTGTATATATACAAATATTATATATACATAAAATATACGCCTATTATGCATGTCCAATGTATAATGATACATATATATATATATTATGTAATGTTATATGTACACATATGCAACATAGCGTAACCACTATTCAATCCCGGGGGAACACTTCTCCATCGTGCCGGCCTGCTGCACCCTGCAGATCCGAAAGCAGCTTCTGGGCCAGCTCTGATTCCAAGTCGTTCTGGTGGGGGCTGATCATCTTACTGGTGCTGAAAAAAAAGGGAATGGATGGGTTGCTGGGGGTTGCTTGGGATTATTATTGATAGTGATGAAATGGATCATTCCCGAAAATTCCCTGCGTAGTTTAGCACCAGTAGTCGTCATTGAGGGTTAAGTCAACATGGCTACCTAAAATATAGAGTGGGGACCAGAATGATGCCAGAATGGACCAGGATGGACAGTGGTTAAGTCATGGCAGATTATATATATACATACATTATATATGTCACCATAGGTTGTTTCTATACTAAGTCATGGTCATCCATGACGACTGCATGTTTTTTCCCCCGTGGATTGGAAAGCCTCATGTGGATTATCAACCCTTAGGATTTAATAACTCTCCTGAGGAGCTAGAGGCTTGTATTATAAATTGGGATAACAACCCTGTAGGGTTATAACTAGTCATTGGGATAAAAGTAATGATAGGGTTATTATGGGGAAATCAAATTTGCTAAAAAGTCATTGTACTCAGATAATTAGAATACTGACATAGAAAAACTAGTATAATAACTAATGTAAAAACTTATATACAATATATAATAATAAATATTGTAATACAATATCATATAATATAATAACAAAAAATATAGTATAATATAATATAATAAAATATATAATATAATCTAATATAATATCTAATATAATACAATATAATACAATATAATATAGTAATATATAATATCTAATATAACATCTAATATAATATAATATAATATATTTTAATATAATATAATATAATTTT
>Ga0126342_10018691_pt1 | contig 11854 bp, 11 predicted proteins | sample Cyp1metagenome_FD_92528 | JGI IMG/M metagenome (GOLD analysis project Ga0126342, IMG submission 92528) | Coral microbial communities from Lord Howe Island, Old Settlement Bay, Australia - Cyphastrea 1 metagenome | ecosystem: Host-associated > Invertebrates > Cnidaria > Coral ... | reverse complement strand
TGCAACGCACTAATTTCTTTCGCGTGCAGATCACGGACAGTAGCTTCGTCCATGTCCAACGCAAACACCCGAGCGACCGTGATCACATAGCCCTTGTCAGCCAAACGAATCGAACCCACCACCCTGAGTCTCGAAAAAGAGTAATTTTACACACCCTTCATTTTACGTAAATTTTGGTGATTTACAGTAAATATTTACGTAAATATTTAGGTGCAATGTAAATTTAGGTTGCATGTAAATTTATTTAGGTTGCATGTAAATTTATTTAGGTTGCATGTAAAATTATTTAGGTGTCGTGTAAAATGATTTATGTGTTTTTTGTTGTATTTTGGTCAATGTTTAAAAAAGAGTATTTTTAGTAAAAGGGTTAAAAAGTATGTATGTCATGAAAGTGTTTTTCTTTTTTTTAGTAGTTTTGTTTTTAAATAGGAACCTGAAAAAGTGAAGAAAAGTTCTTGTTTATGTTACTTGTGTCAACAGCAGTGCCTTTACTTGAGTCATCGTGATGGCTTACTTGCGTTATTGAGAAGGTTTTTTTCTGTCAGATTTTGGCAGAAGGTGGAAGTAGTGTTTGAACCGGGGGGCAGGCTTTGTTGAAATGGCAGCTTTGGAAGCGGCTGTGCAAGTCAAGATGGCGGTGACGGCGGAGGAAAAGGGCAACAAGCAGAGTACCCGTGTGCGCTTGATTGCGGACCCTTCCATTTCTGTGAAGAGCATCCAAGCCGTTTTGAGTAAATATGTTGAGTTCAAGCAGGAGAAGCAGCTGTGGTCACTGGTATGCCCTCCCGCGAGTGGGCCATGCTCATATGGCTGGCATTCGAAGCCGGATGGTCAGTGGTTGATGAAGGTGGCCGGCCTTTTGTATGACTTACTTGCGATATGTCCGAACACAAAACTTGTGTCTAAGAAAGTCGTGGCAGCCTTGAAGGCGATGCAGACGAGCTTCGTTGCCGAGTTCCCGCATACCAAGTATCTTAGCAGCTCAGACCTGATGGACAAGGTGGACGTTACTCTCCGTGTTCTTTTGAGTATGCTACGTCAATTGAAATGTTCCTGCGTCTTGAGAAGCAGAACTTATAGGATGCTCAGCAAAGCCGAGCAGTGCAAGTTGAACCTGATTTTGGATCGTGTAGTTCTTCCCTCGGAGCTCATTGGGGATGAGAACTTTGAGGATGACTTGGGGCCGGAGGGTGATATCTACATGACTTCTTTTGAAGGTTCTGAGAAGACTTTGGATGTGGCATCAGCTGTGATGAGTGCTCAGTTGGTGCCTGTGGCGAAGGAGCAGGCGAAGGCATCGGAGTCTTCGCCCCGCTTGGCTTTGCCCTCGCAGAGTCTCGCTAGCAGGTCGGTGAATCCTTTGCCATCCATATTTGGCAAGATCTTGGCTCAGAATGGTCAAAGTGCAGTTCATGTTGGTGTCTCCCAACTTTCAAAGCCTGCTTCAAGTCTTCTAGCCTTGGCAATGAACCATGCTCCAAAGGCTTCCTTGAAAGAACAGAAGATTCCTCCGAGCAAGAAGGGTACCAAGACCGGTGAGAAGATTTCGGTCACGAAGCAGAAGAAAACTAAATGCAAGAAAGGTGCAGAGAAGCAAGTTAAGTCGCATTGTTCCAAGAAGATGAACCATGTGAAGGGCAGCCATCGTGCTTCGACCAAGGGTGAGTGTCTGCAAGCGAGCCCCGCGTTGAGTTCGACCTACAAAGCTGGGGAGATGGCAGCTCACAGAATGAAGTACGTGCAGGAGCAGATGGATCATGGTGGCATGAATAAGAGAGAGGCCATGAAGGCTTGGTCAAACTCATTGCGTCGTGCTGAACTTTTGAAAGATCTTAGTCTGAGTGAGCTTGTCAAGCGTCGTTTCATTCCCCCCGGTTCGACAACGAACCCTTTTGCTGAGCAGGTTCAGCGTGCTCTAGAAGCTCCCAACGTGGATTGAAATATTGTTTCACGTTTTGTTTTCATTGTGTCACTGTTGGTTCCACTTGGATGTTGGGTATGCTTGGGAGCTACGAGTCTGACAAACTTGATGGGGTTTCGAGATGTTTGAACACATGACATCTCAAGAGTGTAATCGACAGGCTTTCGTGTTGATCACGAATGTTGCGATACGGAGAAAAATTACTTGTGGCTTTACTTGCGTCAGATGTTTGCAACTTACTTGAGGCAATACTTGCAAATCACAGGAGCTGTGATAATCGACTTTACTTGTGTCGACTGTGCGCTGGACATGTATATATATATATTCATTGCTCATGCATTTCCAGCACTGGTGGATCGAATCAGATTTCGGAGATGTATATAATGTATTCCAATTTTTACATTCAGTCACCCACCATCCTTCATACGATTACGTTTGTCATCACATAAACTGGACCTCAAAAGCAATTATATCTTCATTTTCCTGTAGCTGGAGCCAGACCTGCGCGAAGTGGCCATGGTGTATGAGCTTCACGTTCATAATGTCAAATATTCTGTATTTCCTGAGGAAGCGCGGGCTGTATTGCAAACTTTGCAAGTAGCCGAGGGCCTTCTGCACATTCGATGTGATAGAGCAGAAGGGTGGAAAGAGGCATTCGAAAATATGATTCGCAATTGGGGGCCTAGATTCCTGTTGCAGCTGGTTCTGATCTTCGATACTGAACAGAGAGCGAAGCAATGCGCGCATGCACTCCATGGACGTTGGATTAGCGGCCTGAGCAAAGAAGGTGACAATACATGTCACTTGACGGGAAAATGAAAGTTTTGAATTGCTTACTCTCTCAGATATTTGTTTTTGCTAACGAAAAAGATGTCGAGTCGGAGGTCTTGCGGCAACTACTTGCGGCAATCCGGATGCTCCGCAGACATCTGGAGTTTTTGCCGCTACTCCCGAGGGCTTGGGTGGGTGTCGACCTTCTTTGCCTATGTATCCCGACTTTGTGCATGTCTCAACAAGTCCTTTGACGCCATGCATGCCTGCAGCGGCAGCAATGATTCCTGGTGGACTACACACCACTGTACCGCCGACATCGTTGGGACTCAGGACAGTGCCAACCAGGCCATCGCTGCGTTGCAAGTCGACTGCTGCGGCTAAAGGTGGCACTTCTCCTTTGCGACAAGGACTTGCATCAGATTCTACATCTCATGCAAAACGAAGGAGTCGGTCGCCGCAAAGAACCGTTTTCCCTTCTATGCAGCCAGCTTCCACTTCATACGTCCGAAATTACCCCATGGATGGCACCTCCGATGAGGAACTCCGTGCAGGTTTGCTTCGTTTCTTGCAAGAAGAATGAGCACACGCTTTGCGCATGCAGCGAGTCAGAAAAAGAGGCGCGCATTACTTGTGGTGTCATTTTATTACTTGTGATGTTCATTACTTGCGTCGATTGGGAAGCTTACTTGCGACCGCTCGGTGTAAATATACTTGCGTCATGCGTTAGCTGCGCTTGGCCACCGGACATGAGGATGATCGATGTTTTTTGGTTCCAAAAGGAGCTGGTGTAGTGTTAATGATTCCACGTGTATTGCTAGATGTGTTTGAAACATCTCCTACACGTGTCCATGCTTCGAGTCATGCAATCATATCTTTAACACAGCAGTTCTGACGTAGCTGCCATGCAGCGTTCCCAGCGCGTTCTGCCGCGCGTGTACTTGTACAATGTGAGATATGATGCGTCCAAAAATGAAATCCGACGCCTGGTCTTGGAGTATACTGGAGTTAACCGTGCTCTGAAGGATATTCAAGTGGTGAGAATGGATGATGGTCCGTCTACGCCTCTTCACTGTAGCTGCTTCTTGAAGATCGACAATGTATCTTGTCTCATTTCATTCATCGCGTCCTGGATTATTGCAGATAGCAGGTTTGAAATTTACTTGAGATCATGTGTTATTACAACGCTTTGTTTTCTGAAGGCTGAAGATGTGGACTGGGTGATCCAGAAGTTGGATCGCCAGTATGATCGGTACATGTGCACGGGGCGACTAGGCTGTCTTCTATTTTCTTGTCTGCTATTTTTTTGCGGGTGAGACTAGAGATAATATATACCCCTTTACACGAACCCCATGAAGAATAGGTAAAGACCATATGATGCAGATAATACCTACTAGTCTGTACTTGAAGCTATTTTATATTATATTGTCCTGTCTATGATCAAAACAATGGAGGCGAGACAAGCCTTTGCGTGCGGAGTATGAAGATTTCTTCAGGAGAAGCCGCTGGGAGGAGCCACCGAATCCAGCCCATCTCCAGCAGCCAGTAACTCCAGATCGAATGCCAGGGCGACCACCTGCTGCTGCTCCAGATGTTTCTGCTGTACCTCCTACATGGTTTCCCCAGCCTCAAGCGCAGGTCTGGCAATCGGCAGGACAGCCGTTCAATCAGTGGTGTCAGCAAGGTGCAGTCCTTAACCAGATGGAGCAGTCCAATGGATATGCTCAGGCAACAGTGATGCATGGGTGGCAGCCTCCTCAATGGAGCCAGGCCAGTGGCATGCAGCAGGCAGGGATCCCGACACTGAACCAGAGGATGGCATGCTCAGTGGAGCCTATGCTGGTCAGAGCTTCCACTGTCGGAACTGTTCCCCAGGCAGACTATGCCACCAATCAATGGCAACAGTCTACGATGCAAACGACAGAACGAACGATTGCAGAGGACGATGTTGCGTTGAACCAACGCCTTGTGGCTGCCCTTGCTCAAAGACAGTAGGATATGGAATGTCAAAGAATGCAGTTTCAAGATGCCTCACTAGGAACTGCTCTGCACAAAGCTCGTCCTACGTGCAAAGCATCTGCTGCTCCACCTGGAGATTCTAAGCTTAATGTAGTTTCTTTTGATTTTCAGCCACTATCACTTTGTTTTCCTGTTTTTTCTTTTGGACAGTTGAATCTTTGCTGCATTCAGGATGCACTTACCCCAGAAGAGTCTGGTCCACATGAATTTCTTGAAGCTAAACAAGAACAAGGTACAGACGATATCTGGGAGTATGATTTACCAGATGACACTCCAGCAGATGCTCAAATCATCGAGGAAGGCAGCACAGAGGAAGACATGATGTCTCCTGCAGATAGCTTGGACATCAATGACGACGACTTGGCAACTGATCTGTACCAGAACTTCACTGATGGAGATCCATATGCAGTGAACTTCACTGCAGAGACTGCAGATGAAGCAACAGATGTAGCTGCAAAGAATCTCAGTGATTCCTCTTCAGATGGAGAGGTTGATGAATGCAAGATCAAGAACAAAATTAGGAGACTTGAATGGAAACTGGAGAAGAATAGAAAGAGACGCAGAATCTGATGACTCCTGCACGTGATTTCGTTTGCACTGAGAGAGGAAAAAAAAGGAAGTACTTTACTTGTGGCGTTTAGGTTTGCCAGTGGTCATGTTGTTTACTTGAGATGATATGAAATATTTTTCTCAACAAGTCTATATATTCAGATTTTTTATATTCAACTACATTTTACCAACCATATTATTTTTCCACAAAAAAATAAGAAGAAGTATATTGTTGTGAATATAGATTCAATGTAGGTGAGATTGAAACTGCCAAACGATTTCCTTTGTTTAAGAACAAAAAAATAAAATCTACATGAAATTTTTAGTTGGATTGCATGTTGATGTCAAAAATGTTCAAGATAATTTTCCTCATGATCACAAAATTTTATGAAAATATAAGAAACTTGCACAAAGTTTCTATGTAATTGTTATGTAATTTATATGTAGTTTCTATGTAGTTTCTATGTAGTTCTTATGTAGTTTTTATGTAGTTTATATGCACTTTTTAAAACTACATAAAAACTACATGTAGTTTGATCAAAAGTACATGTAGTTTTTATGTAGTTTTAAAAAGTGCATATAAACTACATAAAAACTACATAGAAACTACATACAAACTACATGGAAAATGAAGAGAAATTTTGTATTGAAATCATTAACTTACATAAAAAATATATATAAGTTTATTTCAGTCTGGATTAAAATCTTTGAAATTTTAATTATTTTTTTGTTGTTTCAAAATATAATGTAGAACAAAAAAAAATCACAGGTTTCCTGATATACACTTCTCATACAACATGCACGTCATTAAATGTGAGCATTAAAAAAAATAAAACAAAAATTAATTAAGAAAAAATCTAGATTATTTTTTTGTTTCTTATATATAAATCTGCCCTATTATTTTATCTCGAGGCATTTATTTTCTCTTAGATTCAGGTTCTGCATAATCTTTCTATATTTCCAGAGATGTAACCTTGTAGGACCAAGTAATCATGATTTTATCTAAGACATGTTTCAAAAGGGAAGTAAGGGAATCTACTTGTCTACGATTCCAAGATGTTGCTGTTAATTAAATTGAAGTTCCTTGTGATCTTCTGTACTTGCGTAGTGGAGACACAGATGCCAGAAGAGTTCTGGTACTCCTGTAGTTGGTTTTATTTTTGACCTTGTTGCTTGCTACCTTTGCAGTCTCAAATTGACAAACAACTATCTCAAAAATAAACATATTTAAACTCTAATAAAAACATATTGCATGATGTCATGACAGGTTCTATATGTTCGCTTATATCTGTTTGTTCTGGCAAGCTTATATTATGTTTGCAAGTATTAACCTCAAGTAAAGACGCAAGTAAGATATCGCATTACATCATCAATCACAACGTTTTCAATAGGTTAAGAATTTTTATGTTATACTTCACTATTGCGTTGTCAATTCTAATTTGGCATTATTTCAAGTATGTTTGAACCTGTTTTGCTAACTCTATGACACAAGTAATGTATAGCATGTTTATGTTGTCATATTGTATTTCATTTTGTCTTTATCTGTCATCGAAAAAAAATAGGATACACCGGAACATTTCCCGGAATTCAAGTGATAATATTAAGTGCCACAAGTAAACGTGCGGAAAATGACGCAAGTAAATAAACAATTCTACAACCATTTACACCAAAATCATAAACACTCAAAGAAATATAAAGTGAATAAACATTATCAATTTGATACAAATTTAAGATCCACCACGATCACAAAATAATGCAAGCATTAGATAATATTCCAACTTTCATAGCAACTACCTTTGACGTTAGAGGAATGCATTCTCACGAGCAATGTGGTAACTTGTCTTGAGATATGACGTGGCATATGCACCCACAGCAAAAAAAACACTTTTGTGAAATAATAAAACAAATAGACATAAAGAAAACAACCATAATCCATCCGAACTTTTGTACCACTGAGAATATGATCCTTTGATTCTTACATGGATGATCTTCTGACTTGGTATTGGGAAAAAATCACTCAATGATCTTTCCCCTCTATTCAGTAACGTTTCAAAAAAATATAATCCTCATTTCAATATATAATAAGGAAGCTAAACCAAATAAGAATACATGATGATATACTACCATTCTTTCCTTGATATTACTTGTGTGTCTCAACATTACTTGTGTGATTCAAGTGTTCTTGAGACATGTCAGCGCAAAGGAGCGTGTCAACATTACTTCTGTCAGTCGAAATTACTTGTGTGACTGAATCTTACTTGTGTGACTTTGATTTCCTTGCAGCTTCAGGGACACCTTTCAGGTGGTGCAATAGATACCGCCAAGTTTTGTCTCACAAAACGCTAATGGTTTCACAGCAAGAGGCAGAAACCGTACATTCCTCGCAGCCGGATGAAACTCCGCAGAAGGGACCAGACAAGACGTCTACACAAGGATCTCCGAGAACTTCCCCGAGACTCTCCACACCTATGAAAAGACCCAGTTCTCGTGCCATTCCCAAGACGCCGACTAAGCCTAAGGCAGCCAGCAAGTCCAAAGCCTCGGTTGCCGCTGCAAAGGCCAAATCAAAGGGCAAAGGAGTCACAAAGCAGAACATGAAGAGGCCAGCTTCGTCTTTGAAGTCGAAAGGAGTGGAATGTGGCAAGGATGGCAAGGAAACGTCGTCCGGATCGAAGATGAAGAGGCCAGCCGCAGCTGAGAGCACGTCCTGGAAGTCGGGAATTGTTCGTGCCAAAGAGGACACAGGAAGTGAAGATGAAGAACCTGAGGAAGAAGGTGAAACTTTCTCTCCTGACCCAGAAGTCGAGGTACAGGATGGTGGTGAAGCCCGTGACCGATCCAAGATGCAGAAGTTCCAGGGTATGCTTGCGACCAATTCCTTGCCTGCTTTCCTGGCCGCAGAATGGGAAAGAACCTTGACCCTGAAGGTTGGCAAGCGAGAGCGCCAGAGCGCCTTGGTTAATGCATTGTTCGATCGGAATGCCGCAGGGAAACTCATCATGAACACCCAGAAGCCGATTTTCCAATCGCTTCATGAAGAGTATCAAGACACGAAGACGAAAAAGGCCTTCAAGACACTTCCCAAGGTCTTGTTCTGCGGGAAATTCAATTTGTCACCTGAGGCGCTGGAGCAAGGCCTTAGAGAAGGGCAATTTGTCGAGGTGGAAGGACCTTCGGGGGCCGAATATGGATGGCGAACAAGTACTCATGCTGACATCAAAGGTTCCAAGTCTGCCACTGGATACAAGCAGTCCGAAGAAGGCACTGCTGACATGATGCAGAAGTACCATGAGATGAGCAAAGCTTGGAAGAGCGGCATTTCCAGGCCTGCTGTGTCCGCAGGAAGCTCGCAGAGGCAGCCGTTAGCCATTTGCGACGAGAATTCGTTGACTTCGGAAGAGTGGGAAGTGGCTAGCAAACAGCTGCAGCAAGCTCTTGCTGCAATGGAGCAGCAGGAGAAGAACGCTTTGAAGTACATGAGCCAGTTGGAAGATGGTGAAGAAGATCCTCTCTATGACGTGGTGAGACTCGACATACGTTCCATATGTTTCTTTCACTTTCTTTTAACCACAATAGTTGAACAACACCTACATATAGAGGTTAACATAGTCTCGAGCCTCGACTTCTCCTCATACGGAGGAAATCTTCCATTCGCGAGATCCGTCTCATGAAGAATGAGGCGGCCCATGTCAAAAGCTTCAAGGAGCTTCCTGATTCAACCAAGCTTACCTTGCGAGTATACAACAACTTTGTGGAGAAGCAAGGCAAGAATTCCGAGACGCAAGAGGACGCGCTCGCAGGAGTTGCCGGTCAATTGGCCCAGCGCGCAAAGCGTGCAAAGAAGGTATAGAGGGTGTATCTGCGAAGAAGCTTGTCACGGTGCGCAGGTTGAATAAAAAAGACAAGACTGTATAAAGAGTCTTACTTGCGAGAAAATTTCTTGAACCAACATTACTTGTGGCAACCATGTTTCCACATTACTTCCGTGCCCTACTTTCGTTTTTATTTGTGTCGCCGAGCGCAGACTTACTTGGAAAGAGTGATGTGTGAAATTCAATTCATTTCCGGCATCATTTCTCCAGGCGTCGACCGTTTCACCAGACATGATGCATTTAGAATATTTCTTTTTTCCAATCAATGATATCATAAGTAGTCGTGTCCATCTTGTCGATAATCTGCATCACTTCCGGATTCCCAATATAAAATCAAACATGTAACCAAATGACTTTGTCAAAGTACCTTATATAAACACATATTAGACGACAAGTTGCAGCCATGGAGGCAGAACTGCACAGAGCTGGCAAGAAACGAAAGTTGCAAGGAATCCAGCAGCGCCTTGCCCATGCTGAAGCATCGACAACCGCAAACAGTGCAGTGCATGCATTACTTATGACATTGCTTGCCAAAGGCATAATGTCAGGAGTTTTGGCCCATGAATTTGCTCGTGCTGCACAAGAGGATCTGCGAAGAGCTCGCGAAGGCATTGTGTACCCAGACTTGGAGAAATTAGCCAATCTGGCCCAAGGTCGAAATCTTCTTCGATCAGTCTTTGCACAGTTGAGGAAATCGACCTCTTTGCCTGAGCCCACGAAGATTCCAATGCCGTATACAGATGGTTGGCAAGACACGTTCATCTTACTTCCGCATGAGTGGTTTGCCGCAATGGCGGAAGATGAGTACAATTGGAGAAGAACTATCTGTCCGAACGAGGATCGCTTAAGTGATTTTTGGGACTCCTGGCAAAATCATCCAGGAATGGTGCGACATCCAATGAAAGGAATTTCCAATTGGAAGACAAAAGTTTTGCCAATTTCGCTGCACGGAGATGAAGTACCCGTAATGGGTGTGGGAAAAATTTGGTGTCGCTCTGTCCTGGCCTTCACATGGATGAGCATGCTAGCGAACGGATTAGGTTCTCAAATGTCTGACATAGTTTTCTATATTTGGGGAATCTTTTCCAAATTCGTGGCTCCTGCATCGGCAAACACCCTGGGATCGATGGAAACATTATGGCGTGTATTGCGTTGGTCATTCCAGAGCATGTTCGAGGGCAAGTGGCCGACCCGCGATTGGCGGGGGCTGCCATACGACAAAGCTTCAAAGGAAGGTCAACGTGGAGGAACACCTCTGGCACGTGGCTTTCGGGCCGTTCTGCTCCAATTGTGTGGAGACTTAGATTACCTGAGTACCTGGCTAAATGTTCCTGCATCAACAAACAGGAGCAAACCTTGCGCCCAGTGTCGCGCCACCTTCCACGGCATAAATACTTGGCTTGACAATAGGGAGAATTCGGGCTGGCAGAGAACATTGCTCTCCGTATCTTCTTGGAACTCACATTGGACAAGCCCTTGTGACATATTTCAATTACCAGGCATGTCATGCTGGTCCATTGCTTACGACCTGATGCACAACTTATACCTTGGATGGCTTCAACATTTTTACGGTTCCGTCTTTTACTTGCTGACCCATGAATGTCTCCTTGATACACCTCTGAAAAACTTGCAGCAAGTCGAGGCATTTATCAAAAATACGCAATCGCAAGATGGGAGTCGCCAACGTTACCGTCAAAAATTGTCAAAGCTCAGCATGTTTGTTAAAAAAAAAGGTTTTCCCAAACTTAAGGGAAGAGCTTCCGATGTGCGTGGCCTCGATCTTGCCTTGTGGCTATGTTGGAAAAATTTCATGCATGAAGATTCAGTGCAACATCAGACAATTGAAACGTTCCTACGATTAAATGTGGAACTCGGAAACCTTTTGAATGATCATTCTCCCCGAGAAGGTCACTTCGGCATTTCTAATCCTTATGCAGAAGAAGCTATCCAAACGGGATGCCAAATGGCTCAACTACACATCATGCTGATGGAGCACTTTGCTGAATACGATGTTCAGCTCTTCAATTGCACTTCCAAGATGCACTTCGTTTTGCACACACTGAAGTTGGCACAGCACTGCCACCCCTCTCTGACCTGGTGCTTCAAGAACGAATCCAACATGAGGATAATTCAACAATTGTGGAAATCATGTCTTTCTGGAAATAAACACTATAACGTTGCGAAAGTAGCTGCGTTGAAATATCGACATCTACAGGCCATTCGCTGCAAGCTTTGAGGAGAAAACAATTACTTGCGATTCTCTCTCTTCCAGGATTTCATTTTACATATCCCTTACTTGCGAAAAGATATGCATTCCTTGCGAACGCAGTTGCCTTACTTGTGTGCAGGTATATGCAAATCTACAAAAATATTCTTCCATTTTTGCAAAAAAACAAAATATGCACTAACTCCCACAATAAACATTGAATAACATAACACCAAAACTTCGCCAAAAAAACACTTATCTGAAAATCATACATTTAGGTGTCATGTAAATGTATTTACTAATTTCATTTGCGTTCCCACAAATTTACAGTAAATCACTGTAAAATAGTAAATCGCTAAGATGTGTAATTTTACTCTTTTTCGAGACTCAGGGCACATACCGTGGCTTCCCATCGCCCATGTTGTACGCGAAGATGTCAGCCATGTTACACAAAGCCTCCGTGCTGAAAGCATGCTTGTCAGGATCACAGAGCGACACGACATTGCCGTGACGAAC
>Ga0126342_10018690_pt1 | contig 11854 bp, 8 predicted proteins | sample Cyp1metagenome_FD_92528 | JGI IMG/M metagenome (GOLD analysis project Ga0126342, IMG submission 92528) | Coral microbial communities from Lord Howe Island, Old Settlement Bay, Australia - Cyphastrea 1 metagenome | ecosystem: Host-associated > Invertebrates > Cnidaria > Coral ... | reverse complement strand
CGCCTCCTGGAACTCCTATTCCAGGGGAGCCACCGTGTTGGTGGCTCCGCTACCAGTATTGAAACTGGTCGCAGGCCCAAACACCAAGCGGCATTCCAATGCCGTCTCAATCGGGCGCCTTTTCCCTTCGAGGCAAAAGAGTCCCTGCGAGAAAGGAATGTTCGGATGGCGCATGCAAGAGCTCACGTGGATCTACTCAAATCAACATATATATATATAGATACTGGTTGGTGATTTGTAACATGTTTTATTTGTCCATCTATTGGGAATAGTAACCCCAACTGCCTTTCATATTTTTCAGAGGGGTTGAAACCACCAACAAGTACACATATATATGTAGATTAGTACCGATAAGTGTCGATAAGTAGTTTGAAATAAGTGATAAATCAAAATAAATATGCAATCTCTCTGGCTATGTTTCCACCGAATACATATTGTTATATATATATACACACTCCTGCAAATTGACATGTAGAAAACCCACCATAAATCTTGGATATTTTTCTTAGTGACACCATAGGTTTTCCGCATCTAAACGTTGACCCTAGGGTATCACTTCTTCCGCATTCCCAGGAAACCATGGATTTCCCACATCTTTCTTTCTATGTTCACCCCAGGGTAAATCGTCATTCCCATGAAATCCCAGTGGTGAAAAATGTCTTTGGATTTTCCACATCACCATGAATAATCCCAGTAAATCACCATGAAAAATCGCCATGAAATTATCACTAAATCCCATTAAATCCCATTAAATCCCATTAAATCCCATTAAATCCCATTAAATCCCATTAAATCCCATTAAATCCCATTAAATCCCATTAAATCATTGAATCCTCATTTTTCATAGGTAAAACCACCATTGTGCATAGAATGTTAGGCCCTATCCCCTGGGCACCTGACGCGCCTCCGACGCGGCGCTGGAGGCAACTACAGCCAAATTGGCCTGGCGCCCGAGCAACTGCTGACGCCATCTGTGACCTGATGCGGAAAATCATGGCGATTCCGGGAAAATACAATTTTTCATGGGTATTTAATGGTATATCTTAACTATAAATGGCCATTGTTCAATAGCTACAGGATGGCGGCCCCCAGACACTATAAACCTGGCATCATGGTTTTGTCGTAGATATTCATGGGGTTGATATCATGATATATGGTTGATATATCTACCATAAACCATAGAATTCAGCCATTTTTTTCCAAAAACTGAGCGCTATCGACTGGGGGCCTCATCGTATATGGAAAATGGTGATTTCATGGGGGTTTATGGGGATTTGAATGGTGTTCAATGATTGTTTGGCAAGCATGTATACTTTTGATGATGTCGAATGGTATTCACGCAACATTTTAAATAACTTGAACGATCATTAATGAAAAATCTGATTTCAATCATCACAGAATTGAAATCTACTCGGAATTTATGAATATTTTAAGGCCATGTGGAAATATGTGGACACATTGAAATCGACATCGAATCTGAACCACACAGAATTGGAGGTGTGTGACATGTGAAATTGGTTTGATCATTGGTCATATCATGGATTTGCATATGTGTTAATGTATAATTATATATACACACTATTGTTAAACATACATGACTCTACTATTCTTGGGGGCTCCAATTATTGATGTCCTTCCCCATTGGTTGATTAGAGGAGTCGACCACCCTTCATCGAAAAATGATGTTAAATGGTATTCCAGTGCGGTGACGCAGATATTTTTCCATGAAGGTGGTTGATTGGAAAATTGCCATCTGATGATTTTACTCTGGGCCGACTTCTCTGTGCTTATAATGCTTACAAGGTGGTGTAGTGCCCACTGACTAGTTTTGTTTGATGGTTCATTGCCCATCTAACAACATATAAAGCTATTTCATGATCACAAAAAACCAACGGCAGCACCTTCTAGAAGCGGGGGAAGCAGCCATCGAAACAGGGGGAACTTCCGGTGGATTCAGGACCAAAATCACGGAAGAAATCACTGAGGAGAACTAGATGATGATGCTGGTGCTATGTTTGTTTCTGATTATGGTGATGATGACTATTATTATGATGTTTTTTTGCATGTTATGTCTACTTGGGGCTGCATCCCACTTAGTACATGGCTTGTACCCCCAGTTATATAAGTTAGTTTTATATATGCATATATTAACAATTAGAAATATTTACCACCATTATATTGTTATAAATATATTGTTTATGAATATGGAATTTCCCCACTATAAATAAGAGGATTCTATTGCTTGTCCAATGTGGCTGGTAAAGAGGAGTCAAATCCTCGAGATGGAGTTCTCTGATAATTATTCTGGTGATTCATTGATTATTCTTTTATATATAGTTAAGTATTTATTTATATTATTATTTCTATAATAGTTCTATAATTCCATGTGTTTTTTATATCTATAGTTCCACATGCTAAACTGGCCAAGAGTCACGTTTTTCGCAACTTGCACCTTGCCTGACATCCGACAAAAAACCACCAGCTTTCGCGGCCTCGCGAAGTCACCGTTTGTTTCCACGGTCCACAGGATATTTCCATCTGGCCCATGAAAGCTCAGCTCTTCGGGGAGTCGCCTGCATTGCATTTCGGCGTTCGGATTGGGGCATCCTCCAGGACGTGACAGCGGAAGGTGACAGCCGGTGTGGCTAGGTTGAACCATGCGAAACAAAAAGGGAAAACAATGGACACATATAGAAACAGAAACTAGAAGTACCATTTTTAGCGGAAAAAAACATATGAACATATATTATATATATATATATGTTCATATATGTTCTTTAGCTATAATTGTACTTATTCTGTGGTTGAATCAGCAACAGTACCTGGTGAAATCCCAAAGTCGGTGAAAAATCCCCAGTCGCTGAATGGTCATCCCCATGATGGTCAAACATCTCTATCTAGGCCTCAAATGATAAACAACATATCAGATGATTATAGATGATCCACACAAGTTTATGTATGTATGTATATATATATGTTTCTTGGAAAATTGCATACTTCCCTATGTTTGGTCATTTCTGTGATGTTCCGAATCATTTTTCATACCCCCAAATGCTCCATGTATGGAACATGGTGCGTTTTCGGGGCACATCTCACCCATCGCAGATGCCCTGCGGATGCCTCACCATGACATACAGTGAATGCCACTTATAACTGGTTGGTGGTTTGGAACATGGCTTTTATGTTTCCATATATTTGGTATAATAACAGCAACTGACTGATAGTTTTCAGAGGGGTAGGTCAACCACCAACCAGATAACTTCTAACTTCTACCCTGGCGAGGTATCCCACTTATTTAGTGGCTTAAACATCAAAAACTGCCAACGAAGACCATTTCTACAGGCTTTGTTTCGCCCCAAACTGCGCGCAGGAACTCGCTCTATTTCTATCACATGCTCAGTGGCAAGTACCGCCAAGAGATGCAGGGCTCCTTCACGGAGTTTGTGTCGCCTGGCGGATGGGCTGGGATTACCCAAAAACTCAAAACGTGGGCCTGTTGTTGTTGGATGTGTCCTATAATTTTTGAGTACATGTCAGTTTTAATCTGGTGCCCACTCTTGTTAAATTATGATAGAAAAAAAACACAATAGATTGAAACCTTACCTTCCCACACAAATAAAGGCCTTGTAAAGAGATCATCAACTTCTATTAGCCTTTCCGAAGGGGTGTAAATGATAGGTAGTGGGTACGAGTATGGGATGCATTTCCTCTCAGACATGGGGATTCTCCAAATTTGCGGTCAAAATTCGTGGACCCCCAAACCAATGAAGGGTGTTATATAAACCACCTAAAAACAGATGTCTTTTTACGTTTGTTTTTGTGGGCTAAATACTCAAAACGACCAAGAGATCAAGAGAAAGACATGGGCTCTCATGGGTACTCCAGATACTTGGCGCATAGCCAAGTGTCAGATGGCGGGGGTCAAAACGAAGGGCGTCCCAAAGAACCCTGATGCAACGCGAGGGTGTTTTGTTGGGGATAATCTAGTGAGTTTGAAGATTGGATTCACCAAAGTTGAGACCCAAGATGACCCGAGTTAGCATATATTATACTATATTATCATTTATTACAAAATACATTACATATATACAGTAAACATATTTGAAGCGAAAATATTGATAAACAAATAAAAAACAGATACATATAATGTGTGTATGTATATATATATATCCCTATCATATCCCCATAATTTTTGGTCCAAACCCATTCTTGCTCGATAGATGCTCTATTTCGGTGAGGCGCCGGGCGGCAGCCAACCTGGATCTGATGGACCGGGTAGATGTTACCTTGGATGATTTGAGTCCCTGGGTTGCACGGCGGGTGTCACAGTGGCTTCGCTGCCTTTTTTGTAGCCGGGTAGCCTCTGGTAAACTAACAGCTTGCGAACTGGAAGACGGCTGATTTAGTCGGTTTATCTATATAACATGGTGATTTTCCATAGCTATGCTAGTTTACCACACGGTATTGGTGAAACAAATATCAAACTGGTATTGGTGATTATTCATCAACTTGGTGATTAAACATATTCAAAGATGAAATTGGCGACTTGGTGAGATGTATTATTAGTTTAGCCACTTCGAATCGAAACACCTTTTCATGTGCGAATTTCATGATGGCAATTGGCAACTGGTTTCTGATGTTGCAACTGTTAAGCTACATAGGTGACCTGATGTTGGAACTGGTTTCTGGTCGTCGAAACTTGTAAAACATGGGATAGGTTGGTGGCTACACATTTTCTCATGGGAATCGTCACATACAGGGCTATGGACACCAGGGTTCCCAACGTTCAGATTTAATTGGCTGGAAGGATGGAACCCCCCCTGACTTGCAAAACATGGCAATCATTGGACCTTTATAACTGGATATATAACTGGATCTACAACTAGATGGCAAAAAGATCCCCATAACTGGATCTTTTTGTTAGATGCCCTGCCTATGATTCCACTGCCCATCCTTAGTTTCGATCCACAGTCTGCACTCCACGGGATTAGAACGCCAAGTGACATGCGGGTGCAACTGGGTTAGTACCGGCTGCAACTATGGGATTTGAAGCTCCAAAAGTTGAGCTATACGGCTATACCCCGGTATGTTTGTATGGCTAATTATGGCTGCCATGTTCACTTCAACTTGGAATTTCACCCCCAAGTGGTTTGTGTTTTTCCAGCTTTGGTAGGTTTTGTGATGTTATGTCAAATGATGTCACAAGTTATATCATACCCTCTGGTAAACTAACATAGCCACATTTTTTTATGGGAAAATCCACTATAAATGGCTATGTTAAATTACCAGAGGGTAATTCTTGGCAATTGCATCCCTAGTGGATTGGCTTCGCCGACCAACTTGTGGTTTCACTGGTTACCCTTATGGGATCGTCTGTACCCGGTTTTTTTTCCATCCGAGTGCAAAGTTGGAGTCTGTGCTATTTTTTGGACACTTCTCAAATATCATGGCCTTTGGTTATATATATATATATATTATACTGTATCACAATATATCACTATGAAATAGTTCATATCCTGATTGTACGAAAAAACAAATGAACCATATTGGTACGGAACATGTAAGTTATATATATATATATAATATATATATATATATGTGTTTCCCATTATAGATGTATATGATTCTAAATGTACATATGCTTATATATATTAATATGTATATGTATATATATATATATACCCACATAGTATATCTCCATAACATCGGACCATGCGGTACCGACAAAATATATCAAACTGCATCAGGTTACGAGGTGAACGGCGACTTCAAGCGACTTCAAGCCTTGAAGGCTGCCAGTTCCAGTGCTGAGTTCCAGCAGGACGAGAGGGAGTGGTTCAGAGTGGACGGGAGGCATGCGATTAACTGATCCTAAACCTATGAAAAACCATGATGAAGCCTAGAAAATGTCAACCCCGGATTCATAAATGGTGAATTCTGGAGGTACCCAACATGTGATCATATGATACTGATATAATTGGTATCCCCCAAGTTAAACAGATCCAGGGTTGACATTAGGTAAAATAGTTGTGTGTTTGTTATAAGGAGCAAACGTCTATGATATCTATAAATATAGAAATATATGCAAATGGATGGAAATTGTATAGATATAGATATGTGTATATATATACACATGCAAATGCACATGGGTTACAAACCAGCCATCATCAAGATTTGCGCCAATTCGAGCAACTTAACAGGAACATGCCTTCAAGACATTCACCATTGATGTCGCATCAGAAATCTAGTTTGTTCGGTAATATATCGTAAAATCATCACACACCTGAAACCATAGAATACACATTGCCCATAGAACGCCCATGGGTATTCAACATGGTATTGGTAGGTGTTGTTCTGGATGTTGAATGGGTGTTGAATGGTTTTATGCTGTTCAACCCATGGTTTTATGCTGTTCAACCCATTATTGACAAGGTGCCTCCAGTTATAAGTTATATTTGGTTATTATCCATATATTAACCATATATTAACCATTATATCAACCATATATTAACCATTATATATTAGCTTAATCTAAACCAACTGAGCATTTTTGTTTTAGCGATTTTGTTTGGGGACCCCACCGACTCTGGCTGTTATTCCCATTACTAAAACATCCTGTTGATGAGACATATCCCATGATATCATATATATCATGTCATATCCTGATTTTCTGGCTGTTATATTCCCAGGATTTACGCATTTTCTCTCTCTCTCTCTATATATATATCATTGTATATACACCTTTTTTTATATCTAGCGGTTAATATCCCATTGCGTCCCCATCACATTGATGGTTTTCCCGATATATGTTTGCTGCTTAAATCCGAAAGAAGTCCCCCGAATCTTCCGACGTGGATATCTTCAACAGCTCAGATGAGTCTTAGATGACTACAGGATTCTAATCCCCACAACATCCCATTTGTATTTACCATATATATATATGTATATATATATACATATGACCAGAATATATAACCATAATATGAGCATAAGATGACCATAAGATTACCACAATATTACCATTATATGACCACAATACTTATAGCATTTCTATCATTCTTTTTGGTTCCCAGACGTCTCGTCGTGACGCGGCAGGCCTTCACACCTTACGCGTCGTCGTCCTCGGGCCTCTCAGGCCTGGCACAAACGGCTCTGGTGTTGCTGACCACGGCCTTGGCACCTCGGACGGAGACTGGCTCGGCAAACAACAATTGCTAAGGAAATCAATGGATTGGTTTAGTCGGGAAAATCTTGAACCGGAAACCATAGATTTTCCGATTAAGATCATGGGGTTTTCCGGTTAAACTTTTCCCGACTAAACCAATCCATTGAGGAAGGGTTGCCAGCATAGATTCTTTGGGCTTTGTGTTGCATCTCTGGACAAGACAGATCCGGGTGCTGCTATAAGCTGTGAAGGTTATATTTTGACAACAGATGGAAGAATCTACCATCCAACCAAAGATCAATTCTTTGGCTGGGTACCAAAGATTAGACATGGTGATGGCTCATCCCAGTAAGTGGCTTCTAGCCCCATTTACAACTAGGGTAAGTAGCTTATATGTGCCATTTTCAAACTGTTAGTCATTACCAGGTAATCTACATCCTAACTGGGATGAGCCACCACCAGGCTCCATGTCTTCCTGGAGCATAGTATTGACATGTATTGACTGCGCCCAGGCTTTCGCTCTACTCCTGGGTGTCTTCGTCTTCCGCAAGGCTGGAAGATGAGTGGATTTCGGGAATTTCCCTCTGGTTTTTACTGACAGCAAATGCTAAGGAAAATTACCATGTTCATAGTAAGTAAATCATTTGAAATCAACGATTTCTATGAAATTTGCCATGGAAAATTACCCTATGGTAAATCATCGATTTCTATGCATCATTTTTCAGCCAGTCCTGTGAAGTCTGACCGGAGGGAATACGGAGTAGCGCCATCATGTCCACAGACCTGCCACGGTGAAACGTGTGAAACGTTCAACTCGACCAACCCCAAAAAACGCTATGGCAATTCCCAAAGTCATTGGAAAGGTGATTTTCTTTGCAGTGATAGACTACATTTTAGACTACAGATATGGAACGCTACCATTTATATAGATCATATCATTTTTCAAAAACAGATGTTGGATATCTGGATATCTGAGTCTAGCAGTTGACCCAGGCCATTTTTTTTTTTCGTTCTGACGTTGTGCGAAGGTGATGGTGTCTCTAAAATGGAGGCGGCAGGAGACAGCTTAGTGGGGCGATGGCATGTCAGGAAGGTGAGCATGTCATGGTAAGGGTAGGTGATCAAGAAACATGATGGTTAATGATAGTTAATATATATGGTTAGTGATGGTTAATAATGATTGATATGGTCCATATGGAAGATTGGGGAATATGGTTAATATGGTTAATATATGGTTAATATAGGGTTAATATATGGTATACACATATATATATATATACATATATACTGGTTGGTGGTGACTGGAACATGGCTGGATTATTTTTTCCATTCAGTTGGGAATGTCATCATCCCAAGTGACTCATATTTTTCAGAGGGGCTGAAACCACCAACCAGGATAGAAACATGTTGGATCAAACTTCTGAAATTAGGACCAAGGTAGGTAACATGCTTTATGCAACGAGCATGAGGATTCTGACCAATAGCGAGTTCAAAACACGGGACTGGGACATGGCAGACCCTTTGGATTGCTATGGATAGTGGCCTACAATCTGTCCATGTCCATTGAAACAACTCCTTGGCCCTGAAATCGGTTGAATGATCCATTGAATATGCTGGGACCTATACAGATTGACAAGACAAGATGTTCAGCAAACATGTATGGGGTGGAGTTCCACTTCGATTTGTCAGTGAGATTGTAAGCGATATGCATGATATTCACGTCTATTCAACAAGGTCATCTCGTGATGTTCGTATCGCAATTGCTGTGAAAATTGTTCTACTCTATTTGATTCCCCAGGATTATTGACACCCAGGTCAATCATTGATATTCAAACACCCAAATTTATCTGTCATTATATGTCATTATTTCTATTATTTCTATTATTACCATTATTACTATTATTACTATTATTACTATTATTATTATTACTATTATTACTATTACTACTATTATTACTCTTATTACAATTATTATTATTATCATCACTATTATTACTATATTATTGCTATCATCATTAATCATGTTAGTTATTACTATTATTATGTCATCGTCAAGTACCCAAATTAAACTGCAAGCCACGGGGATGATCCAGCTGGCGCTGACCCATCACCTCTGAGATATATAGGTTGCTTTCATCACGTGCTCATTGTTATATATTGTTATTGGTTACATTTTACACATGATATATACTATATAGGCATGAATGGTTTTTCTTTATGATCAATATATATACTATACAGTATACATTTCTTCAACGTATCTAGTTTCTTATGTTAAATCCCTGGCCATGAACAAAACTATTTATCCCAATCTGTATAGTTACTGTTACTCCAAAACCATAGTCTCCCTTAGGTCCAAGATTTCATGCCATCTTACTTCCAGCTCCCTAACAACATGGACATTCTTATGGGTCATTTTCATATTACCATGTTTGTTTATCCTGTCGATCATGATAGATTGTCGTCGTCGCCACGGTGATCATGATGTAATTGTGATTATTTTGCATGGATACTAATCAGATTCAATCCAAAAGTAATGCATAATCCATATAGAATCAAATAGTGCATGTAGATAATCCACATATCATCCATGGATATACACTAATCATCAGCAATCATCAGTAATACTTTAACTCAATCATACTCCATATATACATATTTAGTGTATATATATATATTATATGTATATAATATCAAATAATCCATATATATATATATGTATGATCCACGATTATCATCCAGACTAGAAATCATCAATCACGAAGCAACAAACGATCCATTTATAGATAATCCTTAAAAAAATAGATCATCCAGAAAAATGTTCTGCATCTCAATTCATGTGATCATCCATTTAGATAATCCATTTAGATAATCCATTTAGATAATCCATTTAGATAATCCATTTAGATAATCCATTTAGATAATCCATCAATATTCTGCAAAATAATTCATGTGATCATCATCATATCATCCCCCCAAAAAATGCCCAGCTCCAGGACTACCTTCCCCTCCTTTGGTCCGAGCCCCCGACGTCGCCGTACCACGGCCGGCGCCAAACTCCCCGGACCTGGTCAGAGGTGGCCGGCGTCGCCGTGGCCTCTCGGAGCAACTCCCGAAGCGTGTCGTTGCTCGGCCGTGGACGGTTTTTCCCATGGGAAAATGCGGGGTTTTCCCAATGGAAAATGGTGGTTTCATTGGATTTACCTATGAAAAATGGTGGTTTTACTGGTTTTTCCCATGGAAAAAATGGTGGTTGAACCATGTTTAACCTATGAAAAATGGTGCTTGAAACCTATGAAACCATGTAAAATGGTGGTTTAAAATGGTTAACCAACATAGGTCAAAAATGGTGATTTGAAATTATTTGTGGTTTAACCGTTGAACCATGGTTGAAGCATCGAAAAGCCTCATTGAATCCCATGGATTTGAGTGGATTGATCAAGTTTGGATGTTGGTTTATGGTGCTATGTGGGGATTTACCCATTAAAAAATGCGCTTGAATAAACCAACATACATTATTTATGTTAGAATTGCTTAAATCATGTTGGTTTATTAATCAATTTATGGGGGTCAATATGATTTAATCATGTTCTATCCATCGAACATATGGGAATAAGGCCTTAGATTTTTGGGTAAACTGACCGGATAGGTATCCATCGTGCTCTATCAGAGCTCGATGAATATGCTATCAAACATGGAACATAAAAATTAAGCGAAATGGTCTTCCAAATTGTTGTTGAAAATGATTGGAAGAAAGGAACTGTATCCTTTGGTCATCTCAGTTGCAGTTGAGTTACAGAGCTCTTCGCGACTTGCACTGGCGGAATCCTTTTTGGCAGAATCTATACCCTTTTGGGAAGAGTTCTTTTGGATGTGTTCCATGTTCTACCAGTTCTGGTAGAATTGTCAAAATGCAAATGTCTGAGCTTTCTTTCTTTTGATTTGAAGAGTTGGATCCTGCTCAACCATGAGGTTTGATTTTCACCAAAAAGTTTCAGGATTTTGGCAGCACTCGTGGATTGATTTTGGAAAAAAACACGTCCCAATGGTTTATCAATATTGTCATCCCCAAATTGCACCAAAAATTGCACGGGCAATCACAGTTTCTGGGCAAACCTTTACAGATATGCTGTTGGTTATCCATACGCTCATATAATCTAATACATGTAAATAATATATGATATGATACATGTGATATGTATTTCATTGTAATTCCCATAAAACATATCAATAGTTACATAGTTGCTGGTTATATATATATATATATGGTGTATCTATATATATATATATATATTTATGGTGTATCTATATATATATATTAAATCATTTATCCATTGTGATATCTATCTATCTCTATATATATACACTTATATCCTGTTCATATATTATATATATATATTCTGTTGGTTAGTGATTCATATCCTCCGTGGCAACCGGGTTTGCCCCAGGATGATTTTTAGTGTTTGAGCTTTGCACTTTGGCGGTGCCGCATGGGAAAATTGTGCCCATGCCGCAGCTCGGTTAGATCGCTGAGAGAATCGTGGGAAAATGAGGTGATAAAACAACATTTTATAGTGATTCAATGGGATTTTATAGTGATTCAATGGGATTTTATAGTGATTCAATGGGATTTTATAGTGATTCAATGGGATTTTATAGTGATTCAATGGGATTTTATAGTGATTCAAT
>Ga0126342_10018689_pt1 | contig 11857 bp, 11 predicted proteins | sample Cyp1metagenome_FD_92528 | JGI IMG/M metagenome (GOLD analysis project Ga0126342, IMG submission 92528) | Coral microbial communities from Lord Howe Island, Old Settlement Bay, Australia - Cyphastrea 1 metagenome | ecosystem: Host-associated > Invertebrates > Cnidaria > Coral ... | reverse complement strand
GAAGATTTGCCAGATAGAATGCCAGAAAATATGCCAGAAGATATGCCAGATAGATATGCCAGAAGATATGCCAGAAGATATGTCAGAATATATGCCAGAAGATATGCCAGATAGAATGCCAGAAGATTTCCCAGCAAGAAAATGTATAAATGTCATGGTGGGGATCACACGAAGTAAAGTAATTTTAGTATTTTTTTCCATTCAATCCATTGTTGATATAAAGACTAAAAACATGCAGATTTCCGAATATTTGCACTGCGTGCTTTACCATGGATGAAATTGGTGGTAAAATCCCTGGTAATGTTACCCTCTGATAATTTAACATAACTATTGAAAATGGCCCATAGAAATAGTTGATTTTCCCATTAAAAATTGCGATTTTCCCATTAAAAATGGTGGGATCTTTCCATAGCGTTGTTCATTTACCAGAGGCTAAATTCAGATGGTCTGGATTCAGGTCACTCCAGGTGAACATATCAGTCACCAGGTGCATCAAACATCAGGTTTATTCAATGAACCATCATAAAAAAGATCCCATTTCCAAATGGTTTAAACCATGTTATACATTACTACAATTGATTATACCGAGTTAGCAAGCTACAAACCATTCTCCAAGTGTCCAAGTTTCAATAACATCTATCATATATCCACTTTACCAAGTGTTATTGTCATACTAAATAAACCTTTTTGGGATGGGTCAAAACCATGTACGCCTGGTTGTCACATCAAAATTCGACTGGTTATAGCTGGATGTTCATTCACTCAATGTTTATCTGGTTGGTGGTTTCAACCCCTCTGAAAAATATAGTCAGTTGGGATTATTCTTGCCAATATTTGGAAAAATAAAAAATGTTCCAAACCACCAACCAGTTATGGACAGAAAAACATGGGCGTTGATCCGACTTCCAATGCATTTTTTAGTTGCATCCCATTGTGTGTGTGTCCCATCATACGTATGTAATAAATAAGTAAAAAACGAAACAAGATCAAACAAAATTATAAATAAATGAATATCATATCTCGATATATCTCGATAATATACACCGTTATATCATATCATATCCCCATTGGTAACCACCATTGGTGCCGGTTTTTTCTCATCAAAAATCCATGAAAAGATCCCCGTGTTTTGATGCTGAAATCAGCACCCAAACTCACCAACCATCTTCGGTTCCTCAAAGTTCTCGCGCATGGCTTTATTCAACGCATCCCAATGAGCTGCGTCCTGCACGATCTGCACGGCGCCCGTGGGGTCAAACCATCCATTGGGGAACCCCATTTTAGGAAACCGACCAAATGGCAATGTTTCCAAAGGAAAACATTGGAAAACGCTGACCAATTGGAATTCGGGACATCCAAGTCATTAGCCCGTGACCTAGTAAACAATTTTACTCTAGGCTTTTCCATGAAAGAAACCATCCCAGCTATAGGATTTGCCATTAAACATCATCCATTTATAGTTGATTCTTCCATACAGCTAGATATGTATATGATTTATATAGTTATATATATATATGGATAGTTTATATCATATATAAATAAATAGCATCCATCATAGACCATCCAGCTATTGATGCTATTGGAGTAGCCCTCTGTGAAGAACCACATCCAAGGTGTCCCGCTCATCTTGTTCCGCCCGTGCACGGCGTCGCACCTACGTGCTACATCACAGTGGGGAGAAAGCAAGGCATGGAGAAAGGGCTGGGGAGAAAGGGCGTTATGATGGGCTAATCATGGTTAATAATGGTAAGTAATGGTGAATCAATGGTTATTAATGGTTCATCATGGCTATTGATGGATATAACTGCGGGATCTTACCTTCCATATTAGATGGGATATAACCCCGACAACTGTGGTGAAATATAAGCTGTGCATTGTACAAAAACCGACCGCTTGACTGACTCAATGCCTTCGGCAGTCTGGGCGCTCGCCTGCTTTCCTACTGGCCCGTTACCCCCGAGGGATGGAAAATGAAAACCGAAGATCCTCTATACTGGGCCCCGGGATATTCCACATATTACTTTAGGTTATACTCTGACTGTTGCCCACTTACAATACTCGTCATTAAACAATGTGGGGGCCCTCAGCTATAGGTTGGTTTATATTTATCTAGCATCATCTAACTATAGATATGGTATGATATGATGTGACATATGATATATGATAAATGATATATGATGTATGATGTATGATGTATGATACATGATATGATATATGATATGTGATATATATATATATATATAATATATATATATATATATATATATGATATATGATATGATGTGATATGATATGGTGTAAATCCTTAATGATTTAATGGGATTTAATGGGTTTTAATGGGATTTGTATGGGATTTACCCTCTGGTAAAGGTTTACATAACTGGTTGGTGGTGCAATAACCATCTTGAAAAAATGATGGGGTCCATCAATGAATCAATGGGGAGGATGACATCCCATATATGAAATGGAAAATAAAACATGTTTGAAACCACCAACCAGATAAACGTCATAAAAACCACTCCGTTGATCTGGATAAATTATACTAATTCACGAACAGGAAATAAGATTTTTTTTAATGGGAATGGTTCCCCTTATTAACAATCATGCCAGTGACATCGCAGCGAGATCGCTTATTATTATCTTATAATTCATCCAGAATAATGATATCATATCTCCATTATCATCATTGTTGATTGCTAATTCCCATTAACATCACCATTACCATCTGCTTATTTAACATAGCCATGGAAAATGACCATTTTTGATAGGTAAATCATCTATAAATGGGAAAAATTGTAAAAGGGGGAAACTGGGGAGTGAGGGTTCAAGGTTCAGGTGGGAGGCTGTTATGTTTTTGTTCAATGTTGTAAATCTAAATGTTTGACTGTTTCTTTTTGATAATTTTGCTCAAGGGTTCAAAGGTGGCTTTAAGTCCTCTCCAATTGCCTTTCACACTTTTGCTTGCGAGCATTTTTCCCCATCAGTATGTCTGTCTCTGGCATCCGCTGTCTGTACTGCGCGTTGAAGCTACAGCGGTGAAACGGCACTTCCTTGGCCCTCACGTATTGCAACCTGTCACAAACAGTTGGCGGATGACACCCAGAAGGTGGGGACTGCTTTGGGTTGAGAAACTACGTTTTGCAACTCTCCGGCCTCATGAAGCTAGGCATAGTGCAAAGGCAGTTGCACCCGCCAGCAGTGGCAGGTGGTTCTTCAACATGTTTGCTGCGGCCAAGAAGACACGCAGGATGTCCTGCAAGGCGGCATGAGTGGGTTCAAACATGATTTATCCTACACCATGACGGGGACACAAACGAGTCACGCAATTTCAATCCAAATCAAGTCTGTCCTCAAAGAGACCTCCTGCGAAGCCTCCGACGCCAGCGTACCCCGCGACTGGTTTTGCCGTCACGGCACTGGTGAGGGCTCCGATGGCATTTGCGAGGACGAGTGCGATAAAGAGTGCCACGATAACCATCACGATAGCCATCACGATAGCCAGCACGATGGCCGCTTTCATCGGCTCGGACAATGGCATTGCAGTGTCCGCTTGGGAATAGGTGCTTTACCGTGCTTGAGCCTGTTTGCTTTCATGATGAACAAAGCCTCATCAAATCGCAATTGCACTAGCTACATCCATCCAGAGCTCCAAAAACAACAAGAAATCATCACCTCACTCAAACCAAACGATTGGAGTGAAAATTAAAACACTAAACCACCCCTAACAATTTCCAGAAAATCATTGAAACCAACGAACAAACATTGAACATGAAGATGAAAACATAACAACCACAACAATAACACACAAACCTAAAGAAAAACATAACAACCGAGCAATGAACAAACAAAAAACAAAAATAATGAAACAGGAAACGATGAACACTTAAGAAAAAATAGTACCAAAAACCCCATCTGAAAAAACATCAACGGAAAGGAAGAAACATTGAACATCAACATAAACATAACAGGCAAAACACCCTCAACAAAACCTACCCTCATCCAAACCAAACATTATCACAACAACCTCAACGAAACATTTAGCAAAATTATCAAAAAGAAACAGTCAAACATTGAACAAAAACATAACAGCCTCCCACCTTGAACCCTCACTCCCCAGTTTCCCCCTTTTACATAACCAGAGGGTAACATCACCATTAACAACACCATCATCTGTCATCTTTACCAACTCAACACGTTTTCGGCCGACATGTCGTTGCCGTTTAAAAAATCCACACGCGACCTCGGCCTCACGTTCTTTGCCAGTGAGCTGAGGTGACTCCTGCACCAGAAAAGTTGGTGAACATGACTCCAAGATATAATTACATATATCTATAATATATATATATATATTATATTACATCTATATTATTTATATATATATATTACATATATATATAAATCATATTAATATTATATATACAGGTAATGGGTCTAATATAAATTTAAAAGCAACACTATAACTTGGGGAGGCTCACCTTACGAGGCACGGACCTTTTCGATCTGATGTGGCAGCAGGAGATCGTATAACCGTTCCCTCTTGGCGGTTAATAATAGTAAATAATTTGTTAATAAATGGTTCATAGTCAATAATTGTTAACGATTATAGTGGTATATAACATCATAGTTATTTAATAGCATGTTACACATTAATATATCATTATTACCAGATCAATTGGTGTACTCATGTGGTAATCATGATATATTGGTGATAACACAAACATCTTAATATCATATACATTAAATGATACAACAATATAATCATCATTAAAAATATTGGTGTACTATCAATAATAATTAATCATCAGTATCAAAATTGACTAATATATGTTATATTGACTGATTGGTATACATGAGTCATCAGTCAACATTTTATTATTGTATCTTGGTGTACTATCAAAATCGACAAACATGCATTATTGGCGTAAATAATCATCAATCAACCCATTAAAAACAAAAAAACTAGAAACTTATGATCTCATCCCCGAATTTCCAAGAGAATACATCGAAATCCTCCATACATTCTCGGATTTCTTGATGTATTCTCTTGTATCAAAACATCCTCCATATGTACTATCAAGTTTAACATTAAAGTTCCAAGTTCCCAGTTCTGCTTGGAACAAAATCCTCAATTTCTCGGCCTCCACCCGCTTTGGGCCGCTGCGCTGCCGCGGCCGCTCCGGCCGCTCGGGCCGCTCGGGCAGCTCTGGCCGCTCGGGCACAGCGCCTTTGGCCTGTACATGTTGGGTTTCCATATATGGATAGCCCAAGTGCTGGATGGATGGTTTATTTCAAGGAAAATTTTGAAAATAACAGGAATGATTTGGGGGTCGCCCTATATTTACTAGATATGAGAAAACAAGAAATGGGTCAATCTTTATCATCCCCACTCCCTGCTCCCTCTTGAATCATTTTTCTGAAGCATTTCTGGGTATCACGTGGGAAAAAGCGAAGGCAATCACTGAACTCACGAGGTGAAAATGGTGATTCTCCTTCAAAATCCAGAACTTTGCTTGGGATCAACCTGGTTGGTGGTTTCAACCATCTTGAAAAATATTAGTCAATGGGAAGGATTATCCCATATATTATGGAAAATAAAACATGTTTCAAACCACCAACCAGAACATATTCCAGCATGGTTTAGCATGTTTGTTGGTTTGAAGAACAGGAGAAAACAAGTTGCGGAGCCAACGTCATCCACAACATACGGGTAGCAAACCCATAGTATCTGCAGCTTTGCGGGGCCCACTGGCCCATCCCTGGAGGATATGAAGCCCTAAAAGCAGCTGCTCTCTGTGTCTCTCATTAACTTTGGATTAGTACATCATCATTATCATCATAAACACCAACAAAATCCACAGAGTTCCATATAGAAACCCATTCCGTAATCTCAAAACAAACTTTTTGAAAATGCAGAATCGAATCACATCAGATCATTATACTAGCTGCTTGAAATCGGTTTCCCATTCCTTTCTGGGTCATCATATATCATATTCCCCAACAACTTTAAGCGTCCTACAGTCCTTCACCAACGAAAAATCCACGAGTTTTTTCAATAGCTCAGACTTGTCAATAGCCTCACCATGTTCCAAGGGGATGATCCGACCCCCATCATTTATATATATAAGGTGGTGCCCCCGTTTACGATAGCTAAGTTGGGGTTCACATAACTTCAATTTCACTATGGTTTATAGGTGATATATCTATAGTTAATGGGATATATATATATATATTTATCATATCTAAGATAAAAACCAACTGGTTGGTGGTTCCAACCACCCCCGCTGAAAAATGATGGAGTGACTTCGTCAGTTGGGATGATTATTCCATTCCCAATATGTGGAAAAGTAGAACATGTTCCAAACCACCAACCAGTTATCCTCTGGTAAACTAACATAACTATGGAAAATCACAATTTTTAATGGGACAATCCACTATTTCTATGGCATGTTCAATAGCCTATAGCTATTTTGACATTACCAGAGGGTATCAATCCCCATAGTTTTCTCCGGTGGAACGCCCACCGAAGTTCCGAACGACTATGGGCCCATCCCCCCGCGCCCGGTGCGGCCCCCTTCAAGCCAGGAAGGCCCGACCACGGTTTCCGCTTCAGCCCGGCGCTTCGCCTCGCAACGCAACGGTGCAAAAAGGCATGGAAAACCATCCAAGGTCTATCTCATTATTTATAGGGTTTCAACCATCCAAGGTGGTGGCGCAGGATTTCGCAACCATCCACAGTATGAAATGAATGAAAGATACAATGATACAATGAACACTACACATGAAGATAAGGGGTACATGGAAAACCAACCAAATTTTTCCCCAAAGAAATGGACATATCCTGAAAAAATGATAGAAACACGATGAAACAGGTAATTAATGTCTGGATCGATGGCCAAGAACATATTGGCTCTATGTCTCTTGCGTTGAAGCAGCCAAAATTGGAACCAGTACATGCGTGACTTTTGCTTTTGTGGACTTTTTAAGTGGACTTTCAAAACGTACATGTGTATACATATAGATATGTCTACATATGTATATATATATATATGATAATAATTAATATGTATTAATGCCCCAAAGGTGATGGATGATGATTCTTTTCTTCCATGCCCAAGTTTGGGTACCAACAGAACTGGCCCAGAACCCAGGCAGCTCCGACCTCCAAAGCCGCCTGGGCTTCCGGATGGGTCAACGGTAAAAAGTTCGAAGAAACCCAATGGATACTTCATGTGATTCTACCATGAACAAAAGGGATTGGACCTCAATGAACAGTGGAGGGTACCAGAAATGATCATTCAGTTGCTTGATAGTCTGGAGATGCACATGGAATTGCATGGGATAAATACCCCCCAACAGGTGCCCCTCGAGGTGTACTGTACTCCACCCCACAACCACAATTTAAATCACAATCTTAGTTTTAAAAAAAACATGTTAAAGCATTTTCATCAACCACTCAAAATTTGATGGTTTGTTTATACCACCCATTTAACTCATCAATTAGAGGGGCCCTAGTGAATTCTATTGCTTTTCCAACATCCAGACGCCGCCTGACGAGTCCGAAAGTACTCCGCGTTGGCGGCCTGAACCGCCTGAAGCTCCATGGTTCTAGAAAGCACTCTACAGCAATCGTTGGGATGTGTTTGGAATATATATATAATATAATTAGATAACAGTATATATATACAGAAATAAACATATATATATATTATATACATATATATATGTATATATATATGTATATATATATATATATTATACATGTGTATATATATATATATATATTTTTTTCTTGATACGTTGTGTTTCCTTTTGGAAGATATTTAAGGGAAAATGGGACCTAACCATTTGACATATATAGAGGATATTTTCTGTTGTCTCATCTTTTTGTGAGGCTGAGTATCCTTGACTAGACGCCATGCTTGATGAATGTGAACTGAAGGGCACAGGGCTTTTAATCCACACAAACATTGCCACAGTCTGATTGTGTTTTGCATACGTTTCTTTTTGAATGAACTTGATAAAAGCAAAAAAACTACCTGGTTCTTCAAAGTGGCCTTTTCAAGCACCAATTCAAGGTCACTTCACCCCCGAAAGGGTCACTTACAGTAACCACAACCACCTCAAAAGGGTAACCCTGACCCTGGTAGATATTGAACATCAATAATGTGGTTAATTTACCCAATAATACATCATCCCCAAAACCAGCATAAATGGGTTGTATAAACTATCCCCAAATGGTCGGATTATTAGTGAGTTTACCACAAGAATTGGGTAGACATGACCGGCCGGTACTTGAGCAAAACCTTTCAAGGTGAAAGTCCTTGGTGAGGATACAATCCCCTTGGAATGGACATTAAGCTAGATACGTCAACACAAAGTGGGGCCCCCAAACGATAGCCAAGTTGGTAAACACAACTCCAATTTCACTATGGTTTATGATGCTTTATAACTATAGTTAATGGGGGTTATAGACCAACTTATAACTGTCGGGGGGGGGCACATTGCAACTATTTGGAAGCAGTAAGCAGCATCATAAATCAAGTTACCGATGTGGCTCCCATATTGTTCCCTCTGAAAGCCATCATTTGCAGGATGTCTCTCATTGATTTTCCCTCTAAAGAAAAGCATGTAATTATACATCAACACATCAACAATGTTCGTAACAAACAAACATGGCATTGTCCTTTAAATGTGACAGTTATATGGCTATGGGTCAAAACCCTGGTGCCCTTCCGTTCACCCCTAAGTAACTGGGCTTTATGGATGTTCATCCTCCCCAATGCCATAAACAATCCCTAGTCCATCACCATTTTCTTGGGTAAACTTCCAACTATCCCCACTCATGGTAGGTTTATCAAATGTCTTGACCCATCCCCATATCGATCCTGCAACGTCCACATCACCCCGGTCCCGCCGACCTCCTTGTCTTGAGGCCTGCCTGCCGACTCCTATATTTCGGTTACACAAACTGGTGCTCCAGTGATGTTTGTTGCTAACCCCCAATTTCATACCACCTTGCTGTGCGCAAGCAGCTTGTGGATGTTGAACCATGAAATTTCTTGAGATGGATGGTTGAAAAATCAACCACAGTTAAAGCCCAAATTATCAGTTATAAATGATTAAATGCTTGTTTAGATGTGTTAGATAGGTTATCATGAACCATAAATGGGGTGATTGACTGACTTATAACTGGTATTTCGGGCCATAACTGTAATGACTGGGCGGGCCCCGCTTGTATTTCCTGGCTATCCTGATTGACAAACATGGATGTAGATCATCCGTACATATTATCCGAATGGCGCTGGTTCAGTCAATGTTTAAAAAAATGTTATTTTATATATTATATATCATGTATATCATATTGTATATACATATGTATAATAATAATAATGATCATAACAATAATAAATAAAAATAAATAAAATAAAAATAATAATAACATAATAATAATATATATATATATTTATAAAAACATATGGTCCCATATGTTTCCTACAAGTTCCCATATCACCCACAGGATTTCAGACACTTTCCCAAAGCTCGCCTGGTTTCCGCGGCCTGGTTTTTCAGATCAGCGTGGTAAACATATGGTGAATATGTGGTAAATTGATCCGAACATACATGATGGTAAAACATGTCAGGTAATCTGGTATACATAATAAATAAAACCAATATAATGATAAATAAATATATATATATATATATATATATTTACGTATGTATATATATACATATATATCTATATATACGTATGTATATATATATATATATATACATATATATGTATATACAGTATTTTATATATACTGGTTGGTGGTATATGTACCCCTCTGAAAAATATGAAAGTCAATGGGAAGGATTATCCCATGTATAAAATGGAAAATAAAAGCCATGTTCCAAACCACCAACCGGATATACAAAATATACCCTCTGGATCCCTCTTGTTATTTAACATCGCCGTGGAAAATTGCCCATTTGTAGATGGTTTACATATTGAAAATGGTGATTTTCTATAGCTACGTTGAATAACCAGAGGGTAAATATATAACTGAAAGTTTCTTAAGATGGGGGATTCCCAGTCGTCACCATGCTTGTTTCGATATACGAACATGTGAACAAATGTGGATGATTTGGTGGCATCTATTGAGCAAACCTCAAATATGTCACTGCTTTGCTATATGTGGTAAATGATCGGAACTATATGATAAATATATATAAATATTTCAAACGGGATTATACGGTAACTTGATATCCATTTAGTGGACAATTTCAAGCAATGGATGAATCGAAAACAAATTTGATGGATAATGGAGACCTTTAGATATCTGATTTTAATGGATCCCAGTGAAATGTATCAAATTACCACCTCTCAGCTATCCAATAACATCTTGGTTACGTAGCAAATTAAGATAATTAACTTAACTAAGATCCAACAATTTATCTTGAGGAAAAAACATGGGACTTATAGATTTTGATTCATTCAACATAAAATCCTGGCAACTTCGTTTGAATTATCTGGTTGATTTCGACTATAATTCACCAACCTTGAGATTTACATGTTGACCACCGGGAATTATAACCCATAGGATCCATGTATGGTATATATGCTAACATTGGGGGTATATTGATGGTAAATGTTACCATATATAGCATACATGGATCCTATGGGTAATGTAATCATAAATCATAATCCCGGAAATTACTAGCTAGGGGAATTCATTTCCGGGATGTTTGCCATTATAATTCACCAATATGGCTAATTTTCATCATAATGTGGGGCCCCCCAAGTGATGTTAGTTGGTTTATAAACCCCATTAAGTATAGTTATAAGTACAGTAAACCGTAGTTATTGGAGTTATAAACGAACTTAGCTATCTAGGGGGCCGCACATTGTATAATTCACTAGTTTGACCTCTGGCGACCTGCTTCGGTCATTGGTATCCAGGGCATCAAGCCACGGGTCGCTTGATACAGTTCCCGGGATTTATAAAATTGGGTATAGCCATAGTATTGGGATGATCAAACAAACTACCCCAAATGGTTGCATGCCGGGATCGTTTCTTGGGTTTTGGCACATGTTTCGATCTCTGAATATGTTGATCTTACTTTAAACCAAGTTGAAAGTTGAAAGCAAACACCGGGAGTTTCAAATGAGGGATGGTCCTATCCCCCGATCGGAATAATTCTACAGAACGCTAATCCTATACAGAACCAGGGTTTGAGGTGGGTGTTTATTGTTAGGGGGAAGGGATTATGTTGGTCTATCCGGCATTGGTTTTGAACACATGTTCAAAGATTACTCTGTAGGAAGGGAACGTCAAGGCCACCATACTCAACGAGGAGAGCATCAGCACCTTCTACATAACTTTCTTTGCAAATCCCAATAGTCACATGTTGTTTCAGGTGTTTGCCGGTAAAACCGTGTTGTTCAGCATGTGTTTCAACTTTCAACTTCACAAGATTTCCCAGTAATTTCACAGTAAAATCCATGTTTTTTTTTCGCAATTTGTCTTGGTAAAAACCGGTGTTTTTTTCACACCATGTCCCGCTGCGCCTCGCTGGCTCGTCCTCACGATCATAGACCAACTCTTTGGCTTCCAAGCTTCGGGTCATGCCCTGCGGTGCGGCAACGGCAGTGGCATTCAGGAGATTGTTTAATGTGTATATATATATATAAATGTTTGAATATAATATAATATAGTTCTATAGTTTGTATATCCGTAATGTCAAGTTGGGATTAATAATCCCCGCGGTATTAATCAACCCCCTCTGCCCATTTTTTTTTGTAATTTAAAAAGAGGTGGTCCCCCAGGATTAATAAACCGTTTGGCTGGGACATGATTAATCAACCCCCTGT
>Ga0126342_10018688_pt1 | contig 11857 bp, 10 predicted proteins | sample Cyp1metagenome_FD_92528 | JGI IMG/M metagenome (GOLD analysis project Ga0126342, IMG submission 92528) | Coral microbial communities from Lord Howe Island, Old Settlement Bay, Australia - Cyphastrea 1 metagenome | ecosystem: Host-associated > Invertebrates > Cnidaria > Coral ... | reverse complement strand
TTCATTTGGGAATACATACGTGTTTTTTTTTGGGGGGGGGAAGTTCCCTTATGTATTCGTTTTCAATTAGGCAATTCATTTGGGAATACATAGATGATTTTATTTTTTTTTGGAAAGTTCCCTTATGTATTCGTTTTCAATTAGGCAATTCATTTGGGAATACATAGGTGATTTTTACGATAGTTGAATGTTTGGCCCTAACTTTATTCTGATGCCCTTAATGTTTGGGGGGGGAGGGGGGGGTTATTAATACGATGTTGACATTAATTATATATATATACCTCCTTCAAAGCGGACCACTTTGTTTGGGAATATTTTCTAAATTCTAAACCATGGGATCTTGGAGTGAGATAAACCCTGTGGTTTCGGTACCCTTCGGTACCCAGGTATTGCATTTCTTAACGCGTAGGTCTTTGAGCGTGCAGCAGCGGCTGCACCTGCTGTGATTTTCTTCGATGAGATCGAGGCCTATGATGTTTAGATATGTTTAGTACATCATATTTTGGTGTAATATATCCAACTAGACATATATCCAGAATTATCCAGATATGGGGATAGATCAAGAGCTCTAAAAGATCATAGTTTGAGGGGCTGAAATGGATGAACATCCATAAATCGCAGCTATGAATTGATCACCAGGGGATTCCCTGAGTTTTGATCCTTTCCCTTGCATATCTTAGATGTTTCGTGCAGTTCCAGAATGTTCCAGACACATTTCTGTGTGGCAAACTGTTGCTGTAGGCATTGGCACCAAAGCGTGGAGGTTTCGCAACTCGAGTCGCAAGATGTCGCATGTTATCATTGACTGTAGCCGTTTTGCCAAAAGTTGGAAGGTTGTTGTCATTTATATAATCGAAATTGGTTCTTGATCCGTTTTTAAATCGATAGAATAAAAGATCCATTTTTAGATCCATAAGATGTCCGTGGTTTCTCATCATTTTTCCCCATACCATGGAGATCCCCATGGCTGACTCGCCAGCTGACTCCACGGGCGTCACGGATCGCGTGGTCAACCAGATGCTGTGCTATCTCGATGGTGCGTCTCGGATATGAGCGAATGCGCAAGGGCCCGGAGGGGGGAATTTCCCATGGGATTTCGACATGTTGATTGAGATGAAGTATACCAACTACCAATCACTTTATGGGGATTTGATGATATATTCATATTACATATGCGGGATAATTAATATATATATATATTATATTATATATATAGAGATTAATACATACATTAATATGTGATATACTACCCTGCATTACAACCAGCAATATTAGATTTTTGGGGTTGTCCGGAAATATGGCAACCTTGGAAATATGGGATTATGGGATTTCTCACGGGGAAAAGATGATAAAGCTGTTGGACCCACGACCAAATGATGGAACGTTCCAAGTCTGCAAGACTTGGCTCGTTTCTTTCTTGCTGAGGTGGAAGATAGGGGCCGAGTCTTTGTGGTTTGGAACTTGAATTCAGAGAAGTTGGACCTCACTTGGAGAATGTTGGATATGGTATGATATGGGTCATGGAATTTCCTTGGGTTTTGAGACACCCAAAGAGCTCCATCATTCCAATAGTACCAGGGGTATTGTATTGACCGTTATTGACCCATCCTCACTTGACGGATTGGAGTCTCTGCTATCGGGGCTGAGGTCGCCGCAACCGGCAGGCCGGACATGGTCGACCCTGCATTGATGAGACCAGGTCGCTTTGACAAGATCTGCTACTGTGGTCAGGATCTGAATCGGTTTTTTCCATTTTCCCAAGTGCCCAAAAGCACCAAGACCTCCAGCTGTTCGTTGCCAAGGCCTGCCCTCAGATGATGAGAAGTTGGAGATCTGTCAGGTGTTGGCCAGGCTGAAGCTGCAACGCTTGCGCGGTATTGTCTTCTGTTTGAGTGATGTTTTTTTTGTCAGAGGCACACCAAAAAACATGCGAGTAACTGAAATGTTGGCCCTGGATTAATAGTCCACATGGTTGATGACTTAATTGTGTTACCCCACCCAAAGGTGATAGTTTTTACTCAAATGGTACCACCCAATTCAGCAGCCCAGAGCTTCAGCAAAATTTGGGCTTGCCATCGCTGATGAATTGGCTGCTACCATAGTTGTTGACACTTCCCTGGGCCTTGGGTAGGAAGAATGACTTGGTTGGAGACGTCCAAGTGAACGGGAATGCACCGGCAGACCTCACTGTCCGGCTCTTGGATGTTCTTTTGCCAAATGAGGACCTACCTGTGACCTGCGAGTCCCCAACCAGTGACAGCGAAAACATACCAGATACATCAAGAAACTGGCGTATTCAACCCTGCAAGCGGTTTAAATGGTATAAGTTCCTCACGACTGAGCCAACTTCGGGGAGAAGCTCATTGGATCATGTGTCCAAAGCGTTTGCTCAAAGTCATAGAAGAGGCATCTTTTTGCATCTGCTTTTGCACATGAACAAAGTCGCAGAATATCCCAACAAAGCCGTACATTTGGATGTTTGCCAGAGACACATGTCAAAAACCAGCAAAAAAAATAAGAAATGTATCCTTTTCTCCAAGTATACAACAGATTCCGATTTCATCCCTTAGAGGAAGGTCCCCACCAATGGGCTTCTATCATCGGCCCCATGCCATATATGGACAGGTCATATGGTTTGGGGGCTTCTTCCTGTCAGCATTGCGATCGCTCGCCATGGCACCCAAATCAGCTCAAGAGCCAATGCAAGGCGAGGTGGTCCCTCAAATTGTATCAAATTGTGAGGTATATTTATAGTATCTTAAAGTGATGAACGAGAAACAAAAGGTAATTATATATCATATGTAATGTTGTATTACGCAACTGACTAAGCCCAAAAACCCGGAAATCTAACGTGATTTTTTTAAGTGTTCGTTTTTGTTACTGGTGTTGGAATTTTCTTCCGCCCGTTGAATTTGGTGTGAAAAATTTGTTCCGACATGCATTCTTGGGGTTCCCGTAGCGTTCTGAAGGTGGCAATGGCTCAACTTGAGATGCCTGCAGGGTATTCTGACATTTGTTTCTGGTATGTTTGCTTAGGAACTTGCCTTCCATTCCTGCTTGCAACCAGCCATTTCTATTTGGCACAGTTCTGGTGTTCTTGTGGGGATAGATTTTTCCAGAACTTGTTTTTTTGCATGATGGGGGCACACCTACCACTCTGGCCACGCAGTTTCTAAACGGGGCAGGTGCAGTTGCTAGTGCAGGCATCATTCAATTAGAAAAGGGTCTTTTTTCAAAAGCGGAGGACGAAGGATGTCTCCAAGACTATTTTTGCCGCTGCTGGGGTGAAATTGCGCATGGCAATTGGAGCCACTAGACCCAGAGAAATTCAAAAAGAAAGCCGGAGAAATTTCACACCCGGACTAGGTGCGAGAATACCCGGAGAAAGAGCGAGAATGGTGTGAGAAACAAACGCGAGAAAACCCCGGAGAAAATGCATTTATAGCATGTATTCAACTCACTTGTATCAACATTGAAAACATGGTGCTTCAGATTGCTTCATCACAAAACCTTTTTCCAAACCCTATTTTTGGGGAATTTTGACCCCATCAAACGGAACGCAACTACATTTCCCAAATGCCAGACACATGGAGCCCTTGGGAAGTGCAAGTGTCAGTGATAACGTGACAAACGCATGAATAATTAGCTGCTTTGGGATATTGCAATGACAACTGCCTCCATCGCAACTAGTTTGGTAGCATGTTTTATCCAGTTGATATGTTTGATGAGTAGGCCCATGAGGACCATGCTAAGAGTGACAAAACAAGAAAAAAAAGTGTGTGTTGTTGTTCGGGATGAACCGCCTCAAGCACAGAAAAAAAGCGACAAGTGTGAGAATTTCCTGCTGGTGTGGGAATTTTGCGGTGAACCCGGAAAAGTGTGAGAATTCAAAAAGTTCGCTTTTTAAACTGGTGTTGAAATTCCTACGCCTCGGGCTTCGCAAAGCTGTTGGAAACTGGGATGAAATTTCGTCAAGACCATGGTGCCCTCGTCACATTTTGCCGAAAACAGATATAGAAGAGACTGTAACGGAATGGTCAGTTACCGATCTTGGGGACGTCTCAGCCATCGCCATCAGGAGAGACCAGGTTGTCAACGAGCTCCAGTTCACAGCATTCCCGGCCTTCGGATTCGCAGGGCGGCACCACAGACTCGCAGGCAGAACGAGCAGCTTGGCTTTTGAATGTTTTTGATATGTGCCATGATATGCCATGGTGAAAATGTGTGCGAAATGATTTTAAATTGCTGTGTTATGCCTATTTGGAGGATAGTCAACATCCATCAATGATTCAAAATGATTCCAATACCCACTGTAAGGATTCCGGTTAGGATGGATGACCATACCACATCAATCCCATGTAGCATCAATTTCATGGCGGCAAAATTCCGAGGACGCCAATGCTCGACGCAGCATCTTGGCGAAAGCTCGTGCAGTTCGAAGACAGCAAAGGACACGACGAGGCCAAATTGAGAGAATCTACCAGGAAAGCGGTCAACGAGATCTTCCTCTGCCACCGGACACAAGTTTGTCCCGGCGCGCATGGAACCGGGAATTTGCCATGTGGTGACTCTGTGGAATTAGCTTATAGTTTTTTTCTTTTTTTTGTCTCTTTTATATGTTTTTGGGGACTGTTCGAGATCATATACTACACTCTGACTCATACCTCCGACGTATCGACGTGATGTTGATATGATGTGTACTCGGTGGAATGTGGCTACCGCAACTAAACTACTAAATGTAGCGTACTGCTGTTTCTAAGCAAAAGCTGCTGTATGCTAGTAATTCTGTCCTTGCTGCGATCCCTGCATGCTGTCGCGTCCCTCAGGAAGCAGACGTGCGAGGAAAGAGATACAGGGAAAGGAAAAGGAAAGAAGGGATGCAGAAAAGGAGGCAAAAAGGGCAGCAAGAAAGGAGGCAAAAAGGGCAGCAAAAAAGGAGGCAAGGGAGGCAGAAAAGGAGTGAGAAAAGGCGAGGATGGTGAATTGCTGACAGATGATACTAATTGCAACGTGCACTGTGAATCCATGTTTGCCTTTTTGTTTTGTGTCAGTGATGCTTTTGATATTCCTAGTTTGATGTTCAGAGCGGCGATGTTATCCTTTCCACTTGGCGCAGGAAAATGCAAGCAAAAAGAAGGAGAGGCGCAAAGTACCTAAAGCAGAAAGCGGGCTACGGGTAAGAAGATGCCGTCTATACTCGCGGTCGAGTGCAACAAGCGACCTGCGAAACTTTGAGAATGCTTCTTAATTCAGGACAATTTTGTGCTGGCTTTCAGACGGCATGATGTTCGCAAGCTGCTACATGTCAAGCAAACAGCCTGTTTCAAATGCTGGTTGTCACAAACATGGCTACAGCGACTCCAGAAAAAATAGAACAACAAAACGCTACGAAACAATCGTAATAAAATTAACAGTAGTTTCCTTTTATTTGGGGGTCACCATAAATACATTTAAATACATTTAAATACTGGTATCAATAGTGGTGCTTGCGGATCATGCGTTTGCCAGCGATTTTGCTCCACGATCTGGGTCCAGATTTGCCTTCGTTGGCCCAGGGCTGATCCAGGGCTGATTCATTTGTGATGTCGCATGCCAAAGAGGCTGCGACTGCCACAAGGCTCAGCAGATTGTGGAGGCAAAAAAGTCCGGCTTTTTTGATCTTCAAATGGTTCGCCAATTCATCCCCAACAGTGCCCCTTAATGCGGACATGGCCAGGTGTCCTAAGAAACGCAGAAAAACAGCTGCTATGAACTCCTTGCCAGTGAGGTTTCCTTGCGCCAGCTGGTTTCTCGCTTGCCACGGCTGTTCACGAGTGCGGACCGACAAAGCTGGATTAAGGGTAGCGGCAAGTTCAGCCTACCAGTACCTGGATGATGGTTGACGTTGGTTAAGCATAAGAAGTGATCTTTTGCAGATGGTTCCCCAAAGAAATGACGTGTGTTCGGTTTGGCAGTAGTTTCGCTTATATACATGCGCGATTCTTGTCATTTGAAACCCCCAGTTGCCGATCGTTCACAATCCTCATGTGTGCCAGTATCTCAGAGATTGTCCATCCTCTGCAGGACATTAGCGCGCTTTTCTCCTCGGCCAAAATCGAAGCGGTGAATGAGACGCTGCCGGAATCTTGTGCTGCCGGTTGATCCTTCTAACATGAAGGGGGTGCAACGGTTCAACAAAGCAAATTTGGGAGAGAGACAAAAGAAGATGGGGAATGTGAACCAACAACTGGTAGCATTTTGTCACATTTTACCCAGGGCCCTAATGGCTGTTGCATAGCTGTACTACTGAGTTCTTCAGCGAATTGCTGAACTACTACAACCAATGAAAATTTCTGTATTAACTGGCACTTCCTGTAGATTTTCTCCTGGAGAATAAGCGGTTTGTTTCCCGCTGTTTTGAGGCAGAAAGATGGGCCAAAGGAACCAAAGATGAGGATGAGCCCCAGACCCAGCTGTCAGAGCTGATTACACAAATGGGAGGGGTTCTTACAATGTCGGGGATCCCGAACCATGGGCTTAACATGGTTTAAAGTTTAAATATGTTTATATAAATATGTTTAAATACCAGAACGGATCAGAATGGTCTATATACTGTAATTAAGTTTGGATGATTTGGGGTACCCCCATGACTTAGGAGACCTCCAAATGCATGAACGTTGGAGAATCCTCTCCTTCAGCTGAGGTCACTTGTATGCCGCACTTGCAACTTCCAAGGCTGAGTGGTTTGTGAATTCCTGACGAAGGTGTGTTTGACATGGGTGATACCAAAAACTGCAATTGTTCATGGGGGCATAATTTAGAATTATGACGAACCATTATTGAATCCGCCAATAAAAAAAACACTCGCAAAGAATGATGATATTACTGATATTGCATGATATTACTATACGTATATATTATATATAATATTATATTATTTATATATATTACTCAATGATACATAATTGAGAATCTTATAAACCATGAGGACTTTGGGGTCCATTTTGAGACTTAGCTCTGTCCTGCCTTTCCTGGACAGGCCTCCGTCTCCGAAGCGGATGAGCGGCGCTATGCGCAGATCTTTGCACCCTACTGCCAGATTCCCGGGTGAAAAATCATGACCAACGCTCCACACCATGAAACATCATGAATGTATAGTCAGAATATGTCAGAATCACTCTTTACATATTTCCCAGAAGCTGTCTTCAACTCTACATTCCGCAGCTTGAAAGAGTTGGTGAAGAGTTGGTTCACATTGTCGGATTTTCCAAGCAGATGCTGAGGTGGAGGCAGTGGCAGTAGAGGTGCTCTAGATCAAGAAGCCAAATCAGTGAAGGCCGGGGTCAAAGATAACAACCACCCGGGGAAAAACGGCGCTGTCCATGTAATCACCGGTTGTACGAGATCAAGATGAACTATAGATATCTGTAGATTACTTCATGGAAGAGTTTTGTCGAAGTGTTTGGTGACATGGCAACATGCACTGCGAGCATGCAATGTATTTCTTCGTGTAGCCCAGGTCAACTGCTTAAGTCATTTTCTTGTCCTTGGTCTAGTTTGGCGTTCCTTCTACAGCATTTCTGGTATGCCAGTATGCCTGATGCCCAAGTGCAGGTCGCGCTTGCATGAGCGCTATTTGCAGTGCTGTGGCTTTCCTGACGAAAAAGTTCAAGCGAACGATTTGTTGGTGTGGAAACAATTGGAGCATCTGATGTGGGCACTTGCAGATAACTTGAAGAGAATGCGCTTGTGCAAATGTTTGCAGGCCTTCCAGCCATGACAGCGATCCCCTCTTTTGCAAATCAGCGTGAAACACCAACCGTTGGTAGAACCATGACACAGAAGTTGGGTTCATTTGTGCAAGGGAAAAAACCTGTCACCGAACAAGTTTCAATGCCCGGACGATGTGAAAAGAAATGAAAAGAGCCAGTCTCACATCTCATAATGTATCGTAATATACACAATATATCACAATATAATCTATATATATATTAATATTACATATGTATACGGTATACATATCAGTATATCAGAACATATCACAATTGCAAGGGTGAGGCCAAAGTGCCTCCCACAGCTGACACAAAGCGCCCATGGTTTTGCGGGGCGCTCTTCTCCTTGTGCTCAGCTGGATCATCCCAACTCTTGCAGCATGGCCACCGACCTTTCCCTTAAGGATGCTACACACATCCATAGCATAAACCATTACGTTACACTACATTACATACTATACTTGTAGATGTGTATATAACATTGTATAACCACATCGCACATCATACTGTATATACATATAGATACATGCATACATAGATACAACTGTATCACCACTCCATACTATATTACTATATTAATCTACATATTCATGGGATGGGTTTAAGGTAAAATTAAAGGGGAAAGCCCATGATTTCGGCTAGGACCTCAGGCCGCTGGATCGTGGATCAGCAAGGCGTCCGCGTGAAGTTGGTCTGCGTGAACTGGGCCGGAGCTGAGGTTAAGGCCCCATGGGGCCCATGGAGGGCGGTGGTTGGGGGGATAGACATGGGGATAGATAGACCACTGATTTAAGCTGCAAAAATTTGGAAACACTGGGGATTTCACAAGTTGGATTTCATGGGAAAAAATGTGAATCTTGTTACCCACAGGTGTAGAGACTTTAAATGGGATTGGTTTAACTAATAGTCTACAGGATCCTCATTTGATTGAGATGCGACAGCTACTAATTCGCGGTTATTTTGCCGTGGAACATGAACTCACCCATATCTTCAGTTTCACTACCACACCGACTTTCTCTGCCACACAGTTCACAGTTCGGTGATTTCTGGCTAGAAATGGACATGCTGGATGGCACCTTACGGCTACCATCTTTTGGCACAGTTTTTACGTACTATGCTAAACTATGCTAAGATGCTGAAATTTCAGCGTTTTTTCCAACCGAAAATTGAGCTGATCAGGATGGCATTGTCGGGGGCTTGCATGTCAGAAGAGCATCAAGCACTTTGGTCGAAACCAGGGCCGGAATTCTATAGGGTTGGAGGGAGGATGACCTAGCACGCATCAACATGTTGTGCAAGGGGGCCAGCTAACTCTGCTGAGTATCTTTGACATCCTTTGACTACTGCACTTCCAAGTGAAGTCATCCATGAGGTATCCGCTCAATATGTCTACATCATTGATGGGTTCCCCGGTTACTCTTGGGTCGTCCTGTGGAGCTTTTCACGCTCCTTCAACGGTGGAGGTGTTTGCCCCTACTTTTTGACGTTTGGACGTTTGCAGCGGCATTGGTCTTTAGGCATCAAAGAAAGTTTGGGGGTAGGTTCGTAGTTGTGTTCATCTTGACCTTTACTTGACAAAGTCTAAGATGATTCAGCAACCAGCCTGACTTCGTCAGGCATCGCCTTGACCTTCCGCGACATGGGTTTCAACTGTGTGCGCTTTCCATGGTCCGTTTGGATGGCAGGAAGCTCAGCGCAGCGTTCCCACGTTGCGTTGCCTACGTTGCCCACCGCGGCACGCCGTGGCTGAGGTGCAGACTGACCCTGTGTCGCCGCAACGCCACCTGTTGGCGGCGAATCCAGAGCTGCACGGCAAATCTACTTTGGAGATCCTGGATGCAGCGGCTCGGCTGTTGGATGTTGGATGATAGTTCCTGTCAAGCTGATCACATCTGATCACTTTGTTGGAGATAAAAAGCTGGCCATGTTTGAAACCGGCCATGGAAGTTTTGAGAATCCCAAAGCCCAAAAGAAGCAGATTTGAAATGAGCAATGACGCAATGACGTGGAGAGCATCTCCGGCCGCTCAGGTAATTGATGCATGTGTCAGAAACCCAGCTCCCGTGTTAACGGCTCGCTGTGTTCTCTCTTCAGATTCGGGGCTGACGTTGTGGCACGGCCAAAATGTGTCATTATAGTTGGATATATTTGCATGGTATGTTTTTTTTGAATAGCATTGCCTAGACCATAGAACAGTTCAATATAGTTCAATGATGGAAGAAGTATACTGTGTACACTGTATACTGTATACTGTGTTTTCAAGGCTGTTGGGTTGTTTCATGTTGTGATGCTTTGAAAAAATGCATCAGGTAGGTTTCTATATGCATATGTTCCAATTCAGAAACCATTTGGTAGGATCATGCGTAGTGCAGTGAAAACTCAGAATCTAATTCGATATAAAAGATGGCTAATTGGGAGTCTCCACTCTCGAGTTGTCTCCAAGTCACCAATCAATAGATTGGTTTCAGGAAAATCTACCGGAAACCATGGGATTTTGCCATAATTTCCATGTTTTTCCCATGAAATCTGTTGGTTTCCTGTCGATTTTCTTAAACATCCATAAACCAATCCATGCCAAGTCGATGCGTCACCAAGGCATTGGCCCAGCTGCTGGTACTCCTCGACAATCATGTTTCAGATGGACTGCCTGGCGTCTTTGAAGGTCTTTTGATATACTTAACCTCTCATAAATCAATATAATTCATCTATTTAAATGGGCCATTTGGAAAACAGCTATGTCAAATAAGCACAATTAAAGCAAAAAGTACATCTTGCCATGATCTGCCACTGTTTCGCTGGGATGTATAATTAGTTTACCTTTTTGGGGTTTGGTTTGACAAAAAAATGGACAGAGTAGCAGCAGCAGCTTCCCAGCCATGCAACCGACAGGATCGTGGTGTTGCTCAGATGTGGACGACAATGGGCTATGGTACAACAGTCGTTGGAAGACCAGCGACTGGATGCAGGTCGGGTCATCTGACCAATGATTTTTCGTGTGTGTTTTGATATGTTTTGATGGGACCCTTTTGGGGGGAAGGTCATGTTTAGACATTCTGAATAATTGCGTATGGCGTATGAATTTGAGTGAATTTGATATGAATCAATGAATATGTCTATTGATTATACTAAATTATATGTTATTATTGATTATTAGTTATAAAGTAGTATATAAAGTAGTATAATTCAGTATTCGTTCAGTATTATTCCCCTAATTCTTGGGGTGCCACATTTTTGACCCATGCCCAAAGCTTTGGCACGTTGACTGGGTTGCCACATTGCTCGTCTTTGCGAGGCTCATATGAAACTGGCTTCTCGTTATGCCAGGTGCAGTTTCATTGGGAACTGACAGAGACCTTTGTGACCTTTTTGATGATTTCAATATATTTCAACGCTGCTTCAGCCGGTTGCTAAAATAGAGCTAATAGGTTTGTTTGAAATGATGTAGTCCAATGGAAAATTGTGGCAGTCCACAACATGTACAGCACTCTGATTCTTCCCCTGGCTAGTCAAGACTTTTTGAGTTTATGGCAAAGCCTGTGAGGCAGCCATGGGTGATCGGCAGTGAGCTTCGGAATGAGGCCTGGGTTTTTGCGATGAAATGGGCTAATATCCATAATCACAATGAAACATACAATCAATATGTAACTGCAAACAAAAACTATGGTGGTTATCTATGGTTAATTATACCAGGAACCTCCAATGTGATGTAGATTTGTCTCCCACTGTCTGTTCGATATGTAAATCGATCTTGCGTCATGTAGACCTACTTCGAACAAGATGTAAAAAAAAAGTCCCGAGCACAAATTGTCGATTCGAGCATTTTTCGGTTTCTGCTCCTCAACCTTCATGCAAATGTAATGCAAACAATCAGCAAAACGAGCGCAAATCGGTTCAAAAATATGCAAACGAGCGCAAGTTCAATAAAGGTGACCTAATGATAGTCTTCCCGGGAAGGTTTCGTTTTAGAACGCGGGATAATACTTAATTTGAAACGCGACTTTATTACTCATTTTGAAACGCGACACACTCTGTGCCATGGTTTCCATGATATCTGTGTGGTTTCCATGGTTTCCATGGTTTCCATACTTTCTTTGCGGTTTCCATGG
>Ga0126342_10018687_pt1 | contig 11857 bp, 7 predicted proteins | sample Cyp1metagenome_FD_92528 | JGI IMG/M metagenome (GOLD analysis project Ga0126342, IMG submission 92528) | Coral microbial communities from Lord Howe Island, Old Settlement Bay, Australia - Cyphastrea 1 metagenome | ecosystem: Host-associated > Invertebrates > Cnidaria > Coral ... | reverse complement strand
ATATATATATATATATATATATATATATATATATATATATATATATATATATATATATATATATATATATGTATATATGTATATATGCAATCATGCATATATATATATATATGCAATGATGTGTATATATATATATATACGTATGCATGTATATATATATATGTGCGTATCTACCTGTCTATGATTCTATATATCTATGTATCTATGTATCTATGTGTCTATGTGTCTATGTATGTATGTATGCATGTATGTATGTATCTACCTATCTACCTATCTACCTATCTACCTATCTACCTATCTACCTATCTACCTATCTCTCTCTATCTCTCTATCTCTCTATCTCTCTATCTCTCTCCCACTCTATCTATCTATCTATCTACCTACCTATCTATCTATCTATCTCCATCTATGGTTATGTATGGGTATGCATGGTTATGTATGGTTATGTGTGATTATCTAGTGTAATATATTGTAATATATTGTAATGTATTGGAATGTATTGACATGTATTGGCATGTATTGGCATGTATTGGAATGTATTGCAATGTATTGCAATGTGTTGTAATGTATTGTAGTGTATTGTAATGTCTTGTAATGTATTGTCATGTGATGTAATGTATTGTAGTGTATTGTAATGTCTTGTAATGTATTGTCATGTGATGTAATGTATTGTAGTGTACTGTAGTGTCTTGTAATGTATTGTAATGTATTGTAATGTAATGTAGTGTAGTGTATTGTATTGCAATGTATTGTAATGTATGGTAATGTATTGTATTGTATTGTAATGTATTGTAATGTATGGTAATGTATTGCCATGCATTGTAATGCATTGTGGTAATGCATTGTAATGTATTAAACATGTCTTAGTAATGTATTGCACTGTTTTAGCAATGTATTGCAATGTTTTAGTAATGTAAAGTAATGTAATGTAGTGTAATGTAAGATGTGTACGTAATGCAGGCAAACGTGCGGAAAACAAGATCTGTCTAGGTTCAGTAGATTGAAGAGTGAAAAGACATAGAACTGATGTGTTGATGGGTGAATGAACCACACAGGAACGTTAGTCGTGGCCAAAACACCTGGGATTTCCATGAAGTAATGAGGAATAGTCACGATACTCCATTTGGCCGGTGGGTGTAACCATTCTGATCATTCTGGTTGCTTGAGTCTAACATAATATAAGAACATTATAACCATCTTTTTCACTTTGCACACAACAAAGCCACGAGGCTTGGTGGATTTCCACTGTGAAACCTCTGAATTGGGTGAAACCCATCGCCGGCGAGACACCCTTGGCCCTGGCTGTGTTTCAGGTGGTGGGGCAGTTCATACCCGATTGTGCTAGGACAAATATGAATACCCTCTGGTAATTTAACATAGCTATTGAAAATGGCCATAGAAATAGTGCATTTACCCATTAAACATGGTGATTTTCCATAGTTATGTAAACGTTTACCAGGCCGGGTAAATGGATTATGACTACATGGCATACCCATGTGATTTCTCCCAACGCCCAAAGATTTCGACCAAAGCTGGATGCAATCCTTTCGAAGAATGGTTTGTACAAATTATGTGTACATATTTGTGGATATTGCACATGTCCATGAATATATGTACAATTATGTACACCTGTGAATTTCTGCAAGCAGCGTCGCAAAGTCCCGAAGTCAGCGGTTCCCCACCCGCCTTGTTTCCGCTGTAAGCGTCTGCCCTCATTTTCGGGCACCTTGCTCTGCCTGAGTGGAGGCATTTTGGACGTCAGGAGGCGTAAGAGGTTGCAATACTGGGTAGTAGAAAGAGGTAGTGTCAGAATTTTATGTGTGTTCTGGCGATCATGGTTATAATTTATAGGGATGGTATTAAAACCTACGTATAAAAAAGGTGTTTTCATGCCTACAAATAAAACAACAATACCATCTGAATAGCGGTACGAAATGCTATGGAACATCTCCAAAACTGTGGATGTTCCCACAGGACATGGATACCCTGTGTTTTCCTGCCTTGGGGGTGCAGTTCAGCTGCGCCAAAAAGATCCCGGAAGGGCAGGTTGTTTGATGCTCTGGAACATCACCATCATGTAACCAAATAGCTAAAACATCTCGAATTTTTCATGAACCATGGCTTCCATACAGCTATGTGAAACTACTGGAAGTTTTTGTTAAAGCATCCTCATGACATATCGCTTTTTCGTACTATTCTGAGGTCACCATTTTTACTGTCAGTATCCAATGATGGTAACCCGTGCCACAAAACAAAAAACCTCATTTCTTCGACACCACTTGCGGCATTGCGGGTATCCAAAAGCAATTAAAAACATCCCCCAACATCCCCATTATGTGTTGATTTTTTTTTCCGATGACCATATTGAAAAGTCGGTGTTTGCCTGAATCTGGGGGGCGTCAAACATGGCAAGCTAGACCATCCCCGTGGCCTAAATGGAGGTTTTATAGATGAGATAAACAAAATCCTTGGGGCAATCCTTTGAGGCCCGGTACCCACTGCCACGACAGGAAGTAGGTCCTTGGTTGCGGAGAAAGGGTGGAAAAATTGGTCGACAAAAGGGGGTGGAAAGCGTTTGGGAAAGAAACCCAAAAGACCAAGCCGCTTGAGTTCATATGATACCCCAAGCCATGGTTTGAAATTGCCATTGGGAAAATGAGAAGACCTGCGAAAACACCAATCAACAAGAGTAAACTACAGTCGGGGAGATATGGTCTCCGCCAGTCTTGCACTTTTGCTCAAGGGTGGCAGGGCTTGCCAATTTGCCAGTGGTCATTTTCGAATGGAACATGGCCTGTTTGTAGACGATTTACCTACTAAACATATGGGGGTGGGTCAAAACCTATTATTATCAATTCTAATGAGATGAACATCCATTTACCAGCTATTTTGGGGTTCACTAGGTGCCAGGGTTTTGACCAATAGCCATATCTAAACATCATATGTTCCACTACTGAGGGTATCAGATCACTAGATGTACAAACTTGCATGGATCTGAGCTCCATTCCGGTGAGTATCACCCAGAAAATAGGCCAACCCTAGTCGCCAGACAAAAAAAAATGATCGAAGAGAGCTTCCATTGGACACCATCAAGGGCCATATTCCACAGCCAAAATTTCCGTGAAACCTTTTGATTTGATTGGCAGAGGAACTAGATACCCTCTGGTAATTTAACAGTTTCCTATATAAGGCATGGCCCATGGATAGTTCGATGATCTACCTGTATTTTCATTTTGAAAATTGCGATTTTACATAGCTATGTAAAGAACACCAGAGGATACGTCCCGATTTTTGGAAGCTCAGCTGGAAGCACCAGGATTTGGTTCTTTTTGGCTCCGGCAGCCACGATCAACGACGGTCAAGACAAAGTGTCGTGCAACCCGAGTTGAAGATAGAACCTCTTAACTTGATATTTATCGTGATCCACTATATACCTTCTTTTTTTTTAAAGACACCCCTTAAATAAATGCGGTTTGAATAGGAACAGAATCTTCCGTCAACTTCCAGTTATCCCACAGGATTGTCGGATCACAGCTGGCTGGTGGTTGCCATTTTTTCAGCACAAGTGTCTTCAAATGATTGGTATTCTCTTGCAAATAGTCCAGCAAATGGTCCTGGAGGTCGAGAACAACATGGAAATCGCAGCAGTGATTGGGAAATATTGGGAACGGGGAAGCAACTAATGAGATGAGATTAAAACAACATGCGGAACAATACCTTCCACAATTTTGCTAGTTGCATCACAGATAAAGCATGTCATATTTCCATCATCCATAGGAGGGATGGTTGGGTGTCGCATCTCTTCCCACTTCCGGCTTTGGTCCCATTTTGCTACCGGTCTGAAGACAACTTATGGGAAAGTATAACCATATTCGTTTGCAACCTCAACCGTACAGCATGAAGACGGAACAAATCCGGATATTTCTTGGCAAAATCAGCCGTTTGCTACTAGGTCACGATGTATGCCGCCCCCTGATCACTGGAGGATTCATGATTCATACCTCATGCCAACTAATTTTTGACTCATGTTTGGTGGTTGATACAACCTGCTTTTCCTTTTTGACTTGCTTTTCCTCAAAATTTGTATCGGCCTTGCTGACTTTCAATATCCGAGCGTTTGTTGGATTGGTTTACATTCCAATTCCTATTGATTTGTATCCCCAAATTGGATGTAAACAAACCAATTGATATTGAATTGAATTTTACATCCCCATTCCAATGTCTGCGCTTTTGATTTGTATCCCCATCTTCGGGCACTCTTCACTGCTCGGGCATAAATCTAGGCTCTTAAAATACAACCAAAACAGAGGTCATGGCTTCCAACACATATGCTCCAATGCTCCACCAATGATGATCAATCTCATCATTCGAGATGATTATGCGTATATATATATATAAATACACATATACATATATATGTACATATGTACATACACATGCATATATATATACATACACAAAATTCGATAATTAATGCATCATCTCCCACATCAGATGCTCCACATCAGAACGGCTCCTGAATCTGTTTCACACTGTCTGAAGGCAAATCTTTTCGGATGTCGGTCAGCAACTTCCTGCAGCGATCAACCACGGTACCCGGTACCCCCCCACCATTCAAAACAGCTGTTTGGGGTTTATGAATCCAGGGTTGACAGCAAACACAATATATCTGATTAATTGTGATGATATGATATGATATATATATATATGTAATATAACAAAGATGGAAGTGTAAACTTCTCCTAACATCTTTTGGGGCCAAACATCTTAATTTCCAAAGATTTTCTTGGCTGTTTCGGGACCTCAAAATTCAGGTGCAACAACTCTGGAGAGTTTTCGTGCAATTCGATGCGACACTTCCAAATTGACCTGATGACATGCCCATTGGACGATAAGCCATCGATGATTGGCCGATCGAGCAGTGTGGAAAAATGGGACCCTGCTCTTGTATTGAATTGATGCAAAAATTTTAGGGAACCAGAAGCCGCTTCGCACTATTCCTGAAAAAATCGACGCTTAAAGTTGTTCGACCACGGTTTGGGACCCCAAATCCACATTCACATGGAGCAAGAAACATTGAAATGGTAGCAGGGGGTTCCTGAAACATGATGGGTCAGAGAGGTACATCAATTTTCTGTTCCTCTCCCATTTGCTGGCTTCATGTAAGGAAATATCAATCCATCAGCAAATCCACGCCTTATTATTTCCTGTTAGATGTCAACAATTCTGATGGCACCGTTCGGATATCGCCCAAAATTCGCTTGTCATCATTTTCCCCATTTACAGTAAACATGGCTACGACATGGGGTAAATCTCCCATTTACAAACCAAGATATCAAATACTGATTCATGATATAATATCCCAATACATCCCAATATCCCAATAATTGTATCCCAGTAAATATCCATGATAATGAATCCCAATATATAAATGTATTGTATAATATCAAAAAAATACCCCAATAAATTACCAATGAACATCTCCAATAAATAGTATATCTCCCACGACTTTGATGCTTCTCCCGAAACGTTCCCATGGTGGAACTTCTGCCCATCATCCATCATCCCACAGCGCCTGGACAAGCCTTCCTTGAGGTTCACAGCTTCTAAGGCTTTGTTGATCAAATCCTTCACCTGACCGAAAGGAGAAAGGAGAAACAGCGATGTTTTTCCCCGTTTTGAGAGATTAAATATGTGTAAATATGCGTATGGGCAAATGAATGATTTACTACATTTTCAAACACATCGCTTTCTCTTTTTTCAGGGGAGCGAAACTGTGGCACAACGCTGCGGAATTCAAGTGCTGGTGATGTAAATCCTTCAAACAAAATATCCATTGAGATGGCAAACATTGCCACTATGTTAGGCTATGTTCGTAGTCCAGATTCATCCACTCGCAACATCTGAAAAACAGTTTGGATGAACAAACCATGGCCACTGAAACCAATTGCTTTTTAGATCCCCATTGTGTTGTTCAGCCCTATCTTTTGCTGGACACATCTCCGTTTTGGTTGGTCATTGCTGCTGATCATGATGTTCCCAGTAAAGATCGCCATTTGAGGTATCCCCGTTTCAAGACAAACTCAATCTCTCATAAATAGCCCATTAAATTCCCTACAGTGTAGGATTTTCCAGAACATATCCCCTTAATTCAGTTTTATACTTGGTGGTGTCAGGTTTACAAATAGGTATAATCATGGTGATCACCTTCAACAGTTGGCATATAACCCCTGTAGCTATGATTATATATCCACTTATAACTGGAACTGCACCTCCAAGTACGAACCCTCGTCATCGCATCATGATGCATGGGATCCCCCAATAAATGGGTATATTAACTCCTATGAAAATGGGGTATGACAATACCCTTTTGTAGGAAATTCAGCCATATCTGCATATGGTTGAATATAATATATATATATAGTGTATATATATATATATCATACGGTATATAAAGAGTAAATTTCTATATATATATAGATAGTAATAATATATATATAGTGCATATATGTATGTATCAGATTGTATCCCCAGATTTGTTGGTTTACACCATCGTTTCTCTAGGCGAAATCCCCCAAACATCATTGTTTTGACCATGGCGGATATCCACCGGTAGGGCGCACCTCTTCGGATGCTAACATCTCCAGCTTGATCTGATGACCTGAAGCACATGTCAAGGTTGCAGCCTTGGAGATACAATGTGGTTGGTTGATATGAATATGTTTGTACATGTGTATATACACATAATAATTCTACATACTGTGAATATATATATATATATACATAATATATGTATATCATATATATGATATATATATATATAATTAATAATATATATATATATATAATATAGAGTTGTGTAGATGTATACAACATACACATGATGGAAACTTTACCAACAGGATGATGCGAAGCCCTATCTGACATATTCCTTCGTTTATGGATAACCATTACATCCCCTCCAAGACCCTGCCAAAAAACGGCGCTTGGAAACTTAGTTTCCACTGAACATTGGATAACGCTAGCCATTACCAGGGTCTATTTTAATTTAGACCACAATCAATATATAGACAATTCAGTTGTTAATGATAATGGAATAGACAATATATAGACAATATATAGACAATATATATATAGACAATCACTGGCCTATCTTAATTTGCGAATCCACTGATCAACAATTCACCCTGGATTCCACCTGTCCTGAGTTCCCTGCAGAAATCCATGAAGCGATCGTGGAAGAGAGCTGTGGCCCATTCATCTGCCAGGAACCTGAATCTGCCAGGAATCGGAATCAGACCTGGAATCGGATGATGTTTGTACCCTCTGGTAATTTAACAGTTTGCTATGGAAAATCACCATTTTCAATGGGTAAATCCACTATTTCTATGGCCATTTTCAATAGCTATGTTAGTTTACCAGAGGGTAGGTTTATCTAAAGATGCATTTACCACCAACATTTGATAAATTTAAGGTATTTTTCGCTGGGAAACATGCTGAAACATAGGATATCCAAATATTGTACCAGGAGATCAGGTAGCACCAGCCATATCGATGCGGCTGATATCCCATACGGCTAATCAACCCAGGCAACACTGAACTCACCATGGTGAAGCAATTTTATCTAACGATGCAAATCTCATCTTGTTGAACCCCAACAAAACCATCATTTTTAATATTGGAATGATTTCTAACAACCATTGTTAACAATTATACAATCCATACTGGAATCATTTTTTTTCGCAATAGTCCCTAAAAAAATCGGGATTCGCATTGGGTAAACCACATCGATCCGGTCCAAGTCGCTCCACAATGTCTGGGATGTCGTTATCCCTGGCGCAAATGGCACTGGAAGATGATCTGCCAGTGGCAAAACTGTTGGATTCTGATAAGAAAACTCCAGTTGACTCAAAAAATGAGTCAACTTTGTTGGAACATCTGACAAACATGTCTCCTAGTTTTGAACAAATCTATAAAAATCCATCCGATTGCTGTTTTGGAGCGCAGCGTGTCGTCAATTTCTTGGCTGGCTTACTGCCTTCAGAGGATATCCAGATGTGGTGTGATCAACCCTGAGATCCCAAATCCCCTGATCCTCCAATAATGATGCTATGGCAGAAATGATACCCTCCATATTACAAGCAGGGTGGTTATCAATGATAGCAAAAATCAAAGCTATAATTGGAACTATCACGCGAGAAATGCATGGTTTGTAGAGGAATTCTTTCATTTCATTGGTTGTCAACCCATGGGTTTCATTCACAGACTAGACCTTTTCGCGAAGGGCGGCATCACAAAAGCACCTCCATCTCTGGTAGAGGTAGTTCAAGAAGGTCTCTGAGAGACCTACTAAACCTCAGTCAAAAGTGCCGGTGTTTTCGCGTGATCGCAGCCTCTCCCGAGAGCACAAGGGAAAAAACCACCCTAGAGGTGTGATCAGGTGATGTTGTTCAACGTCAACGCTACCAAGAAGTTGGTATTTTGCCCCTGGAAGATCATAGAACGCACAGCATTCCACGCGCCATGACATAGAGTGCCTGGTTTCCTCCTTGGAAACAAATGAACACACGATTTCCTATTGTCTTGATGTAGTTTCATTGTCAATCCTCTTAATTTCAACTAAATAGGGTACTCCGAAAAATGCACAAGTTTTTCCAGGATGGGTATAGATCATAGTTATCCCATAATTCCCAGGTTTCCCACTGTTCTATCTATTTTGGGGCTGCCATAGTTCAGAATTATCCACTTATCCCCAAACAGATAGAACAGATTAGAAAAGTAAATCGCTCCTCAAATAGTCGGAATATATCACATTAACAAACAAAATCTGTTTGGGGGGTTACCCTCCTGTAAACGAAGATAGATGTGGACAATGACATAATTGATAGATGATTTATGATGATTTATCCATTCAAACTGGTGATTTCCATAGCAAATCGTTAAATAACCAGAGTGGGTCAAAACCCAAAATAACCCTTCTGTTCACATCAAAATATAGCCCTTCTGCACCTAAAAATAGCTTGGATTTATGGATATTCATCCCCTAAGAAATTGCATCTACAGGTACAGGATGGGGCCAAGATAGCGTTCAGTTGGTTTATAAGTGGCTGAACAATGGTTTATGGTAGACAATGGTAGATATAACTATAGTTAATGGGGATTATAATTTCATGGGAATAACTATAGACAATAGCAATAGATAGCGTTCAGTTGGTTTAAAACTCCCATGTCACTATGGTTTATGGTACCTATAACTATAGTATTCATGGGGTTTATAAACCAACGTTCACATCACTGGGGGGCCCCATCCTGTATTGATCCATTGCCTACGAGTTTATCGAGACATCCACCCGAGCAACTCCAAAGAGATTCCACTTGCAGAGCCTCACCACCTGCGCCAGGGCCAATGGTTACCCCTCCAAAAATTACTGGGGTTATATAAATGTCAGTAGCTTCCCCATACAGAAAGTGAATCTCCAATCATTTTCCCATTACATATCCTATATAATCGGATATTCCCGCAGACTGATGGTTGGTTTTGACAGGACTTTCCACTTCGTGATCCATTGATAGTCATCTCTTAGGGGAGAGTAAGACTTCCTGGTATGGGCACGTATGGGTCAAACATTCTTCAGCACAGATACATACCCTCTGGTAAACATACAACAAACTATTGAAAAGTGCCTTTTATAGTTGATTTACCCATGAAAAATGGTGATTTTCCATAGTTATGTAAACGTTTACCAGATAACTCTTATGAATCATCCATGGGTTTTTACCCAGTTTTGACCCATGCGACTTCGTGAAACACTCCAAGAACGGCCCATCATGGTATCATATGATATCTTGATACCCTGCTTGGCCATTCATGGCTTACCACTCCGTGGATGCTGGATATGCTGGATGCAGCCCATCACAGGGACCCATACTGGGATTCCATGGTGTCATCAAACTTGCTGGACAAGACATGGATTTTCCATGGATTTTCCCATTGAAACCATTGATTTTCCATGGATTTTCCCATTCGAAAACTAACACGATCCATCTAGTTCTCAGGATGTCTCAGCTTCCCAGTGCTAGTTTCCCAACCAGATCCCCGTGGAGCCTAGGTAAGTGATGCTATCCACTTTTCCGAAGGCATCTAAGGTCAAACGGCCTAGAGACGAACGAAGACCGAAGACCAGCGACCAGGGGCTCCCCCTATGGTCAACTGGGATCATCATCCCGTTTTTTGGGTTTAAAATAACAGATCTGTTTGAAGACATCAATTGGGCGACGTTGACGACGTTGACGACGTTGTTGTTGTTGTTGTTGTGATTGTTGTGGTTGTTGTTGGTGGTACCAAGTTGCATCCCCTAATTTTTGGTGTCATGAAACATCTAACCATACCATATGCGATGCCCGAATTCAATGATCTATTCTCTCTTCAACTAACAATACGATTCTGTCATGATTTGGGGGTTGGAATACTATTCTCGCTCTTGGGATATGTCTATGTTAGTTGGAGGGAACATATATCTCATTGCATCCCCATTATGGTTGCTTGCATCCACATTTTTGCGGGTGAAAGCAGCCATTTTTATTGCTGGAAGACCCCATTTTTCTGATTTACCATATATCATGCATCATTTAGGATCGATATTTTGAAACATCTCAATACACCATATGCTCCCTAAATATACTTTCTTGACTACCAATCCCTCATTTAGTTTGATGATTTTCCCAGCAAGGAAAACCTCCATTTTGATCAGGGATCCAGCCAGCCACGTTTGATGATTACGGGAGGGTATATCCCAAACTATTATCCCAAGTATGTGTATTCTTCCATTTATTATCGCATTCAATCCCATTAAAAACAGATTCCATTCATCACCATGAATACTAATAATGGAGATGATTTTGTTCGATCATCTTCCCATATGAATCCCATTAATCTACCATTTCTTTTCCCCCAGTCTCCAGCAGTCAAAGGTGCAGAAATGTCCAGTGCCATTGGCCAAGTCCAAGGTGTCTGTGACCTCAGTCGAAAGTGATCTCTCGGAGTGGGCTCGGCTAGGGGGACTAATATGTGGATTTATGTTTTAGGAGTCTCACCAAGAAATATCATTGGACGATTTTCTTTTTGAGCATCTTTTTTTTCTGGTAAATAGATGGATTGATGTAATGGATTTTTAAAGCAACCATCATGGAGAGTGGAATTATCTTCCTTCTGATTTCATCTCGTGGCATCATCCCTAACCCAACAAATCGTCCTGAAATCAAGTAGCAAATCACCTCATAATATAAGTGAAGTCTCATATCCCCATTAGCAGTCTCCTTTCCCTTTATCACCATTATATTGCCATTGGTATTACCATTAAACTTAAACATATTGGTATACCAATGGCAAATTATTAATGTTATATCAATGGTATAGGCATAGGTATATATTACACATAATTATATTACCACATATTGGTATACCTGTACCATTAAACAATGTGTTTTCTGAATCAACCAATGGCAATTACGAAATACCATCCGCTGTCAACATGTTGGAACATGGGATCCAGCTAGCGAGGATAAGGTCCCTCGGTCCCTCGGTCCCTCATTCGTTTGATGGGTGAAATTTATTGGATAGAAAAAAACATGGTGTTTAACAGGATCAGCCCAGATTTTTTGCAGATCATCTAGTATCACTTCTCTAGTGTGTACTACATAATTTTTGATCCTCCTCTAGTAAACTAGACATTGGCTGGTTGGTGGTTTCTGCGTGTCGCAGGAAGCCCCCAAGCACGTCCCACCAAGCTGCACCTCCTCAAACGCCGATGCTGCAATCCTTTTCGCAGCTTTATGGCATGGGGTCCCTTCCCCAATT
>Ga0126342_10018686_pt1 | contig 11857 bp, 12 predicted proteins | sample Cyp1metagenome_FD_92528 | JGI IMG/M metagenome (GOLD analysis project Ga0126342, IMG submission 92528) | Coral microbial communities from Lord Howe Island, Old Settlement Bay, Australia - Cyphastrea 1 metagenome | ecosystem: Host-associated > Invertebrates > Cnidaria > Coral ... | reverse complement strand
GGGAGCCCCCACGGGGGGGAAAAGTGAAAATTCCCTAGCTTGGGGAGCCCCCACGGGGGGGAAAAGTGAAAATTCCCTAGCTTGGGGAGCCCGCACGGGGGGGAAAAGTGAAAATTCCCTAGCTTGGGGAGCCCCCACGGGGGGGAAAAGAAATTCCCTAGCTTGGGGAGCCCCCACGGGGGGGAAAAGTGAAAATTCCCTAGCTTGGGGAGCCCCCACGGGGGTCTTAGCTTGGGGAGCCCCCACGGGGGAAAACCACCCTTAGCCCCTCTCACGGACCGAAATAAACCTGCGGTGTGGGCGGCCACCCCACGCGAAGCGGGGTGAATATGATTAAATCCCCATTCAGTTAAATCGCATCACAAAATCCCATGCAAACCCATTCAATCCCATTCACAGTGCCCATGAAATGCCCATGAAATCCTAGGCACCGATCTGAATGTCTCCGATGTCCTTGGGATTCACCTTCGTCCTGGCAACCACCTGCAGGACGCGGCAGATGGGCTGGACGTGGCATGGGAAATGGTGTTTTTATATGGGTTTAACAGTGATAATCATGGGATATCATGGGCAATTAAGCAATTTACACTCCGGTGTCATCAAACATGGATGTTTTTGAAGATTTAAGAAAAGAAAATAATATGAGATGAGATGAAGAGGAAGAGGCATAACGGTTGATGATGATGATGATGATGATGATGATGATGATGATGATGCTGATGCTGATGCTGATGCTGATTTTAATCATGATGATCACTATGTAGTAATATTGATACAGCAGTCACAAGGATGATGATTCCAAGCTGGGAATCAACACACTGTCACCATGTTTCGCGCCATGCAAAACAGCCCTCTTTGCCAAGGACATCCCTGGCCCAGTTCACCATGATCACCATGGTTCTCATCGGTTTCCCCATATTTTCCATGTACAACTTCCCCATGACTGGATAAATCCTGGATAAAATACTGGAGAAATCCATAGGAATCCACCGATCCAAGCGATTCGGAATGACATGGGCCTCCTTGAAGACAGCAGCCAACAGCAGCTCAGGGGCTGTGTCCTGGCGAACATCATCGGAAGACTGGGAAAATCAGCGGAAAACAGCATTGGAAATAGGACCAGGACCATCATCTTTCCAGCCTTCCATGTGTGACTAATCGAGAGTACTCCAAAAAACTGCATGAGTTGTGCATCCTCAGAATCTGCCGCACCGGCGCTTAAGAAGTGCCATGCCACAATAAATCCAAGACAAATAGGAGATTTTGAAGAGTGTTTTCGCAAGGTCACGGTTTGTTAACCATTCAAAGAAGCAGCTGTGCGGAGGTCCTTTGGGATTGAGTCCACGTATCTGCGGAAAATCGTTGAAAAACATGAGCTGCATTTGATCTACATCCATTCCCCATCATCATAATGGCCAAGGCAATCTCAACCTATCTCCGCTCGAGTGCTGAACTTTGACCATCCTCCAAGGACTGCGAAAAATGGCGTTTCGACCATGGCACGTTCCCCGAAACATCGGTCCTTGAAGGACCCACGCTTGGCCTTGCACAGTGGGGTGCGCACCGCGCAGCAGATCACCACGTCCTCCTGGTGATCGAGGGTTGACGAGAAAAAGATGCTGAGGGGGTACCCAGTGACTGAAACCATACTTAGGATTACTTAGGTATGTCTAAAAGTTATTGTATCTCACCATTGTCCAATTGTCCACCCTAAAATCACCGGGAACTTAGAACGCTGAAACCAGAGACATAACTAGCATGGTGTTGTGTTTATTGTTATATGGGTATGGATCAATACCTATTAATAATACCATTTTTAGTGGGTTATTCACATCTATAAATCCCAGCTATTTTGATGTGAACTACAGGGGTACTATTGGTTTTGACCCATCCCCATATACACAAAACACCATTTAAGGATGGCTTGGATGGCTCAAAACAGTCCCATGATGTCCCATGGTTGCTGAAGTCCAGGTGACTTCTCCCCATGAGCAACACAGCAGCCTCCGACTTCTCGGGTGTGCAAATGCCCATGGTCGGCTGGGCTCCTTGGTATTCGATCATTTTCATGGAAATAACTCTGTTAATGAAGAGTGAATCTCAATTGGAAAATATTGAATCTCAATTGGAATTTTGATGGAATTGTTATCATTACTATCATTATTATGATTCGATGTATGTATGTATGTATGTATGTATGTATGCATGTATGTATGCATGCATGGATGGTAAGGTAAGGTAAGGTAAGGTAATGTAAGGTAATGTAATGTAATGTAATGTATGTATGTATATGTATATATGTATGTATATATATGTATATTATATATATATATTATATATATATAGAGAGAGAGATGTGTATACACAAATGTTATTAAGGGCAGTATAGTTATTGTTTGATGATATGCCATTATTCATAAAGTCAGTCCAATTTCCTACTTAACCATGGAATCATTGATTGCATGATATGACCTTATGAAGAAACGGTGGAATTACTGACAAGTAATGGATGATAGTGGGATTGTAATAGAATATAATAAAAAACTTGAATGGATAAATCAGTCAATATTGGAATAATTCCATTATCAATTCCGGGTCATCAATCTGGCTTGGAGTTTGCGCAGAAAAATTGGGAAAGTCACCAATGCGGACCGTCATTGACAATTGACTCCAATTTCCTAACCTGATGCTGTGTTTTTGGGGGGTCCCACAAGATTGACCATCATTTAGATATGAACCCAGCTTTGCAACCCAACAGCAGCAATGGTATTAACGCGGTTCCAGGGCAGGGGTCCATTATGCGAGCATTTCTGGCCCAGTTTGTGGGCTGTAAGCGGGTAGGGGGTGGAGCCACCTTCAAAAAACACCAAAGACCTTGGGCCCCAAGCCGCAAAGCCATCAGCCCAAACGGTAGTTCAATGATGTTCAGTGGATCATTTGGTTGAATGATTTCAAGTATATGGAGTTGGAACCCTGATGTTCTTAGGTACCCCAAAGAAGTTTGGGGTCCAACTTCCCATCAATCATCCAAGATCATCCAAGATACCCAGGAAGCTTTCCTGCTCTCCCATGCTGGACTGCACATGCCCGGCGATGCGTGCCACACGGTTCATGGCGTCGTTCGGACAGTTGGGGCGCAATGAAAAGATGGATGTGAGCTGGTTCACCTTGAACCGTGCGGCACCGGCATCCCTGGTATTGGTCAGTGTTTAAGAAAAACCGAACAACTTCGAACCATCGAACCATTTCGAACCCAAAAACTTCGCGCTTTCCAAGTTCGGATCCAGAAGCCCCTTTTTGGAGTCGCTGTATTCCTCTTTGGGCTAACCCTCCACAAAAACCTCTTTGACCCTAAGAAACTCAGGAGTCGCACCCCCGCAGCACAGCTCGGCATTTCTGAAACGCGGATCAGGGATCCATAGCAGCAGATCTGGTGACTGCGCCGTCTCGACTGGAGAAAGGAACCACCTCTCCATAGAATGTCGCCATGTCGGAAAGCAATGGCACCAGAAATGGCTTGTCATTTGACATCACTATCAACCCGTATCCAGGTTTAGGGGTCTTAATGATTTTGAGCCACAGTAATATCTCCAGGAGTTCTCCAGGTTTGATCAAGCCCAAGACATGGGGGACCGCTTGCCGGGCAGCCGTTCACCAAAGTAACCATCCCCTATAATACCCCAAACAGGTGGGATTCTATTCCTGGCCTCCTTTTCTCCAGTCGAAGAGTGTCCTTCTGCCTCTTTGTTCGGCAGCTTCAAACAAAGCCAAGCAAAATAGCCCGAAGCATCCGATGGGGTTCCTTCGTGCCGAAGATGGCCGGTGCCCTGTCAATGGGCACACCCTCTGACTATGTTGAGAACAAGCATCCACTGTAAGACTGTACGCATTGTGGTTCTGGGTCAAAGCAGGGCACCCAGGGGCACCCAAAAGAAATCATGAAACTTCGATACTTTGTCCTCGAAATTAATACCCCAAGAATGGCAAACTTCACAAATTGCGCTTTGACCCGCTTGAGCCATTCCAGCTACAGTCCGATTCTACTGAAACCAATCAGCCACTCACTCCAGCTCAATCACTGAGGCGGCGCCCATGCCACTTCCCAAGCACATGGAGGTCACGCCCAACCTTCACAGGGATGAGTCACAGGGCGATCACAAAAATGAATCATCTTGGCCTCCCCACAAGGTGGCTTATAAGGCTCAAAATACATCCCTGAGATATCCTGAGTATACTCAGGCGTATTTTTTCAAACAGGAATTTCCAGTTTCGAAACTCGACCTGAAACCCCACTTCAGCAGGTTCTGTTGCCACAACGAGTGGATTTGCCCTGGAGTCCCAACAAAATCGAACCTGGCTGGAACGACTCATCCTACTTTTGTATGACATGGTATGACAATGATGGGAGATACCTACATAAGCAAGAACTAAATTCACCTATTTGTTTTCCTAAGGTAAATATGATAGGGAAATCATCGACTGCGTTCTGAATGGTCTGTTGCCATGTTTGATTCATGGCTCCAACCACAGGTTAAAAAACCGTTCCACACATCAGCCCAACACCGAGCCAAGTCGTCCAAGTCACTTCTTGCCCTGTCGCTTCAACTCGGGCAACAAGGTGGCGATCTGTCGCGCGCCCGTGGCTCCCAAGGGATGTCCCAGGGAGATGGCGCCGCCCTTGGGGTTCACCTCAGGGTGCGGAATCCGGCCATGAACCCCCGAATTTAGGTCTGTATGGGTGAAACTGTGAGGCCCTCAACCGGAAATTTGATGAAATTTGGGCACCGAATGGTGACCTATCACCGTGGATCACCAGATGAGGTCATCTCAAAATTTGGCCCATTTCATCATAGCATTTCTCACCTTCTCGCTGAAGAAAAATCTGTCTTTAGTGCTTTCAAGGCCCGATTTCGGCTTCACAAAATCACCCAAAGCCCGAAGCATCACAAGTTTTCTTGTGATTCTGGAAACCCAAAAATCCCAACCGGCCGTTCTTAATGTGACCATCTTCACTGACCCCGAGGGAACCCCGTTCTGCAGCGACCTTCTCCATGGGGATCTTGAGATGATCCACAGACCTGAGATCCGAATGCGCCCTGGAGGAGTCTTGGAGCTATGGCACCCCCAAATCTGTTGACCATTGCGGGTTCGCACCTGACTCTCATGCCCAGGGCTATGAATCAAAGCTACATCCAGATGTCATTGCTTGGTGCCCCTCTGTTTTCCTTTGGATCCCACTCTTCCTTGCCCAAGGCACATGGTGGCCTGCGAGGCGAATGCCTCGTTGATCTCATAGATGTCGATGTCCTCCACCTTCAGCCCAGCCTGGAAGATCGTCCACGGCCATGGTGCAGCTCGAAGGGGGGATGCCTTTTCTAAGGTCCATCAGAACCAAGAAAATTGTGGCAGGAGAATCAGGAGAAGTCCAAAATAGTGAGGATACAAGCAACAAATTCCTGTGGCCAATTGCTAGTTAGAAAGAGGCAAGAAAATTCCAAGTCAAGATTCAACTTGTAACAACTCGTCTCGTGAAACCGGATCACTCAGTTTCTGCGTTAAACCCAACCAGAAAAACCATCCCCAATTCGGGTTTATCATGGGGTACACTGTACAAGATGGGATGATTTATAGCCACCAGCCATGCTTGGTGACTTCGGTCCACACCCACCTTCTCAAGTGCTGGAGGAATGGCGAAAGCAGGGCCGATGCCCATCAGCTTAGGATCCACACCCACCTGAAGCGTCAAAGTGGACCTGCAATGATCTTCAAGCTTCCAACTCCTCTTGTTCTTGAAACAAACAGTTTCTATAGAATATATATATATATACTGTATATATATATAATTATATATACACTGTATATATATATAGAGTGAAATTTAGTTTTTTTTCAAGTCCTCCAAACTTGAGTGATACCATTCACCCTTGTTGGTCCCGGGTTCCAAAGCCGGGTGCGGTTGAAAAGTCTCAATGTGACCAGCCATGTGGTAAACTGGCTCCGAAATCATGAAAATTCACCCAGGTTCTGGTTACAAATGTTCCAATCTGATCAAGATCATGGATATTTGGATCAAGATCATGATATTTGAATCAGGTTCTGGTTACTCTGGATCCAAAGATCATCAAATATCCATGACCTGTGATACGTCCCCGTCTGCAGATGCCCTGCTTGTCATCACTTGTCATCACTTGTCATCCCAAGCAACACAGGCGAAACTGCGGAAACGCGCCACGATGGGCAAACCCAACTTCTTGGCCACGGAACGCCTGATCCAAAAGGTGCAGCCCGCTGTCAATTCCCTTCTTGAAAAAATGGGAAAAAGAGAAAACGAACAGAATTTCATAGAGATTTTATGAGAATAACGCTGGGATTTAATAGGGATTTTATGAGATAACGGGATATTCCGAAATGGTGTCATCAAACCTGGCTGGAAAATCCTCCAGCAATAGTTCGACCCAAGTTCGGTCCCAATGCGTAAATATGTGTAAATTCCCTATCAAACCATGGTTTCTTGGGGGTCTTTCATATTAGGGGGATGGGATTAAGAATGATTTACACATATTTACACCAAATCTATGAAAACCCACTATAATCCCATTGCTATAAATCCCAGGTAATGTAAAGGATAAATATGATATAACCCCGGAACTCATCCACCAACGCTCACCTGGTCAAGAATGGTGAAGCTGAAGTAAAAATCTAGCGAGAAATTGGCTGAAAACCACTTGAAGTGACTGGAAGACTCAGCAGAAAAACATGTGTTCTACGGCTACAGCCCTACAGCCTAATCGGGCATATGACCTCATCTTAAGTGATATATACAGTAACCAACTAGTTGCAGGAACTATAATCCCCTTGGGCGATAACTGTACAAGTCACAGATTGTTAAAAGTCAAGGTTATGAATGGGTATAGCCATAGCTGCGAGCATCATGAGTTGGGATAGAATCAGATAGAACAAACTAAGTAACTATAACCCCAATATCCAGTGACTAAGGGCGAAAACTCTCCACGACTATACGCTAGTCATGACCCTAAATATATGGAGATTCATCATTTCCAGATCGTTTCCAAGGGACACTACCCAGTGTACAGTACCCCACATCTGAACTGGAACTCCACCCCAAGTGCTGACCATCCGCCATCATTTTTCAATGATCTCACGAATCTCACCCCATATTTCTCCTTTTCATCTTCCCCCCTTAAAAAATGATGGTTGAAACCCAAAAAAAAAACGTGAAAATCCCAGCGAAAAGTCCCACAGTCCCGCCTGGCCAAGAGCACCATGGCAGCTCCATCGGTCACCTGGCTGCTGTTGCCAGCAGTGGTGCTGCCACCCGCCTTGAAGGCCTTGGATGGAGCTTTCCACAGTCTTCCATCTGATTTTAATTGTAAAATCATGTAAATCATATATCAATATCTATCAATGGTGGATTTTCCAGCAAGCCACTTTCGATGACCGGAGGATCCAGAGGGTAAATCTCCCAAATATGGTCGATTTCGATCCACTTTGGTGAAAATCACCTGATTGAAATCTCCATATGGGTGTATCTGACAATGGGGGCCATCAAAAAATAGGGAAAATAAATATAAACCAGTGGATGGAATGGGGAACTCCATGTTCAACCCCATACTTATTCCATCTCCCCTGGTAAAAGTATCTCTTCTCCATATTTTTCCCCTCCAAGATCTGATTTTTTCCCCGGCAACCTCTCCAACTTCGTCCCAGGCACCGGCTTCAGCTTCCCCAAGCTCTCGGCCGTGACGCCGGCGCGGGGGCCTTCGTCCTCGCTGATGACCTTCGTTTGGATCTTGCCGTCCTGGCCGGGGCGGGTCTGCCGGGTCGGGGGAAGTGGTTGGACAGGTCCTACAGGTCATTCGCGTGGTGTACCCGGCCTGGTAAACATAGAAAAAGCTATTGATAATGGCCATAAAAATAGTGAGTTTTCCCATGAAAAATGGTGGATCTTTCCATAGTTATGTGGCTGTTTACCAGAGGGTAGTTGGGAAAGTTGAGACGTAAAACATTGTAAAACCCTGTTTTTTGTCCATTCAAAGTAGTCAGGGCGGTCCGGTGAATTTCCCTTCGTCTGGTAACAGGGAGAAGTGGAGACATCAGGAAAAGAAACAGGGGATTTTTTGTACGATCTCATCAAAAATCAATAGATCTGGGCAATTTACATCACCAATTCATGAATAACATGTAAAAATCATGTTTGGAGATATTCATAACATTTCATAAGCCCAAAAAAGATGCCAAAACTTGGGAAACCAGGGTGGTACTTCGATGATAGTTGCCTCATACTTCCAGTCAACCACTGGGGCTGCTTGGACGATCATCCCACTTAGGAAATGGTTCGCAACTGGGATTACAAGCCACTTGCATATGGGATGAGCACAGAAATTGGGGACTTACCAGGGTTCTTAATCACGAATTCTGGGATGATCCTCCAGCCCTACAATCCCTACAATGTGGGGTCCCCGTTCGATAGCTAAGTTGGTTTGTAACTCCAATAACATCGAATAACTAGACTTCATGGGACTTTCCCCCACCATCAACACCATAACCTCAGCCATCCTCAGCCACCCTGGGCGCCCTGCCTTGCCCTTGGTCTCCACCGTCACAGGAACAATCTCCTCCTTAAACCATCCGTTCTTCTGAGCCGCCAAAGCCTTGGAAAATCACCATAGCTATGTTAGATTACCTAGGGGTAAAGCAAACTGCTCATGAATTGGAGAATGTCACCTCTATGTTGTTGTATTTGTTTCAAGAATTTCAGTCATGGATTATCGTCAACCCTTGGTTGACTGGGGTGGTCGCCCTAACAAAGTGATAAGTGTGCTCCTGGGCTGTGTCAATCTGGGGCTGACATTCCACACTATTTCGAAAAATAATGTCTGAAGTCAAAATTGGCTTGTCAATTGTCAATGTCAACAGGGGGTCTGTGAGGACAAAATCCCACAGATTTATATGCCCAACATTCAGTTCGCAGCTGCGCCTAAAATAAAACACCTTGAAAGCCGCCATGTACCTTCAGTATACGATAGCCGTTTTTGATGAGTCTATCATTTTATCCCGAAAATGTTTGTTTTTGTCTAAACATATATCCCAAACAATCCGGTTGAAGGTATCCCAGAGCCCACCTTCTTGTGGGAATCCGCAGCCATGATGTCCTGACGATCCCTGGGGATGCCATAGGCCGCCGCCACGTTCTCGCTGGTGAGACCCATGGGCAGGAGGCATGCCTGACCGCATCAGACACACCAAGGATCCAAAATGGAGGTTTCCCCAAAAATGCTTTGAAAAGCCATGGGTTTTGGGGATCCTGAATTTTAGGAAACCTCCTTTTTTTCTTGGTTCTTACATCCAATTCTACTTTAAAATTGTCCTGACTCCTGACCTTTCATCAAACTGCACAGAAAAGTGCTGGACTTCCTGTCCCCAGGTCTTTTTTTTCAGGTCTGACCTCGGCATCTGGGTAGTCCAAGACATCCTTGGAGAGCTTGGTGATGTCGATGGTGGCCATCATGGGAAACCTGGATGTGGTTGGTCAATGTATATAAGTAAGCCAAGAAAAAGATGCAGAAATGAAAAAAAACACCTGAAATCGACAGATAAGTTTCACAGCGTCACGCACAGCATTTCTATCCTTTGAGGGTTTTTTCAGACAGCAAGGAAAGTCCGCAACATCTAATCTACACCAACTGTGAAAAACTGTGAAAATGGGGATAGTTAATATCTTCAAGCATCCAAGTTGGGGGGATCCCTATGATGTTGAGCCATAGCCATTCAGCAGTGCCGTGTAGAACCATCCCAAAGACTTACTAGAAATGGGCCGGATTGGGTTGGATTGAAACCATCCACACTTGGAGGTTTGTGGCGTTGGGTTTACCACATCAAACCAAATTCTGCTGGCATCCCCAAAAACACTTAAACCATCTAAAAACATGTTGTGTCCAACCCAAATAAATCGTGCTTTTGTGATCCAGATCCAGGGTAGTTTTTTGGGGACTAAGGGGATAGTTAGCAGTTAGCAGAAAGCAGCAGCAGGTGCTCAACGACTCAAATTCAGCGACGTGCAGAGACATACACCTTCACAGTGGAAGGATAAGAGTCATTAAACTTAAACGAATCCAACCCTAAATTTCATGGAAAAAAACATGGGTATCTGGGTATCCTCTAGATCTTCCCTTTTTTTCACCAACCCATATGTCAGTATGTCCCTTGTCCCACCCTTGCGCAAGGCACATGCTCATGTTCTCCACACCACCGGCAAGGCCCACATCAATGATGCCAGACTGGGCCGTTGTTTCGCTGCGATCGGATAGGCCAGGGGCCAAAAAAAATCATGTGATTGGCAACTTGGACTGATCTTCATGAGTGAAAGGAGATGAAATTGAGGAATATTTGAAGATATTTGAGGAATATTTGAGGAATATTTGGATACACCAACTAGTTGTGGACTGAAGATTGTGGTTTGACTACTGTTCAAGGGCGGTTGTCTCAACATCAAGATAGCTCAATAAGAGTACCCTGGGTGCTTCGGTCACCAGAAGAAAAACGAAAAACTGGAATCGAATCCCAGGAAGGATCCAAGATGCCAAAACGACCCATATCTACAGTATTTCTGACCACCAACCGCCGTTCCAACACTCTGAAGCTTGGATCCAGATTTCGAGGCTCAGATGAGCCTAGTAGTCTTGGATGTTCATTCCTCCATATAATCCTAGGTCTTGACCTCTAACGGGCTTGTCATGTCTCAAAAATGAAAAAGATCTTCCTCATCATGTTTCCGATAGAATTGGCGATTTTTTCATGGCTATGTTATTGGCTTGTCATCCATTCCCTCCTTTCTTGCTGCCCCATTCAGGGACCAGCTGAAGCCATGACCTTGATGAACGCGGCAATGGCTGCGGTGGCTTGCAAGCTGCTGCTACATTGACGGTTCACCTGGGAAGTGTGTTGGAGACCAGGCAAAATATGGGGAATATATGGGGAATATGATCAGCAAATGGGTACCCATAGGATCCATGTATGGTATATATGCTAACATTGGGGGGTATATTGATGGTAAATGTTACCATATATAGCATACATGGATCCTATGGGGTATGAACTGTATGAACCAAACATTGGGGTATGGACCCGCAGAAATTATGGGCAACTATCCATTTCGGGTGGTGATTCAATTTTGACCTGCGGTAAGTCGAGAAAATTTTCCGTCAAAAATTCGTGCTGTGATTCCACCAGAGTCTTGCTGAGAAAGACATCTACATCATCTACTACCCTCTGGTAAACATACAAAAAACTATGGAAAATCCCCATGTTTTTAATGGAAAATCCACTATTTCAATGGCCATTTTCAATAGCAAACTGTTGACATAACCAGAGGGTATCCATACTGGTCCCGAGAAATGGCCAGGGCAAGACGAGCTGCTGTGCTCAAGGGGATCTCGTAGGGAAGCTCGGCGATGAACTGGCCCATCCGGGAGGTGAGGCCGCTGGCTCCGGGCTGAAGCACGTTGCCTGTGGGATTCAACGGGGATCTCAACAGCCATCGGTGGGAAAACTGGGTACAACGGACAACGGCAAAAAAGAGTGGGCAAGGGCGTTGTTCCAGCAAAATTCATTTTCTGGGGTGTATGTATCCCTTGTGAGTCATATATTCATATATATATATTATATTCTGTGGTGTTTTTATCATAGGTGAATAGTTGCTATAGGGTTATACATAATATATATATATATATACTATTCTATCGGGTCACCCCCACATATTTACATATATATTTTATGTAATTATAGTATATATAATATGTTATCCGGGTCACCCCCATATGTTTACATATATGTATAT
>Ga0126342_10018685_pt1 | contig 11858 bp, 12 predicted proteins | sample Cyp1metagenome_FD_92528 | JGI IMG/M metagenome (GOLD analysis project Ga0126342, IMG submission 92528) | Coral microbial communities from Lord Howe Island, Old Settlement Bay, Australia - Cyphastrea 1 metagenome | ecosystem: Host-associated > Invertebrates > Cnidaria > Coral ... | reverse complement strand
GGGTATTGAACGGGGGGTATTGAACGATGGGGACCCTTCTGTTCAATAGGGTATTGAACGGGGTATTGAACGGGATATCCACGAGTACCTGTTCAATACCAAAACGTTTTGACTCACAGCCATTTAGCTTTTTCGGCTGCCCTGACACAGCACCCTGTTGGCATCTTTTTGCGCTTGCATCTCATCTCATTAGTGTGCCAATTTCTCCGCCCACGGCATCATAACGTCAGGCCTGGCCCCACATCGGCACACTCCTGGCAGCGAGCTGCCGAAGAGTTTTTGATGTTTTTGTTGAAAATGGATTGGAAAAAGCTCCATTGTTCCCTGATGTTCCCTGATGTTCCCTGATGTTCCCTGATGTTCCCTGGTTTCCAAGGCTTGTGACAGTGATTTGTGGTCAGTGAAGCCGAGGCTTTGCAGATCGGCTCCTGCTCAGCGGTAGATCTTCAAGGTTCGATCCATGGACCTAAGGCATCGCGTGAGCTTTGGTACAATGGCAAGCCATCATACTGATCTGCGAAGACCGTGAGGATGGTGAAAAACACAAGTCAATTTGCCAGGTTCTTACTCATCAAACCAGCATGAAACTGACCACAACAATGAATAAGAGGAACAATATTGTGGAGATAAACGATGACAAATTATGAACGATGACGAATGATGGTGAACGGCGATGATGCTGCTGCAGATCAATGTTATCTACATTATTCCCATATATTCCCATCCTCATCAGCATCAGAATCAACGCCTTTTTTTTTGGTATCGCCACAGGGTCATCTGCAGCCAAGTGACACAGTTGCCAGTGATCGAGCGTGCTGGCTGAAGCAAACCCCCATCACGCTATCTCCATGGTCCTCGAGGCTTGGAGACTGGCGTCTCGATGACCCTCAATCTATGGATCATCATCCCCAGGTAGGATGGAACTTTTATGATTCTAAAAAATATGCAGTATATTATAGTACTTAGTATTATTATTGTATATTTCAATCTATTTCAAACATGTTCAAACCACCAACCAGTTTTGGATTCAACAATTGTTTCATCTCAACAGTCCGGGCGTCCCGGCCTTCAGAGTCACCGCCTCGGCCATGCTCGCTTTGGAGGCGAAGTTGTAGATCTGTGGCACAGGGGAGGTGACCAGGTGCCCTGCAACTCGCTGTGTCTGTAGGATACCCGAAAAAACATGAAAAATCCCATGGATTCCCATGGTATCCCATAGTTCATAATCATTTTCACCATCAAAATGGCCTTTTCCATTTGGGTATCTTCCATTTTTGCACCCCAAACAGACGCAGTTGATGGTGACAGACTCCCGCACCTGAACGGTGTCAGCACCAACCGAAAGGTATTGACCTGAGGCTCCAGAACAATCAGAGCACCCGGTCCACCAAGGTCCTTTGATTTTTCAGTTGAGCTATTGTTAGCTGCCACATGAAACCCGGGTCTGCTCGCACTCATAACTTCTGTCCTACACCTGTTTTGGCTTTTGGAATAGCCCATCTCGAAGACAACAGTCGCCTTTACTAACAAGAATTGGAAAGCACATTTTTGCGGTACTACCTTCTGTAGCCATATTTTCCACAGCAACGCGTCCCTAGCTGCTGCCTGTAGTGTCGAAGGCCACGGCGTTGACAGGACTCTCAAGCTGCAGCCTCAGTGGTAGTTTTCTTCAGAATAGATCATCATCATCCTCCTCCTCCTAGTCCTCCTCCTCGTCCTCCTCGTCCTCGTCGTCGTCCTAGTCATCACCATCATCACCATCATCACCATCATCACCATCCTTGCCGCTATCTTTAGCATGCTTGTGATCCCCATCACTGTTGTCATGAGCGTGAGTTTACCTTCATCATTGTGGTAGGTGTGTGGCTGCTGTTTTCGATGTTTTCCATGTCGAGTCTAGTCTATGTCTCGCTTTCAAGATTCTTTTATCTCCTGGAAAGTAATTTTGACACTCCTTCAACCACGCAGAAAATCAGAAATTATATCCCAATTGGAGTATCCTGCATTAAGGGATCCTTGCAAAATACTTCCAAATCTCACACTTCCGAACATCTACAGAGCCAGCACACGCTCAGGACACTAAACCTCTCAAAAATGCAACATGTCACAACTTATTGTGCCTCAATTGAGGCCATCACATCGGCTTCCCGCAGTCATTATCTCTGCGCTGTGCTGTCCAGGCGATTTCTGGGTGCCCGGCGTCTGGATGTTCAGCGGCTTTCGCAAATCCCACAACTTCACCTCGCTTCGCCAAGCTATGTTTGCAACATGATGGATGCCATGGGGATATAGTTTCTAGATGTTTCATGATGTTTCTAGGGACATGACATAATGTATTGTGATGACACTATGGGCATATAGGGATAAGTGACCCGAGGCCCAGGGGCTGCTGCCAGGTGACTGTGCCATCCTTGGACCTCAGACGCTACGTTCGGATTCCCCGTTGGACATGGCGGGAAAAATGGGGATCAACATGGATCAATCATCAACCATGGGATTTTTCGGTGATTTTGGAACCAAATTTTGAGACAAGCCATGTTCCAATTAACAGTGGGCACCGAGATCAGCCAGACCGATTTTGAGCGCAAGGCGCACCCTTTCAGAGCAAGAAATTTTAGAAGATTGTCAGGAAGTATCTCACCCAATATGGTGGAAACCACTGGACTATCGTAGCCACATCCAGCCGCTGACCCGCATTCCCAGCCCTTGGTTGCCCTGCCCCGTGGCCAAGTAGTAGCCATTGCCGGAAAAGCTCAAAGCCTGCAAAACAGACGGGGATTCAACCAGACGCTCTTGTAGGGATTGATAGAAACTCGTTCTGCCGTAGACCTTTAGACTCATGTGTATCAGGTCCGACAGAAGTAAAATTGAACATTGCCTTGCTTGATTTGCTGAGTAAATTGAAAAACTTATCCATTCCAGGTTCAAACATGGAAAAACTATGAAAACTCTCAGTCAAGTCAATATCAGATATATCAGTCAACAGCCGAGTGAGCACCAACATCCCGAGACCCCGTCATCCCAGTCCTCCACAGAGCCCTGATGTCCCAAGAGGGTTGCCACGACCTTCTGCTCCTTGATATCCCAAACATCCACGGCGTGGCCCTGTGCGCCAGCAGCCAGGATCATACCATCTGGATGCCACTTCATGCACGGATAGCCTTGGAACATTTGGAACGTCTCATGCTGGATCACTGGATCGTTGTTTTGAGGCTTGGCAGCAGTGGAACCAGGTAACCAACTGCTTGTGGTTGGCATGGTGGGCTATGAGACAACTATAGACAACTACCATTTGGTGAGCTCAGGATTGCTCCCAAGGCACCCAACATGATGCTGAGCTCTTTGGGGGCCTGGCTGGTCTCTAGACCCCGCAGATGCTTTACCTGGCTGACAAAACATGGACATCCAAGCTCCCAGCCCCAAACCAATCTGTTGGGAGACCTCCAGACATCCAACAGATTCCAACAGTGAACTCTCGGCATCCGCACGCAACGTCCCACATTGAGATCGTGCATGGCCCAAGAATTGTCCATGGCGCAGGTCAGGAAGTAGTCACCTCGACACGAAACATCGGCCATTTTTGGCGCCAAAATGGGGTACGAATGGACAATTTTTTGGCAGGCTTGATTTATGTGGGAAAGATGGGGATATCATCAGCAAAATATGGGACGATGAGGATGTAATAGAACGTAATGGAATATATATATATATATATACAGTAATTTATAATGTTTAATTCTTAGGCATCCATTTTGAAGGAGTTAATCAGTTTGACAGATTCCCGTTTACTGTTCCTCATCAAGGCGACAGATGTCTGTTAAAAGCATTGTTCAAGGCCCATTCCGCAGTTCAGAAACATCGAGCATTGCCATGCTCAAACAGCAACGGGGTCCGCCCAGGGGTCGCCCTGTGTCACCAGCCGTGCCGCCCCCTCGGCCCCCTGGGTTCTGCCACCAAGTGGATGGATGGAAATCTCAGACACCTTGGGACGGCGATGATTTTCTCAAGGGCAGCTTCCAATCGAAGCAGAGACGATCTGCAGTACAGCTTACAAGACATGAATCTGTACCGAGCCAACTTGGTTGAAAATGGTTGAAAATGGTTGAAAATGGTCCGACAAAGTCTGGGTCGCAGACCTCTGCCTGATGTTTTTTAACGGTATGAGCACAGGTATACCTGTACCCGTGGACAGATGAAGTTCTGCTGCATTGGTGCTCCAAGAAGCCCTTGTCACTTTTCTACCACCAAGGGACTTTCGGTTCCCACATATTTGTTTGAGTTTTGAAGACATTGCGATTTCACCAATAAATTGGCTGCTGGATCCTAGTTAAAGCCCACTTTTGTGGGCTAGTTTACTGAGTTTACTGTATGATGAACTATGAATTCACAAAATTCTGATGACGATTCCGTCCAGTCCCCCATCCCAGATATGTAAAGGGGCACGCTGCCGTCCAGTCCGGACCGGTGCAGGTCCAAACCTCCAGGTGATTCACCATCTGGCTCTGGCTGAATTAGAATAATTCGCAAAGCTGACAATAGCTGATGTCATTCTCATGATATTTCATGATACTCAGATCTATGATGAATGCTGAGATTGCTGTCTTCATGATCTTCCGATCTTCCCTCTTAAATTAGTTGTAAAACGTGTAGAATGTTTTCGTCTACAGTTGGGAACGGTGACTTTTTTTCAAGGCACCTTGGCAGTTGCATCCTGCGAGCCTGAGACAATGATCTCCTGAGGCAGACATTTCGGCTCCGAAAAAATGGCAAGCTCTGTGACTTTCGGATGGTTATTCTGTTGTTTGCCTTTATTAATTATATACTGTACTCAAATCAAATCCAGAAACTGCCAGAAACTGCCATGTGTGAAGGACCAACATCCATCAACATCGATCGTCACATGTCTCGACACATTTTGACCGAGTCCTTGGTGGCATGGAGACTCACTGAGGTAACCTTCTTCGCATGGCCGGTCAACTTCTGCACCAGAGATCCCTTTTCAGCATCAAAAAGCACCACCTGCCATGCAGCGAGCCAAAGTCGCTCAGTGCGAAGTGGAAAAACATCGCCGCTGTGGCCCTGGCATGAAATTCATCGAAAGTCAGCAGCCCTGCCATTCTTTCTCCATATTCCCAAGCGCGGCGCCTGTGCATCGACACCTCCTGTCACAACACGATTGCCCTCCGTCTTGTGCACATCCACACAGAGAATCCCAGGCCTCACCACCGGGGCTAAAGCTCAGTTTCCACCACTCAAACCGGGCAAACCGCCCAACAGCGATCGTTTCGGCCAAGGCGCTCTGTGGACTTATGGATTGGATGAGTGCCCACCTCAGTCGCACTAGCAGAAGTCTCTGAATTGTGATCTGATGAAGTCTGAAGGTATCATGTTGGCCACTTGATTCAACTTGAACAGCATTGATATCTAAATTCATTCTTTTGGCTCTGCTAGATCCAGAAGTTGACTCTAGTTCAAGGTCTTTACAATGTATTCTATAGTTGGATGGCAAACTGATGCAAACTGTTGGCCATTCTTTCCAGCAAATCTTCCCTGAAAATGGTGCATATATATATATCCTGCTTCGATCAGCTAAGGTTGCCACGCACTTGAACTTCTTGATATCTGCTAAAGGGTTCAGATCTGGGAAGTGCTTCTGCTTTCGAGTCTTGGACCTCAGGAGATGTTCACATTCTCACAGGCGTGGTCTTTAAATCTCCTGGCCCTCAAAATCGCCCGAGAAATATTGGAAGTATCAGTTCTCAATACTGAACATAATCAAGTCTGTACTCCCCTTGTTTTGAGCCACAGCCAGGCCATGTTCGTTTGCACAGCCAAGGTGGCTAAGGTGGCTAAAGTCCGGGCAAACTATCTGCCAGTTCCTTCATCTTCTGAAGTATCTCAGGCGTGATGCCGGTTTCGGCTTCCTGCGCGATGCTTGCGATGCTTTGGCACCCAGAACTTTGGGTCACATTTGCCTGGCTTCGGGAAGTTATAGGATGCTATAATTCTAATTCTAGTGCTGGAAAAGCTAGTCATCAATTTGATTTCCATCAAAATCAGTCATCAATCATCACAACATCAAAGTTCAGGTTGCACCCACGTTCCCCGCACCCCTGGACACGCACCTCCCGCATTGCGCCGTTGGGCAACGGGGCTGAGTTGGACAGCTGCTCCTGGAAAGCACATCATGCGGATTTGATGTGCAAAAAATTGGGATTTCATGTGCAGACATCCTGAAAAATGACTTCCGGTTTGAAATTGGGACTTTAGACTCTTTAGGCCACTCCCGAAAAACCCGCCTTTTGAACAACTTTTTGAGGGTGAGCTGTTTCTTTGCGTCCGCAAGCCCCATGGCCCCATGTATTACCCATGGTATGATTATCCAACCAGATCCTGCAAAGTTGATGTCTGCCCAGAAAATTGAATCCTGCCTGCAGCTGCTGGTTCTGAGCCTTCACCATATCTCTCTCACGAATGAGGCGAGCAATCACCTGACCCGGTAGCCACTCCGCAGATTCCGCAGGAGGATCAGACCAGCTTACCATGGACATAAAATCCAACCATGCAGAGATGAATTCCACAAGTCGACATCAGTCGACACATCAAATCTCGGGTTCCAGGCACGACACGCGGCATCGTGCTGGTACAGCCTGAGGCAAACTGGTGTCTCCATCGGCTGACCAAGACATTGATGCTTTGGTACCAACAAATACAGCAAGGTACCCCTGGGACAGGATAAAGTCGAGCTAAACTTCAAGAATTCATAATAATTCTATATACACCAAAAAAAAGTGTTTCTTTTAAGATCGCATGATATGTCATATACGAACATCTGATCATCGTATCATCTTTCTCATCAAAGTGAACGGTCCCTCACGCTTTCCAAGAGCTCGACGCATGCGAGAGCTGCTTTCCTAGGACAGGAAAGCAGAACTACCAGAGCCTGGTTCCCCTGGGTCCCTGTGTTTTCGAGTGAAACCAAATGATCTGATCCTCTAAATGAGATATGTATCCCATTAATAACCCCTTCACAACCCATTAACAACATTTAATAACCCATTGCACCACCATTATCTTGTTGGGTGGAGTAGGATCTCAATCAGATCCAATAAGATTCCAATATGTCTTCTAGTTTCGAAACCTGTGGCCCAGACTGTTTGATGCCAAGTTTCTAGATGTGTCAAGCTGTGATTTCAGCTCGAAGGTCTCTGACATCAGGGCATCCTGACACCGATTCAGGAGAGGCGGGGACGGGCTGGCATTAACCATCCATGACTATCCCATGGCGGACTAAGTTCCAAGCCCATTCGCTTTGCAGCAAAGTCCTAGGTTTCACACTTTGACGAATACAAGGTATACACAAGGTATACACCAGGTATACACCATACCTCCTTTGTATCTGCCCTTTGCACCTTCGTATCTACACCAAGCATTCAGCCAACTGGTCACTGGGGCTTCCACAACATCCCCGGAATGGATGTGGCCGTTGCGGGTCGCGGCCGCACGGACTTGTTGCTCTTGATGTCGACCAGGTCATCCTGGTGCTATCAGTCTATGTTATAGTGGCAACCATGCGTCCGTGATTCAGCTGGTACTCTTGCAAATTCAAATATCATGGGATGATTGATGCATAATTTGAAAACATGAATATGTATATACATATATGTAATACATATATTATATTTTATTATATACAATATATCAACAAATATATAGAGACTCAGGGGCTCCCTTCAAACCTTACAACAGTTTCCGTACTTTCGATGCTGTCCTTCGTCAGCTCTTCCTTCGTTACGGGGCACTTCCCTGAACTCTCTATCTGCTTCTCAATGAGCCTCAGGACAACGCAGTGCTGTGGCCAATCCCTCCATCCTGGCTCCAAACCTTATGTTTTGACAAAGGGCACAGACTTATTCAGCGAACCGTCATGATGCAGCCTCTGGGGCCTAAAAAACACCTCTAGCAACAATGAATCCCAATCTTTGCAGGAAATTCACCTGACTAGAATGACAAAAAAATGACCATTCCCAGTAAAATTCCGGAAAAACCTGCTGTGTTTCGCAGGTACCAATCTGGCTACCTATCTACGGTAGTTCCTAAGCCTTGACATCAAGGACCAAGGAACCCTTTCTCGTAAACGTGTTTGGTCTTCGGCGAGAAGACCGGCTCCAGGGCGGCTTGGCCACTGATGGCACAGACCTGCAGCTGGAGGTGAAAATATACAGGCCAATGGAATACCAATGGATAGTAACCGGAAAAAGGAAAATAGAGCCCAATCCTTTAATTTTGCGGTAAATCACTTCTCTTCTTTGGGGGTACCAAGAAGTCATGATCATCGCGACCCCGAAAAAGGTAGATTCAAGCGTGTTTAATTGGATTGGCGGCCGATGAAGAACAAATGGATATTGAATGCAAAGAGTTTTCAACAGTTTACCTCTCTTAATATGAAGGTGCTGACAGTGCAGCTCTGCAACTCTTTCAATGTTGGACATGAAGCCTCTTCATAGAATATCACAGTGGGAATGAAATTGCAATGCTTGGGAATGAAAACCAGGAGCCAGTTCACACCTCTTCAAAGATGTGAAAGCCCGTATGAAAACAAAAAACACCCCAAAATGTTGACAAATTGTTTTCCTGCAGCTGAGATGCAATGGTAGACATTGCCGCAAGATCAGCCCCGAGGCAAAGATATACAAAATGTGCTCAATAGGTCTACATCTACCTTCTACATTGAACATATGTTTTGGTTGCGAGCCATTTTCTCCATGTGTTTGTTTTGTTTAACTAGCAAACCCTGAGATTCGTGATCAAGTGCTTCTGTTCCTTGCCACATCCTTTGGCTGCCACCAACGATATCCAAAAATGGCAGCGGACCTGGATAAACGGATTGGCACTGAATGTAAGAATCGCTCAGAATCCTTGGCCAAGAGTACACAAATCTCCAAAGATTAAAGATTGTCAGGAACAGAATATGCATGCTGCATGTTGCATTAATATCATTAATTTAATATGCATTAATATGTGATGTTGGAAATCCTTGCGGCAATATTGCAGCAACTTGCGTACACTAGACACACATCCTGAGTGCATGTGGAATCCTTTTGGGTCTACCGATTCCCAGCTCAACCGCTGTCAGCTGGCTTTCTTCACCTGCATGTGTTCAAAAAAAGTGTTGGGGGAACTGCTCGTTGCAACCAAAAGGTCTCCCACGTTCTCCAAGCTTGAAATGTGAAAATGCGAAGCCTGGTAGAATCTTGACAAAATCAACAATCACAGGCTCCACGATTGACAAACAATGTCGCCTTGAAACCTCCCCCATGTCCTGTCTCAGGAGACTCCACATGCGATTTGGACCAGTGAAGCAATGGCAGCGGCCTTTTTCCCAGTACTTTGTCGATGGGGTGCAAGGAAAGCTAGTCACAGAGGCCTCTTCGGAGCAGTCAAATTCTCGCCGAGTGAAACTAGCTGCTTTGCAGCTGCCCAGCGGTTTGAAACTGATTCATTGCAGGTAGCTTAGTGCAGTCGGCTCAGGCAGATCAGCTTTCCAATTTCTCCTCTTCTTCCGTCCAATATTTACTATCTACACCACTGGCATCCACATCAAATTTGAAGATCTTGTCTTCACCATCCTCCACCCGTAGCTGGATCTCCCTCCTGAAACGCTGCACCTTGTTCACGTTCACATAGACCATGTAGTCGTGAGGCACAAACATGGCAAAGCCATCGCACATGACAGCCTGGAGGCTATAGCTCTTTCCAGCATACTCCACTTGAAGAGAAGACATGGAATCACCTTTGAAGGACATGGACTCGCCCTCATCACTTGTCCAGACCCCACGCCAGTGCAAAGCTTTCTCGCTCGTCTCCCACTCGCGCATGTTGATGAACAAGCCTCCAACCTTGTTCAAGCGGTACTTCTTCTCATAGATCCCCTCCTCTGGGGCAGACTGAGCTGGGCCCACATACCAATTGAAATCGCCTAGTCCAGCTGAGTAGCCCAAAGGACTGCCATCGCTCTTCTTGTAGAGATGTGCCGTGCCCGGACCACAGGGTTTCTTCATGTTCAGCTCCAACTTGTACTTGGAGCGACAGTAATGAATTGGTCCGTAGGCATCAGACTCCAAAAAGGGAATTCCGTCCCTTTTCATCAGTACAGACTTGTCTGTGCCATTTGAATACTCGCCAAGCATGGAATCCCAATCCTCAGTGCCATCATCATCTGCAGCTCGCAGAGGGGTGATGCGATTGTATAGGAAGCTGGTGAAATTTTCCACGAAATCTTGGCGGGAAATATAGAAGCTGCCTTGATCTTCAGGGTTGAACATCAGCATCTCAGCCACTTGTGGATGTTCCTCCCACTTTGTGGATTTGTCGGACCAGTCACCTGTCCATTCCGCATGGCCCCAAGGGTTTTGCAGCTTCACCAGCTGGATATCATCCACAGTGCACATGCCAACAACTCCATAGGCATGATGCGCAATGAGGCCATCACCCCTCTTGGGGTTCTTGGGACAACAGGTGATGACCGTCAGGGGTTCCTGGATGAGGAACTCAATGAAGTCCACGAATTTCACATCATTGGACTCAGGGGTACTCACTGATAAGGTATGACCCCCATACATCAAACAGACCATGTCCATCCCCGTTCTGATCTCCAGGCCCGCATCATAGCGGTTGCCATGGCCCTTCATCATCTCATAGTTTGTGTCCGAGAGCTTGGCTGTCATCTTCTCTAGAAGGCTGATCCAGATGGTGCCATGGGCAGGATACGCTCCCAGTGGACTGCCAGGAATTCCTGGGACAATGTCATCCACCACGACGTAACCCACACGGCCCTTGTAGGTCACTTTGAAGGTGTAGATGCCATTGGGATCCAGCTGCCCCGAGGTTACATTGGCAAAGACCTCCTGCAACTTGTCAGGGTACATGGCCATGGCTGCAGGCTGAGAGCCGCAGCCTGCTCCAATGTCGACTGGTCCAAGTCCTCCTCTTTGACACTCTGAAGCTCCTCCAACTGAAGAGCGCTTGAAACGGCATTGTCCACTGCCTCCTTGTCGACAGTCTCTTGCTGAGGCCCCACTGACTGGGGCAGAGCAACAGGCACAGGTGCCATGGGTGTCCTGGCTGCAGCCACCAGGGTAAATGGCGCCGGCGTGCTGATGATGCCATACTCTTTCATGGCCTCATCTTCGATGTTCAGACCTGCCCGCACCCGTCGAAGCACCAATGCAAGCTTCCTCAAAGCACGTGTCTGCAGCTGTCTGCTATAAACTACTTCAGAGCCACTCACAGCGCTACAATGATGCCCAAGTACTGCTCTGGTCTCTCTATCAAATCCAGCCCTGGCACACCAAATGAGGAGTGTAGCTTTGAGTGAATGACTTCTGAAAGTCTCACTTTCACTGGTCCCCTGAAGCAGGGCTCTCAACCACGTAGCTGCCTCTGGCGTGGTCAGAGGCCTTGCGCAGAAAGACCCATCAATCCTGGGTGCTGGTAGCAATGGCCCCAGCGGTCGCTTGTAAATGTCCAAGCCAACTTGGTGGTATACCTTAAGCCACTCACGCACCCAGTCATCATTGCAAATGCCACTCCATGGAATAACTATGGGTAGATACTGTTCCCTCCGCAAGCCCACTGAAGCAGTCTTGTGTTCAGTGGTGTAAAAGGTGACAAACTCTCCATCTTCCAGCTGCACATGGCTCACAAATCGCATGTCACTCCATCTTGCACGTCCATACAAGCACACCAAAAAGCAACCAGCTCCCAGTTTGTCAATCAAGTTTGAAGAAGTGTGCAACACCTCATGCAAACGCCTAATATGCTCAGGCTGGAGCCCAGGAGCCTGAACTGTAGGGCCC
>Ga0126342_10018684_pt1 | contig 11858 bp, 6 predicted proteins | sample Cyp1metagenome_FD_92528 | JGI IMG/M metagenome (GOLD analysis project Ga0126342, IMG submission 92528) | Coral microbial communities from Lord Howe Island, Old Settlement Bay, Australia - Cyphastrea 1 metagenome | ecosystem: Host-associated > Invertebrates > Cnidaria > Coral ... | reverse complement strand
CTTCTTTGGCTTCTCTGGCTTTCCTCCTGGCACGCCTCCAACGCCAGGCGCTTGTGGAGTGTCTGGCTTGGCAAAAGTTTTTGGCTTTGCTGATCTCTTTGCCCTCGCCGGGGTTCGTGGACCTGCAGAGCCGGGAGTGGCTGACCCCTGAACAGTAGGACTTTGGGCACCATCTGGCTCTAGGATTGCGGCTAGATCCGGATCTAACCCCTCTGGTGGCTCCTCTGCTGAGTAAAACCCAAGAAGACCTTGAGGACCTGAATCTTCTATCCACTCTGCGGCAACCTGTTGAAGAACACCCGGGTCTGGAAGAGAAAAGGGAGAGTCCAGATCGAATCCATAGGCAATCTCTTCGAACGCACGGGGAAGACGCAACAAGGGCAACACCTCGGAACTGCAGTCCACCACAACAACTTTCACTGCACCTCCAGTAGCATGAACCTTTCCTCCATCCATGATAACCGCTGGAACCTCTGCTTCGGTGGAAGGACCTAAGATTCCTGTACCAACCCTTCCCAAGTCCAAATCCCTTTGAGGCAAAACCTGAGCAGGAACGGCCAGCAAAAGCCCACCCTGGCGTTTTAAGACCACAAGTCCATAAACCTCCAGTGAGCCGTCCTCGCCATCCGGAGCATGTGTGGGCCATGTCAACACGTAGGGTTCCAAGTCCACGTCCACAGAGACAAGAGAATCCAGAGACAACATGCCTTCGGTTTCCAAAGCCATCTAAATCAAGGTCGGACTTCAATGCTCGAGTGGAAGCCGGCTGCTTCCAAGTAGATCCGAGCCTCCAGCTCTGAGGGGAATGCCTGTGACACACTGGAGCTTTCCACCAAGTTTCCGACTGCCCTGAAGTAAGAGCCTGAGCTCTTGAAGATGGTGGGATGAAGAAGGCCGTCTGCCTTTGCCACAGCGTAGAACCTGGACCGAATCTCCAGAGGAGGAGTACGGTTAGGAGAACCAATCCTCTCTGCAAGAACAGCACGAGCCCACTGTCCAGCTTCCCAGGCACGACGGATCCTTCCTTCCGCACTGCTAACTGGACCCGACAACTTCGACGCAGAGTCAAGCAGGCGACCAGGACAAGGCACAAAACCGGCAGCAATGGCGTCACGAGACTCAAAGCGAGGGGGCACAGAAACAACAGGGTCACCAACGACACTACCAACCCGCTCAAAAGAACCAAGGGTAGGACTCGGCGAGGCCGGACGGCCAGCAAGGGATCCTGAAGTGACAGAGGCCAGGAATCTCGAAGCTTTGCGGGGAGAGCCACGAACAGTGATATCAAGGCCGTCGTAGCTGAAGGAGAGCTCAATTGTTTCGCCGTCGTGGGAACCTCGGCTCATCCAAGTACTGAGACAGGCGAGCCCACCTCAGTAGCACCGGATCGGGAACAGTGGCAGGACGAGGCGCACAAGGAGTGGCCGGCAAAAGTCCAAGATGGCCAAGGGCAAACCAACCAAGGTAGACAGAGAACAAGACACCCAAACCAAAACCAAAACAGACACAGAAAAGCAGCAGACCAACAGCAGGCTGGGTACAGTAAACCGGACAAGCCAAACCAAAGAAATTCGAGTGAACAGCTTGGAAGGCAAACTGAACCCACGACCCAAAATTAGACATCAGGTGCTTGAGCAGCAAGAACGAATCGATCACCTGCTTACAAGACAATTCTGTACATTACATACATACATATATAAATATATATATACTCTATACATACACACGAGATCAAGTAGGCCCCAGATGGACAAAATATGGCAAAGGCTGGACGCCTCTCTCGACCCATTTGCAAACACCAAATCGCTCGATTCCCCACCTGTGTTTCTTGGTTTGTAATTCCCATGTACCATCTGGTTATGACTAACAGTTTGCCATGGATAGATCCACCATGCTATTAAGTTCGGTAAACCATCAATTTCGATTAGGGCCATCTATACCATGGCTATGTTAAATAACCAGAGGGTAAACAATAGACATATCATATATCTACCATAAACATCCATAAACCTAGCACTTCTGTCAGTTATAACATGTTATAACATGTTGTAACCCAATTATTCGCTAAGGATTCAGGGCATCACCGCATCACACCGCGATGACCAGCCCGTTGTGGGTCCTTTTTTTCTAGCCGTTCAGCTGCTTGATCCCCATCAGCTGCAGGATCCGAAGTTTCTCATCGAAATGTCCTTTAAATTAACAGTTCGACCCTGGTAGATAGGGGTTGGAAGATTTGTGAAACCTCTAAAAATTGGTGATTTTCAGGGTCTATGTTAATTTACCAGAGGGTACTAGTTGGTGATGTCATTCTCCTAAAGAACACTAGTCACTTGGGATTATCATTGAAAAAAAGGTTGAAAATAAAGAATTTTCGAACTCGCCAACCAGATTGGTATTGTACAGTAGCGTCATGAAAAGTCGTATGAATGATGCTTCAGCTAAGCCACAAAGCATACCCATGGGGCCCATCCCTTGGCTTCTGGCTAGTAGACCAGGCTGGCTACGAACCTCCCGTTTCGCAACGAATCAACCATCACTTATCAATGATATCAACATATTTTTCAAAGCTGAAGTCCCAAAGATACCCATCCCAATATCTTTGATATTTGATAAAACCCCGTTAAAACCCCTAACATGCAGTGTTAAATCCCCTCAAATGCCACAATCAACACATAAAAGCCATCAATTCAAAATCATATCAACTTATACATATATATATATATATATACAATTATCTATTATATATATATACATATATATATACATATACATATCCCCATATTTTTGCATGCCTAATAGCTATAATCTAATTTAAGTAAAGCCCGCATTCTTTTAGAATCCCATGATCCACGCGGATTTTTTCAGCTGACGCAGTACTGAAGGCACTCGGACCTGCAGTGAGAGAGTAGTAGGGTGTTGTGTCTGTATGGCTATGGCTATGGGTCAAAAGCATGGCACCTAGTGAACCCCAAAATAGCTGGTAAATGGATGTTCATCCCACTAAGATTGACAATACCGGCCTTTGACCCACTCCCATATTTGTGTATGCACAACACATGATATGCATTATATATCATTTACAATAACAAGCGGAAGGACACTAACAAGAATAACACAACAATAATAATAATAATGAATAAGGGTCATAATAATTAAAAATCATGACAATAATAACAATGTATGTAATGTAATGTAATGTAATGAAATGAAATGCAATGTGATGCGATGTAATGTAATGTAATGTGCTGTAATTTAGTAATGTACTGTAATGTACTGTAATGTAATGTAATGTAATGTAACGTAGTGAGTGCAGTTTAGTGTACTGTATTGTAGTGTAGTTCAGTGTAATGTAATGCAATTAAATGTAATGTCATGTAACATTAACGGAATGTATGATATAATGTAATGTAATAAAATGCAATGGAATGGAATGAAATGAAATGTATGTACGTAAGCACGTATATAAATACCGTACGTATATGTGCACTCAACCAGCCAAAACGGGATTTAAACTGATTTCATCAGCACATATGAGGATTACAATCTGATGGGTATGCGGTCATTGGTTTCTACTGGGTTTACTCCATTATACAATGATGGGTCCAAGATAGCGGGAAGATTGCTGGGAATATCGCATATTTTAAGAAATAAATGATCCTCAAGTCATGGATTTCAATACGAAGTCATGGTCATCCATGACTTGGATGATTTGGGGGACCATGAAATGCAATTAAAACCCCAGTAAAATCCTATGAAACCCCATTGAAATCCCATTGAAATCCTGTGAAATTCCATTGAAATCAGCACCTTCCCATGGCACATCATTGGAACGCTGAACATCTCCACAGGTCTCCACGGGTCTCCACACCCGACCGTGGTTGGAAGCTTCAACGTGGCAGTCCATCTCCAACTCCTGCGATCAAAATGAAGGGGGGTTTCCCATAAATAATGGGATCCATAGTGATTGATAGTGGTGAATAGTGATAAATAGTGGTTTCATAGTGATAAAAATAATGGTGAATAGAGGTGAATAGTGATGAATAATAATGGGATTGAATGGGATTTATAATGGTGAATAATAGTGATGAATCATGAACAATGGTTCATAATGGTGAATATAGTGATATTGGGGGGTTCCAAAAAAGGGGCTACCCCAAAATCATGGTTTTCAATTTGTTTCAATACTAAACTGGTCGTTGGATGATTTGGGTCTATCTCTATCTCTGGGTACCCAAAAATGGATGGTCTGATGGAAAATCCTATTGTTTAATGTATGATTTTAGGCTAGAAAGGTTGAAACTTGAAACCATGGTTTCCGGTTGACTCTCCCACTCATCCAACAGAAACTGGTCGGTTAAACGCACGGTAAAACCTTTGAAACGATGAAAGACCACGAGTGGGAATATGAACCGCTATTTTTATCCGTTATCTCAAGTGCTGGTGAACTCGTCTAAAAAGGAATCTCAGAATGTGCTCATTTCACGTCAACAAAGTTGCCAGAAGCTTCGACCCAGATTTGCTTGTCTTCAAGCCTCTGGAACAGATTGGTCTTTGGGGATCAGCCCAAATAAAATATAAAAGGGGAAAACAAGATGCAACCCACGAACCCGAATGCTCACACGTATGATAACGAACCCTGGAAGTCATAGTTATGCAAGACATGGACCGCACAGCATTAGTGGCAAAAGAAACTGCGTAGAGCAGGAAGCGTGAAGCGTGAAGTGTAATGCGTACTGCCTGAAGCAAAGCATGAAAGCATAAAGAAAAATGTGATGCTTGAAGTGTAAAGAGCAGAGTGTGAACTGCAACAACTCTTTTCCAGTTTCGGCGATGTTTGGATGCTACGCATTCAGGAAAAGTGAAACATGTTGAAACAACCAAACAGACAACCAGAAAACTCTCAATTTTGATGAATGTTGAAACGATCTTTCAGACGGGTCGCCATCAGTTGTTTTAGAGCACTGATGACTGGGTCACCCCCATAGCTTGACCGCTTGACGTCGACATTAACATTGCACGACACTGTGACACAATTGTGGCACCAAATCAGCCGGGGGCCCTACAAACATTTACAACAACCTCAAAGAAAAGATAGAGGTCCATCAAAACCGATCCTAAATGGTATATTTTTTTATAAAGTGGTGGTTTTTTTGAATGGATATAAATGGTAACTTGAACCTTTTCCGAATCTTTTTGGAGCGAAATCACCTTGAAAACGGTCCAAAATCGTCGCTCCAAAAATCTCCGGTCCTTCATGAGCTCCAAAACCTCGAGGAGGTTTGGGTCTGGTTTGGGTCTGAAAGTCATGGGTCGATGTCCGGAACATTTATAGTGAGTTTTCCCATTGAAAATGGTGATTTCCCATAGTTATATGATATATATATATGACATATATATATATATGAATATGATTACCATCTGGTTATGACATTCACAGTTTGCCATGGAAAGATCCACCTAATTTTTAAGTTCGGTAAACCATCTATTTCGATTAGGGCCATCTATTATACCATGGCTGTTAAATAACCAGAGGGTAATAGGGATAAAATATGGTAAATATGTATAAATAAGATAAATAATGATAAATAGCTGTAGCTGTTCGGCACATGCCCAAAATCCAGTAATTATGTTTATATCATTGATTTCCCCTGAAAAGTGCCATATTAATTGGGGAACGCAGCCCATTTCCACAGCCGAATCCATCGTGGTTCCAGCGAAAATTCCCATCTTTCGGATATCATCTTCAATGGATGTAATGTCAGTAAAGCAACAGTGTTTACCATCCCGAATTTTAACATCAATGGGTGGCATAAAATCATCAAAATATCTCAAAATATTGGTGGTTGATGTTGATTCTTGCTTTACCAACAGTACACACTGGGGATTTTAAGCCTAGAGACCGCTTCCTGCATAGAAGCGTCGGCATGATGCGAATGCTGCCTGGACAAGTGGAGCATTGGCCGATGGGATGACGCCAATACGTCATTGCAGTGTTGTCTGGTTCATCTGTTGTTCTACAGATTTGCACGTGGAAATGTTTGTTCTACCTGATGCACGGTTTGGGATTTTATATGATTTTAAAACAAAAAAAAACATATGCAGTATTTTTACCCACCAATGCTAATTATGTATATAGTTTGTTTTGCATGCCAGTTATGAACAGTGTGACACCCCTTTGAGGTGCCAACATCAAGAACCACCTTCAAAACGGTGATGAACCACGAGTCGTCAAAAAGGATCTGTTCTATGTCTAGAGTTCTAATCCCAACATTTTGACAGAAAGATCAGAATATGATGAATAGTAGCCTCTGATTATTTAACATATAGAATATAGCTATGGAAAAAATCAGCATATCTCAATAGGTGAGTATAGGGATTCATCCATAAATGGGCCATGGCTCAACTGGTTCATACCGGATGGATTTTATCCCATGGAAAATCGATGAGAATCCACCCATTGTCCGGAGGGTTCGAATCGAACAAAGTGGGCCATCGAACTACCATAGCTTTCTGGGGGGTTCCTAAAATATGGCTACCCCCAAATCATCCAAGTCATGGATGACCATTTTTTTGTATTAAAACCTATGGTGACTTACTTGGGTCTTGGGTTACCCCCATTTGAGGAAACCTCCATATGAAGTGATGATTAATATCGAATGTTTGAGTTTGGGTTTAATCTAAGTAATCTACATACTGGGTATCATAATCATTACCATAGAGGGTACATCAGAACCAACGAGCCACATCCTGACCTCTTCCCTGTGACGAGAACCAAATCGCCCGGCTCTCCACCTGAGGCCTCGATGGCGGAGAACCACGAAAAATGGTGGATTTCGCTAGAGAAAATTGGTGGAATGCGCTATCGCTATACCCTCCGGGAAAATTTCACATAGCTACATGGAAAATCACCATGTTTGATTACGGTAAATCATTTAGAAATGGGAGATGTTCCATAGCTAGGTGAAGTTCCCTGAGAACAACTCTCTAAGTCTTGAAATTCCACTATTTTTTGTGTACCCTCCAGTAATCGAGCCTGGAAACCCTCCATGGGCAGAGGATATTCCTCTGATTTCCACATTAAATCCCTATCTTTCTTGGTTCAACCATCATTTTCATTGAAAAAAATGTGTTTACTGGTGAAACGCCCATGCTTCTGCGTAAAACAATCATGTTTACATCTTTGTTGGTTGAACCCCAAGTTGTGTTAGAAAACCCCCAATTTCTCTTGGAAAGATCACCCTTTTTGGTCACGTCTGGTCAATACTTAGGTCGAAATGTCCTATCTGTACCGTCTTGGAGTTGAAATAATAGTAACATTCCTATGCAAAATCACCACATGGAACACTCCACAGGCCATCTATACCATAGCTATTTTGAATTACCAGGTAAGTGGTACAGTGACAATATAGGCTATATCCAATCATCAACTACTATTGGTAGTAATAGTACTACTTACTACCACTTGGATATTACAACCAGTAAATATGTGATTTCACATACCAGTTGTTGATATATCCCATGATGTCCACATGATATTCCATTTTTTTAAAGGTGCCTTTTTTACATGCCAAAATCGCATCCTCAGTCATGGTTTTCGTTGTATCCATCATGTGGTAAACTCAATTCTTAGCTCCGGTGAAGAAATCCTCAAAATCCGATGAGTTCTTTCTTGGATAAGCCAGTGGAGCCAGTGGATAATCCACCGAAAAAAATGGTCTGAAAATGGGCTACATATCGTGTACATCCCCCAACCATTTGAACAGGGAAGCCTGCTCCATCAGTGCCAGCATCGCCAGCACGACTCCCACTTCCGTTGAAAGGCCATGCCTCGGCGGGGCCCACAGTTTGTTGGGATTGTGTTCCGGGAAAGTCGCGCGTTAAACCAGCAAAAAGTGGGAGATCGCGCCATATTTTGCAAACAAACCTGGTGGTTTTGTCTTTTGTGTGGATTACAAAGTAAATGCTGTTGCTAAGATGGCGTGATCCTTAGAAAGTCATTGATTTAAAGTTTATAAAGACAAAGACGTGGAAATAAACCACAAAACGTTTGGTTGCAGAAAAAGTTGGAGTTTTCCTCAAAAATAAAATTGCAGTTTGTCAGTAAAAACGGTCGCTTTGTTGTGCAAAATAAGGATTCGCCCCCATAGAGGCATACCGCGTCTGGAGGAGGGGGTATAATGGATATATGATATATTGATAAAATAATGATAAATATCATTTGGATTAATTTGGGATTACTTTATTTCTTGCCACGTCTGCCTCGTGACTTACATGTGAACTTGGGGTTTAACACCTCGCCTCGTTACATAGCGTTGGGAAATAGTGGCCTCGCCTCGTTATATAGTTGCACCTAAGTATGCATAGCTCATGAAGGGACCCCAAAACGGGGGAAAAAAAAAGTCGGGGCCTAGGAAAGTGTTTTCTGGTGAAAACAGATGATGCTTGAAGTAGTGGACAAACACTTGAGGGACCTTTCAGCCAGCACTTCCCGCGCAGGCAAATGCCTTTTTTCCCTTTCAATCTTGTTTGCGCCGCTTGGGCGGGTTCATTTCGTCAGAAATAGAGTTAAATAGAGGACACCTGTCGGTTTTATAGCCATTTCCGTTGAGCCTCCCAAAAACAAAAAACGAGGAAAAAATTGCTGGCATGGAAATGTTTTTTCAACAAGAAAAGAGCCTCGCAAGTGCCTTGAAACGAATGTTGTTGCTCCTTCTCCGTGAGAAGAAAGGAGACGGAATCAAACAAAAAATCATGTGCCTGAAATTTGTTTGTTTTACATCTGCATGTGTGTCGACACATCCCTGTGCAAGTGGCTTGGATGGGCTGTCCATATTCATCGCCTTGCTGGTACCGTAAAGCTTGGTTCCTCACCTTGTCGCTCACCTCGTTAATGTTGACTTGTCTACCTGAGTCTACATCGTTGCCTCAGCTGTCCTTGGTTTCTAGTTGTGCAGTTGTAATCGTCCCGAAGTAGATACAACATGATACAACATGGTATGTTGAAACATATAACCGCTGGGTGATGTTTTTTCCCAAAAGCATTGTATCTTCTGCAGGATATGTTTTTGCATGATCAGGAGTGGATGGTGGTTTCGGAATTCCCAAATTTTACCCGCCTAATACTACACAGGACCAAATTAGTGGTCCTTCAAGAACTCACCCCGTAGCATTTGGTAATGGTCCAGAAGATGATTGAAACGACAGCGGCAAACAAGGAATTCACCATGAAAGCGGTATAGTGTGTTCTTTTCCAATATGAATGAAGGCAGTGAAGGGTTTTGATGAATACCCTCGGCATTGACATTTATCCAGGAAAATATAACTGAAAGCATTGTTTTTTCTGGATTTTGCCAGTGTTCAAAAGTAACATTTTTTGCCGGTATCCGAGATGGTGTCAGAAATTTATGCATCTTGCAACGATCTCATGCACCTTCATTTCCACAAATGACAATGAGTTGGGGAAATCAACCCAATGTATCCCCAGATCAGTTTCTTCCATATTTATGAAATAATATCATGAAATTTGCATCAACAGAAACTGAACCATACTGTTATTTTCTAAGTATTTCTTATGATTTTGCACTCTGGCATTTAACATAGCTATGCAAAATTATCCTTTTGAGCAGGCAATTAATTTTTAAAATGGGACATCACCATAGCTGCCGCTATGTTTTCATGGACCAGAAGGCTATGAATTCTGAAACTTCCAAGGTCGTGGAGGCAGGGCCTCCCCACAAGTCGACGGCTGCACCCTCCAGCCACAAGTGGTGAGCACCTCGCGTGCAGTGGATCACAGAATGTCAGGAAAGTGACAAATTTTTCCCGCAATTTCACATGTGCCATGGTCAAACAACAGATGATCGCACATGTTAAGCGACAGTATCTGGTTGGAATCAACAGAGATATTTTTTAAGCTACAGACAAGACCGAAGCATACCTTGCACAACATCCTGTTGAACAGAAAGAACACAAAGTGACAACCCTTCTGGGGCGGCAAGTCAGCCGGGAAAAAAAAAAAAACGTGTTTTGACCATGGCACCCATGGCACACATGGCCAACAAACCCTACCATGTTTGACAGCTCAACCTCATAGATGGGCCAAGCTGATATTGAAGGCCAGCTCATGATCGAGGCGTTCAGCTTTGACCTAAAGAAAAATCTGATGACCCACTTTTGTTGGTTGATGTTGGTTGCATCCTCCCTCGGATCCTCACACTAATGGGCTAAAAAATGATGACATGCTAAAATTTGATGATTCTGAGTCGCTCTGTTCTAGTTTCATCCCGCAATGTCCTTGCTTATAGTCCCATGGAGTGCTGAAGATGAATATCCCAACTGACCCTCATGTTCATTGGCTTTCGAGCACGCCCCAGTTCTGTTTGTTGGCTTATAACATCTTATAACCCCAACTATAGATTCATCAGGATATCCATTCTGAACCCCAGTTGACAATAATTGACCTAGGCAAATCCACCAATAAAAACCCGCACCTTGGTCGATCAAGTTCCGAAGAAGCGCCAGGGCCTTTGAGGGGTCGGCCCTGATTGATATGGAGATTTATATACCAACTTTTACCATCACAAATGGTGGATTTAACTAGGAAAAATGATGATTCAAACATGGTTTAACTAGGAAGAATACTGGAAATCCCCGAACCGACTTGAGGTTTATAGCTGGGAGAAATCATCTAGGCATACTGGGTTTTCCAGCAAACCACATATTGCCCCCGGTTGATTACCGGAGAGTACCCCCTGGTATTTTAACACCTTGCGAACTGGAAAATCACCATGTTTAATAGTTAAATCATCGAACTCGACGGGCTGGATCTTCAAGGCTATGTTAAAATACCGGAGGCTAAGACCTGACTAAACAATGACAATCAACTGGTATGTGAGGACCATTTTTTGGTGGTCCAATGACAAGGACTGGGGTATACCACCAACTTTTTAGTGGGATACAATGGAAATTCCCGATACAATGGAAATTCCCATACCCTCCGGTGGATCAACAAAACAAGATGGAAATCCATAGTTGTGTCTCATTCAGTCATGGGGGTTCAATCTCTATGTCAATTCAGTGGCGGGAAAGTCCAGGAACTCACCACCAGGATGAAGCCCAATCGGATTTGTGGAAAATGCGTAGGTTCCTATTCGTGTTACCCTCTGGTAAACTAGCATAGCTAAGGAAAATCATCACTTTTGAATATGTAAATCAACGAACTTTCTATGGCCATTTCCAATAGCTACGTTAAATTACCAGAGGGTAAGCATGTCTCTTAAAATCCCGAAAATTTTTCAATGCAGAGTTTCGTACATGCCGATCCCAAATTATAATTTGCTGTTTACTTTTCAAATCTTTCTTTGGGGCTACGTCAAAAATGGATTCATCTGGGAAAACCTGCAAATTAGACAAATCCACCCAAAAATCTGGGACTATTGTTGGATCATGTCAACTCCGGATTTAGTTTATACCAATGTTTGCAATGGGGGTCCCCTCCAAGTGATAAGATGATGCCTCCACAGGGCTCGCCTCGCCGGGGCGCTGCGCTTTTGACAAACACGAAATCGCCAGCAACCTGGGCATCACCATTTTTTAGCTGGGGTAAATCAACTATTTCTATGGCAATTTTCAATGGCAAACTGCAACAAATTACCGGAACCATCCCCCAACTAACCGTAACTAACTGTTTGACCCTGATAGTTACGCCCATACAAGTAAATGGGTGCAGAATTGTTTTTGGTATTTTTTTTTTACAGTTTTGGAATTTTTTTTGGGGTTCGTGCCTCTTCATTTTTTCCATGGTTTTCTTCAATTTTTCCATGGTTTTCTTCAATGTTTCCATAGTTTTCTTCAATTGT
>Ga0126342_10018683_pt1 | contig 11858 bp, 5 predicted proteins | sample Cyp1metagenome_FD_92528 | JGI IMG/M metagenome (GOLD analysis project Ga0126342, IMG submission 92528) | Coral microbial communities from Lord Howe Island, Old Settlement Bay, Australia - Cyphastrea 1 metagenome | ecosystem: Host-associated > Invertebrates > Cnidaria > Coral ... | reverse complement strand
TATATATATATATATATATCATACATGTGTTACATTTGGTTCATAAATGGTTATAATCCATGATGTAAGCGATATTTCATCCCAATATATAAGTGGGGATATATATTATGGAATCCATTAATCCAACTGGTTTTTTCTGACCCATTTATTAGTGGGATGCACCCCCAAGTGGGGATATCTAACATGGGAAGTCTTATCCTGATACCCTCTGGTAAACTAACATAGCTATTGAAAATGGCCATAGAAATAGTTGATTTTCCCATTAAAAATGCTGATTTTCCATAGTTTTCTGTATGTTTACCAGAGGGTAGAATGGATATATACGGTAACCAATCTTAACCACTGGTTGATGGTTTCACGTTTTTCTTTTCAGCCATAGAAATGTGACGATGGTCCCTATTTGGCTAGGGCTTGAGACCACAAACCAGTGGTGTTCAATTTTATGAAACGGTGGTTTAGCAGTTTAGATAGTTCCATGGTCCCCAATGAGGGCTTGTTTGATGACACCTGCGAGTATTTCCCATGAATATCTTCATCTTTGGTGGTTAAGTTCTCCAATCACCATTAGATCACTTTAAATCACCATCACTCCCATTAAATCACCATTAAATCACCATTAAATCACCATTACATCACCATTACATCACCATTACATCACCATTACATCCCCGTTGAATCCTCGTTGATCCCCATGGTTTTTCTCATCGCTTGTTTCTTTCGACCGCGTTTTGATTCTCGTCGAAGGTGATGTTGGCGAAGCTGGACCTGAGATTGAGGCCTTGATGTAACCTGGGTTTTTAGTGATCCCCTAAAGATAAAAATGTATAGAGGTACAGGATGGGACCACCTTCAGATAGCGTTCAGTTTGTTTTTTGTTGTGGCTGAAAAAACTATGGTTTGTGGTAGATATAACGAACTAGTTAATGGGGATTATTTCATGGTTTATAAACCAACAAACATCACTGGGGGGCCCCATCCTGTACCCTCTGGTTATTTAACATAGCCATGGAAAATTGTTGATTTTCCCAGCGAATGAAACCTCCATTTATGGTTGGGATTTTCCATGGCTATGTTAGTCATAACCAGATGGTATCTAGCTATTGATTGCGGACAGGGCCACTAAAAAGGCCACCACCAAGCAGCAGATGTCAAGATGTTGGTCCAGAAATTGTCACCCTTAGCGGAAAAAACAAAACGGATTTCGGTTGATCCGCAAATACTAGGTCAATCTTAGAGGGACACCTTAACCCTAACTAGTCTTTGAGTATCAATGGGATTATCTACGTTCACCAGCAAAGAATTTGTCATTTTTTGCAGGGTATCTGGCTGATTGGCAATGAATAGGGCACGCCAACATCCTATGGTTTATCATCTTTGGCATGTCCGCCACAAACCCATGTAGGTTGGGATTCCAATAGCTTCCGCCAGGTGACCAGCCGCAATCTCTCGACTCGTTCTGTTGGTTGATGATCGTTGTTCCGCCCCATACAGGATGGGGCCCCCTTCAGATAGCGTTCAGTTGGTTTAAAAGTGGCTGAATTCTATGGTTAATGGTACATATAACGAAATAATTCATGGGGGTTATTCGTGGTTTACAAACCAACTTATAACTGGGGGGCCCCATCCTTTATGAATTCTTAGGAAAGCAGAATTTTAAGAATGTTGTGCTCCTAAAATCACCCGGAATCTTTCAGAATATCATCCATTAAATTCCATGAAATTCCTGAAATGCCGTGCTGAAAGAGGCAATGATAGCAGTGTTTGAAAAGAGAAGCCTTCGGCGATCTGACCAATCTGACCCTCCAAGGGCTAATTTTCTGGCTGTCCTCGTTGGATGATCTCTGAACACACCAACCATATTATCCAGGCTATATACAGATGATTCTGTGTAGCAATTCGTTGCAAGACAATGTGATACATCGCACTTGTACCACAGTATGTTGGGTTTGTTTATCTCACATGAGCTATTTACTACGTGTAGGTTTGTTTATACATCCAATGTATTTGTTGATTTATCAATTTAGTTCATTTTATACAATTCTGTAGATTGACATGCATATGAACATATTGATACAATATCAATTTATAGATTTATCCAATTTTTACATATGAACATATCCCCAAGATATTGAGGACTGCCCAGCGATAAATATCTCCCTGATCAGGTCGTGGCACCTGCGTCGCATCGCTTGTTTGCTGGGCTGCACACCTGTGACCACGACTCTGGGTGCGCCCCTGGGGAAGATTTCATAAAGCCAGATATAGGTTCAAAAACATCCAATAACTTGGTTTATGGGGAGTAAAACTATAATCACCATTTTCAATGGGAAAATCCACTATAAATGGCCATTTTCAATAGCTATGTTAGTCATAACCAGAGGGTATGTGATTTTTAACGGATGTCATGAAAAGTCTCTTAAGAAATAACTAGGGCAGCACCTTGCATGGCGTCTTGGGTGGATTTGCAGAGACTGGACTCGATGGCTTTGGGATGGGAATAATCCTTGAGAATTGTGGCTACCCCATGGACGCCGTATGTCTTGGAATGCAAAATACGATCTTTTGTTGTGGCAGCTTGGTACACACAAACTCGGTACCTAGAATTTGCTCACCGCTGGGCCCAGTGGGGGTCAAAACCGGGGTCCTTGAATGGAAAAACATGGAAAAACATTAGGACACCATGCAGCTAGCCCAAGATGATCGTTCTAGTTGCAGTTGACTGGTCCATCAATAGGAGGAAACTCATCAGTGATTTTTCGAATGAGCTGAAATGGATAAGATTGGATCAAGAGAACCCTAAGTCACATCATTCTGTGGATGGTTGCGAAATCCTGCACCACCAAAAGTATGGTTGAAGCCCAAACAAATAATGGGATGTTTACCATCTATCAACTGGTGCTTGGGATTTCGCAACCATCCATCAACTGGTGATTGGGATTTCGCAACCATCCAAAGTATATTGCATAGCTAAATGATTTCTTCTGTTTGGACTGAAATGGATCCACACGTATTACCAAACCGGAAAAAAAACTGCGACGCCTGCGACTTGGATGGTGAACTATGCCAAGGGCTTGAGAAATGTCTTTGTTATTTATCCTCCGACAATGGTATTACCCGTGGATTCCATGAAGAAACCATGGGTATATAATATATATATACACATATACATATATATATATATCTATATAGAGAGAGATATATAGATATAGCTATACCTAGATATAGATATTATTCTCCCATACTTTCATTACTATCAACAATCAGAGTTGAGGCTGAAAAATCGCTCGGTGAAGGGATGGGTTTATGGGGAATAACTGGGTGTAGTTTCTATAGGTGTTTTTTTCCCAACATCACCGGGGACTACGCTGATATGTTATATGTTTGGTATATGTTTGGTATCCCCAGTTGAGTCAATGGCCATGCAACAGGATCCGATTGATTGGAGGTACTTACCATATATAAGGCCTATTTTTCAGGCCTATGTAAGGGAATATCCCCACAATTCATATGGCTTTATATGGTACAGTACCTCCATTTTAGGATCCTGGAATTCCCATTGAGGAAACAAATGTTGGGTTAAAATCTGTATACCCCGATTTTTTGGGGATTTCAGTGACCCCAGAGAGTTGGTTTGGTTATGTGTTCGATAGTTGGCACCCATGGTCTTTTTCCATATAAAATCACCCATTTTTGTTTGCCATACTATCCATGTACAGTACCCTCTGGTAAACTAACAGTTTGCTATTGAACATGACCATTTATAGTGGATTTACCCATTAAAAATGGTGATTTTCCATAGTTATGTTAGTTTACCAGAGGGTAGAAAAGGTCGACGCGCCCAAAAAAATATACTTCATGATCTGGGTTTAGCTGGACTGTGCATCATTGGGGATCGCAATGACCAGTATGACCCAGTACAGGGCATGTATGAATCGGCCAAGCGCGACCAGCTCATGTGTATTCTTGCCAGTGGCTGATATCTTGCCTTAAATCATAGAATTGGATGATGGGAAAATTTACAGGAAAGCCCTATATTTGATGGTAAAAACCCATGGGTTTCCTGTAAATGTTCCCTTAAACCAATCCAGTGATTAAAAGAACTTCCCCAGAAGATGAGTTTTGCAGGTCGAAGTTGGTTCTTATATTACGTGCCTTCAACGGCAACGCGCGCCGCCAGCTTCAAGGTTCCCCCAGTGCCCGGTATCAAAAGCTGAAAGCTTTTGGCCGGCTTGTTTCAAAAGATCATTCGCCCAAGCAGCCACCAACTATCAAACACATGCATCTGGTTCCAAAAATTGGGCTCAGTTAAAGAACAAAAAAAACATGTTAAACCATAGATAAGTTTAAACCATAGATATCCATATGTTTCCATGTAGATATGATAAACTCATCATAACCAAAGGAGACCCATCCCTTTGTGCATTCCAGGCGCGGCGGAATTCCCGGCGAGAGATGGGGGAGTCTGTCAATGGGTACAGGATGGGGACCCTGTTGGTTGCCGCGTTCAGAAACGCCTTATTTTTGTGGCTGAAAAAACTATGGTTTATGGTAGATATAACGAACTAGTACATGGGGGTTATAATGGTTTATAAACCAACTTATATCTGGCAGATGCCCTCAAATTTCGGGTTTCCCGAATCATGAAGTTACCCCCATATTTTCCCCATTTTTTGGCATTGTCCATGAAATAAACCATCCATAAAATGCGGGATTGCCCGATTTATGGAAACCCCCTTAAATATAATGATTATAATGATGGTATAATAATCCATTAAATCCATTAAAATCATGGATGATGATTATAATCATTGGAGTTAGGGTAGCCATGGCTAGCCCATACCGTTCAGCCATAAATCATCATCATTCCGTCCAGTCCCTTGGAGCGGGTGGCCATGGCATCTAAATGTCGTTTTGAAGGGAGAGCCAATGAGCTACAAATGGAGCTGGTTGGTGGTTTGGAACATTTTTTATTATTCCATATATTGGGAATTTCATCATCCCAACTGACTTTCACCTTTTTCAGAGGGGTGGCTCAAGCACCAACCAGGGAGTTTCCCAATTACCTTGATCAAAATGATAAGAGAATGGGATCAACAAACAAACTGGCACTCGACGATTCGTGAGGATATGGTACGTATCTGGATGAATGTGAGACAAAACATGGCCAGGCCCCAGAAATGATGAGCGTAAAAGAGAAATCATCCATAATTGCCATAATCATCCATTTGATAGCCCGAAATCTGATGTGTGTTGTATATGATTGATCACAAAATTTCCCGATTTTCTGATCAGAACATTCTTGAAGGAACTTCATAACTGCCAGTCTAAAAGACATCATGTGCTCACGTTGATCAGAAAATACTAGCTGCTCGCTGATAGGAGCAACTTTATCCCGCAAAGATATGAGGCTGTTTATTACAGCTGTATGGTTTGATCTATCCATTTAAGTCTTCATAAAAACACTATTCGTGAGTGGTTTTGAGCAGGGCCCAGATCATCAATCCGCCATGCGATCAAGCAACACATTATCTATGTTGCCCACCCTTACAGTGCATCGATCGTGCTTCGCTGTTGCCGACGACTCGACGTTGATGAAAAACGCACGCTAAACGCGAGGGGCGAGCCGGGCGCGAGCCGGGCGCTTCCAAGGTGGCCAGCGGTTGCAGGCTAAATCCACAGACTGCAAGCTAGGTTGCAGGCACACCAGAGGGAACACCAGGTTGTAAAATATCAACCAAGATCAAGAATTGAAGCCGAAGCAGGTGAACGTGGATGTTTTGGAACAAGGGACCTGGGTTTCCAGATGCGAACTGCGAAAGCTGTGACACGCCTCCCCCTGGTGCCAGCATGCCAAAATCAGAAGCCCGTTGATTTGCTTTATCCCCTTGGCCATAGTGACGTAAACTTTTTAAGATTGGACATGATCGGGGGCCCCTTTCCCATCACACATGCCGCGCGTTTGAACAATTATCGTCGCGCTGCCGTCGGGACATGTTAAAAACAGTACTTTGATTGCTTCATGTTTCCCTCGAGAATGTTTCGCGTGCTTGCAACCATGCGTTTGTCCGGCGGTGATATTCTATAATGTTTGCTGGGAACATGCGGGTCCGCGCCCAGCCACATGCTGTGAAAGGACGTGAAAGGACACCGCTCCATGCCTATTTAGGATGTGGTTTTCTCCCTTATGGAATGACACTGGAAGATAGGTTTGCGACACCGAGTGTCAGTGAACTATGAAAAATTGGTTCTATATCCAAAAACAAAAGGACATGCACTCAGTGTCTTTTTCACCAGCTCCATCCCCGACTCCTTGCGTTTGACCGGCGGTCGAGTAGGTATTATCGTTGTCTACCGCTAGCGACTTAATTAGATGTTTAGGCGAAGTATTGTACTGTTTCCTAAAGGAATTTACCACCACGGATGAGAACCCATACCATCAACCACGGCATTGCAGTTGTGTTTGCAGGTTTGACAAGCGTTCACTTTCCTGCTCCTGTCTGGCAAATCATTGTTTTCTCGGACTTCAAGGAGAATCGGGTTTCAATAATTGTATATGATTTTGTTTGTCTACGCGTGCGTTTTTGTGTGTGTGCGTGTAGAACAGTGTGTGTTGGTGCGTCAATATGGTATTTGAATTCTGAGAAATCCCAGTTGTACTGCTTGGTTCATTTTGGTGTCCAAAACTTGTAAAAAAATAATCGCCAGCTACCCCATATGTTAATCAAATTTGGCAACTGAAAATCTCACATGTAGTGATGGTTTCCCCATTCACCTTCCATCGTTGTGGGATTTCCCAGCTAGCTATGTTTGATGACGTCGTTGCCGGTCCTTGAGCCATGGGTCGCTGCAGGGCCATGGGCCGAGTTGCTTTGTTGTTCGAAGATGTCAAGAATCTCCTGGCACCGGGCCAGCTTGGAAAACTTCCAGCATCCAGTAGGGATGCCCAGAGGAAATCCGTCCCTGGCAGATCAGATTCTCAACTTATCACATCACAAGCGCAAATTTACCCAGTGATGTTTCTGCCAGTTGGTATAATTAGAAATAACCTACTTTCCGAAGATGTCAACATAGCTACATCAATGTAGCGAAAACTTGCTGGCCAAACGCATGGTCTGTCCAACGATTTGTTCTTCTGGGATAGTCTGGTCTTTAGCCTAGGTGATTGGGAACTCCATGGATAAATGTATGGAGATTTCAAACACTGTGCCTGCAAAGTGATCTCAAACAATTGTATGGGAGTATTTTCTGAAAAAGAAGAACATCAATGAAAATAAGATGCTTCTCAATCATATCGCTAACAGTGATTTCATGTAATTTTCTGGTTGGTGCTTTGGAACATGTTTTATTTTTCCATTCGGTTGAGAATAATCATCCCAAATGACGAACTCACATTTTTCAGAGGGGTGGCTCAACCACTAACCAGAATAGCTAATTAACCATCATTAACCATCATCATAACCATTAATATGAACCATTATTAACAGTATATTACCAACCAATGGTAGGTTGAAACCACCAACCAACCACCAATGAAGATCTCCTGCCATGATGTATCCGTCACAGCGGGACGGTTGCTCCAAAAGCTCGCTCTGCCAAGGCGAGCCATTACTGGATTGCGAGGATGCAAGCCCAGGTTTGGAGATCCCAGATTGGTGTCATGATTTGAAAATAATATGATATTTTATTGTATGTGTATATATATATACACATATGTGTACACATAGACTATGATACATATATATATGTGTATGTACAATTTATACATATTATACTTTATATATATTTATATATATACGCATTTTTGTGTATATAGATGTTGCTATATGTGTATGCTATTGTTTTTTGTAAATAAATAATAATCATACATATATATATATATGCATATACGTAAATATATAATTATTCATATATACCTACATGCAAACATGTGTATGAATATATATACATATACATATATAGACTAGGTCAATCTTAGATGGATACTTTAATCCTTTAGTCGTTTGGTATCAATGGGAATATCTACGCTCACCAGCAAAGATTTTTTTGCAGGGTATCCAAGATTGGCAATGTATGTATTATGCGTACGCATATAAATGTATTAGTATGTAGATATTTATATATATATGTGTGTTTTTATGTATAGTCAAATATGCCTACTTATATACATATACATACGCATATATGTGTATTTGTGTATGCATATGAATGTTTTCATATTTTTTGTATTTTTAGATGTATGTATGTATTTAAATATATATATATATACATATATTTGTTTTTTTATTATTTTGTTCATTTACTTTTTGTATGTATGAAACTTTGTCTATGTACTGCATATATATATACATACCTGCATTTTTATACACTTCTATATGTATATGTGTGTTGTGTATATATTTATGTAAATGATTTCGTTTATTGCATTAATTGTATGGTTTTTAGAAGAGAATATATATATATTTATTTATTTAATTTCTGGGCATAATTCTTTACCAGTTACAGACTGCAACGTGCGTCGGAGAACAACGTCGGCCCCGCCTCGCGGTTCATTGCCAGACCCTTAAATGCCTTGATGGCTCGTAAATTTGGAGATGGTGGATCTTACAGTTGTTCCACTAACATTTTCTAAATGGAGGTTTTATCGAGAAAATAATCCATTTATAAATGGTGGATTTTCCAGCAAGCCTATTAGAAATGGTGATTTAATGGGATTTAATGGTGATTCAATGGGATATATGATGGTATACCCTCTGGTAAACATTCACAGTTTGCTATTGAAAATGGCCATAGAAATAGTTGATTTACCCATTAATAGCAAGGTGATTTTCCATAGTTTTCACTATGTTTACCAGAGGGTAGATGACCTGTCTGGGAGTGTCTTAGCCTAAGTTTGGTCGGCCATGCGGTGGGCCCGTGTTTTTCCAAGGCTTGGATGACCTAAATTTTACCAACCCCAACTCGCCAGAAATGCAATTTATATTGGTGAAATTTTCAAAACATTACAATCTGATACATTGATACATACATACATACATACATATATATATATGTACATATATACACAGATATATATATATATGAGATATGTTTTTGTAGATATGAGTTATCCAGAATGAATTCCAAGTTTTAGGGATGTCCAATTCCATGTTCCCATCGCAGCTTGGGAATCTCCGTCCAGAACCAGGCGCAACCACTACAGCAGCCAGGCGGTCGGAGGATGAAGGATGGTGATGGTTCATCATAGCAGTGATGATTCGTTCGGGGATTTTTTTCTGCCCAAGATACCCTCTGCTGGTAAACATACAGAAAACTATGGAAAATCACAATTTTCAATGGGAAAATCAACTATTTCTCTGGCCATTTTCAATAGCAAACTGTGAATGTTTACCAGAGGGTATTGGGGATTATAGTAATCCAATAGGCGAATCCCTGTAAACCAACCAGTATTAATGGAATGATAGAGGGATTTTGAACACTCTTCAGCAAGTAGGTTATAACCCTGGTTGTAAATGAACTAAGTAGTGTTAGTCCACTTAAAGCAGGCGTTATAACCCACGTATTGAGTGGGGTGAACCATCACGTACCGTAGTGTATTAAACATATAGTAATTGTACATTGAAGATACCCTCTGGTAAACAAACATAGCTATTGAAAATGACCATTTATAGTTGATTTACCCATTGATGGCATGGTGATTTTCCATAGCAAAATGTTAGTTTGCCAGAGGGTAGTTGTTGCTGGTTGTTTTTTCACACATTGCAAATGGTTCATGCCTTCTCTAAAAAGATTCAGAATATGAGCGATATTCGCAACATTGTCCTGGGTTCCAGCCGCAAATTGACCGGGCTAAGAGGAGTCACAGCGAATTTGTTTATTAAGTTTCAAGAAGGTTTCCCCAAATTTGGAAAATATCCATATATATATATATGGTGATCCTACTATTGATGGTAGTCTCAAAGAATAGCCATATATTGGCGTGCTATTCTTTCATTTGACGTTTTCAATGAGAGTAGGCTCCTATATCACTATTTTATTCCTGTCATATTGATACTACTATTCTTCTTCATACTTGGAGAGGTATATCCCAACTTACGGGGGTTATTACCATGGGTTCCCCAAAGTAGTGGTTGTGGCAACCACGGGAGCCTTCCATTCACAACTCTCCTGTGCCTGCACAGTTTCTCGGACGATGGGCATGAGCTGACCGTACAGGAGGCGATGGCTTTGCGGTGCGAGAGGGGTTATGGTGGGTTTGAACTACCCTCTGGTAAACTAACATTTTGCTATGGAAAATCACCATTTTTAATGGGAAAACTCACTATATATGGCCATTTTCAATAGCTATGTTTGTTTACCAGAGGGTATCCATCATAATTAGAAGGTGACTCGTGGCTTAATAGGTTATCCGTGGATGGACCTTAATGTATTACCAATAGACCAACAAGAACCAGGAGATCATCAACAACTACGGAAGTGTCAGTGTCACCAACAAAAATGTGGGATGGGAGTATACTGAGTATACTATGAACAAAGACCATAGCGCAATAAGAATCAAAAATCAAAATGCGAGGTATACCCACAGTTGATAATTGTTTCCCATATCTTATCACATTTTGCATGATGACTGTCGTAAGCCCAACAAGAACCCACCCCCAATCTCATACAGGATGGGGCCCAATGGTGTTGGCAATAGTGTTGCTGGTTGGTGGTTTGGAACATGAATTTTATGACTTTCCATTCAGTTGGAAATAATCATCCCAACTGACGAACTCCATCATTTTTCAGAGGGGTAGGGCTCAACCACCAACCAGGTTGGGTTTTCTTCACCAAAACAGCTCAGCAAATCATCCAATGGAATCTGATAGTCCCCAATACATTGGGTAGTACAATCCCTGAACTAATCCTGAACCAACCATTTGATGTTAGTTGTTATCCAAAGTATTAGTTAATACCTTAACACAGTCTCACTAACCATCAAACTATGGGATACATTGGATATCCATTTGTCAGTTAGTTCACAAAAATATCCCCATAGTTCGATGGTTTTCCAACTCCTCTTGAATACCCTCCAGTAAACTAGCATACCCATGGAAAATGTATTTTATATATTTATATATAGATGATTTACCGATTTACCTATGGAAAATGGATCATGTATATAGACTATAAAGACTATATAGATATTTTACCTATATGATTTTAATGGCGATGTCCAGTTCGCAAAACGTTATATAGTTTAGCGGAGGGTAAGTCCATAAAAGTCACCTGAAGGTCAGCGCGGTTTCGCCAGGCAGTCTTCAACTTGACCAACACCGCTGGGGCGTCCCAGACGGGACACCCCAGCGTAAAGAACGAAGACAGAACGTAGCTTCAAATTGATGAGTTTAGCGTGCGTTTTTTCATGGAGAAAGAATGGGGATACAACTAAGAAACGGTCTGGGTCGCTTGCCCAGCAGAAACGGTCTGATCTCCAACCCATCGGACGCCTGGCTGGACTTCGGGTGAGTTCAACAGACGTGGTACGCGTAGAAAAATTGAGGAAATGGCAGAAATGCTAGGTCAATACCTTTAATCCTAGCTAGTCTTTTGGTATCAATGGGAATATCTACTAACCAGCAAAGAATTGTCATTTTTTGCAGGGTATCTAAGATTGGCAATGCAACTAAGAATATGATTTTTTGTAATTTTTATATACCAGTAGTACCGCACAAGGCGGTGGCGGAAGTTTCAAAAATAGAAACCTATAGGAGAGATTGGTTGTTGTGAATCAGGGATGGCAGAGCGAATCCACTGATGGACCGAAAGGTGCTTGAGGTCTCCTCTCTTTCTCTCTCTTTCTCTGACTATCTACCTACCTA